>Ga0041059_1001902_pt1 | contig 16171 bp, 13 predicted proteins | sample AraColnosormetaG_FD_56232 | JGI IMG/M metagenome (GOLD analysis project Ga0041059, IMG submission 56232) | Arabidopsis roots microbial communities from North Carolina, USA - Col MF nosort | ecosystem: Host-associated > Plants > Roots > Unclassified | place: USA: North Carolina | collected...
GACACTGTGTTCTTGACATTTTGTAATCCGGATTTCTCTTAATCTATTCAGTATTCAGCATTTGCTTTTGATTTTGTTTACTGTTGTTCATCCTGTTATCATCTTGCTATTACTCTGTTGCTATGATGTTTTCATTCATGTCATCGTTTATGTTTTCTGCAATGTTGTCTCAGTAGTGACTAGGTTTTTAAGGATGGGTTAGAGTAGTTTAGAATTCTAGGTCTATTAGGTGGTTGAGTTTGATTTCTAGATCCCTTCTGGATTAGTTTTTCTTAATGCCTATTGCTTTCTGATCAACTGGAATTTGAGCCCAGACATTTCCGCACCCAAAAGGTGTTCGATGAAATGCCTGAACCACTAATTCTAGAGATCCGTGGCTCTGTACCAAGGTACTGGTCACAGGGAGCGTTTTGGCTTTGACTTGTTGATTCGTAATGCCTGTTAGGTTAGCTCTCGCCAATGGTGATTGAGTTTGGGAGTAGTTTAACTTGAGGGTCTCTGTTGCGGTGGCACTAGATTTGGTTATTGAACATGTTGTCTACGGATAGTTTATTGAGCATGTTAATCACCTGTAGACTGAGGAAACTAACTACTCAATTACCCCATCCTCGGGAATTTCTCATCCAATTGATTTCTTTGTCTACACTGCTATCGTTTACTTGCTCTTGCTGCTCGTTGTTCGATTTTTGCATTTTTCGCCTATATCACTCTAATACTCGACTACCCAATTGTCTGGCAACAGACTGTGCAGTCGAGTATTCCTAGTACATTTTCTGTCTGTTACTCGACTTGTCACTCGCCAACACTAGTGCTTGGCAACAAGCTGTGTTGGTCGAGTGTTTTAATTGTTTCTTCTTGAATTTCTGCTTCCTACATGTTCACTTAGGCCTGCTAGAAACCCCAAAACCTGTTATTGCTTGGCTTGACTCTGTGAACTCTGATTGCATTTTGATTGTTAGCATCACACCCATCTGGATTGGCAACCTTCAGTACTACAACGACATGATAGTGCTTTAGGTTAATTGATCTTAAAAATCTACTATCATCAAACGTCAACACTGGCATGTCTGTGTGGTGTTGGTGTCGATCGACATGAGGTGGGTGTTGTTCGACACCATCGGGAAGAAGTTCCTCCTCCTTTGGGAAATTATCGATTCCACTCGACAAAGGCAAAACAGAGTAGTCAAGATCAATTGGTGTCGATCGACACCCTTATGTATCGATCGACACTAAGGTTTTTTCTGCAACTAGACGAGATGAAGTCTTTTCTGAAAGTTCTCGCTGAAGGATCGTCTTGGGTTGCTTCCATTGTGTAATGTGACTGCATTGACAGATGATGTTGTAGAAGAAGACACAGATATATGAGATCTCAGATTGTTGATCTTCCCATTAAGATATGTGTAAAGAGAATCAAACTTGCCATTAAACTCAACCACGAGCTTTGTGTGTCCCTCAAAAATCTGCGCAATCATGGATTCCATTCGGCTGTCTAAGGTGGGTGGAGGGGCTTGGATAGGAGCAGAAATTGATGATTACAACATTGGTGATGAGGAGTAATGCTTCACTAGTAGTTCTTGTCATGAAGTTACAGTAGCTTGCTGCATCGAGTTGATTCCGGTATGGCTTAGCTATCCCTTTGTAGAATATATTGATGAGTTGGCTCTCTTGGAAACCATGTTGGGGGCATTGTCACTGATAAGATCTGTAGCGGAGCCATGCTGCTCTAAGGGACTCGGTTGGAGCTTGAGTGAACGAAGAGATTTGTAAACGAAGTGCCTCTGTCACGGATTCATCGAAGAAGTGATTCATGAAGGCGTTCTTTGTATCAGTCCAATTTGTTAGTGAGCCTGGTTCTAGTTGACGCAACCATGATGTTCCTCTGCCCGCGAGAGAGTGGGAGAAGAGTTTGCAAAGAAGGTAATCAGCTGGTACACCTTCTGCTTTGATAAAGGACATTATGTCTTCTAAGACTTCCAAATGTTCTAATGATGATTCATCGGGAGCTCCTTTAAACTTTCCTCTTGACACAAGATCATAATAGGCAGGGTATATATCAAAGTCTTCTCTTTCAAATGGTGGTAGCTTGATTCTGATCGGTTGGTGTAGAAAAGATCAGTTCTGCTAAGGTCACCTATTGTACCCTGTCAGTTCTACAGAGGGTGTCAATCGACACCCAGATGGTGTCGGTCGACACTATCATTGAATTCTAACATAGAAACGTGTAACAAAATCTGAAGGTACCTGAAACATAAGAAAAAAAAAAGAAAAAAAAAACTGAATTAGTAATGAAAGAAAAGAAAAGTCTAGACTTAAATCGACACCTACTCTAATGGTGAAGCAAAGAGAACTTCGACAATGGCACCAAATTTGATATAGCTCAAATTGCCTTAAGCTTACTCCCTCAAATAAGAGATCGTCATTAGCACTTAAGGGTCAAATTCCACTGAGCTCTTGATGTTCAAACAATAAAGTTATGATGATTTTAATTAAGCTAGACAAAGTATATTAATGTAAAGACAATAAAGCAAGTAAATGAGTTGTAGATTCAAGTGATTAAAGCGTCAGGTTTAAGGAATTATCTCGAGAGATTGATAAATTGTAGATTTAGCTAATATTAGGATTGTCATCGCACTGTTCTCGAACTCAAACTATGATTTTAGAGTAACCGGTGGTGTTCCGTAAAACTCTCTATACTTAAAGCTAAGATAACCGGAGAAGCCGAGAGATCCTATACTAAAGCATGCATTATTATCAAGTTTGATTATTTCACCTAGTATCTAAACTAACAAGTACCTATGGTGGGTAACCTATTATCTAATATCAAGTTGTAGGTGATCAATCAAGATGAAGAATTCTAAGAATAATCTTAAGGGGTTTTCGATCTACTAATCCATCTAAATCCCTATTGAGACTCCTTAAACCCAACAAGGTGATTACTTAGACATGATAACAGAAACACAAATCATAATCTCAATAAGAAATCAATAATAGCAAGAGAAAGTGTAAAGAAGATCTCTCCAAAGGAGTCTCCACAGGTTTTGCTCCCAAAAATACAAAAGAGATAAGGAGAATAGCCTCTCCAAGCTTAGTGTCTAAAAATTGACCTAAAAACTATATATATATATATATATACATATATATATATATGTCTGAAAAACGTGTTGGGCCTTCATTAAACATAGGAGAAAGTTCTGGGACGGATTTGAAAATCTTCTAAACTTCAATAAGTTACGTCTTCCAATTGCCGTCAGGTATTGGTGTCGCTCGACACCAGGGGTGGTGTCGTTCGACACCTACGCGCTTTTTAGTTTCCGGATTTCTTCACCAGCATGAATTCTATGTTTTCCTCCAGAATGCTCCATTATCTCCAAATGAATCCCAAACATGTAAAGACCTGAACAGGACTAGAAAAGACTCTAAAAAAGAAATAGACTTAAAACATATACTTAAATCATAGCTAAAAGCAATAAAAATAAGGTTATATCAATGTGTTTTTAGACAACTAAGCGGTGTGATTCCGGATGATGATGGGCTAGCGATAATATCTTATAGGCATAATCTAAAGGGAAAGCTATAGGAAGTGTGTATCCTCTATCTAGCCGTGGTAGTTGCACATACCATTTACATAAGAATATTTTGCTTAGATTCAAGGGGAGTGAATCATTTGGGTTAGTGAAGAAGGCAGCTACAGCTTTTCGGCTGTCAGACTTTAATGTTTTGTTTCAGCAGATCCATGAACTAAATCTAGAGCTACATAGCTATTTGGAAAGAGCTGATTTAAGTATGTTGAATAGGGTACACTTTTCGGGGGATAGATACAACTTCACAACGAGCAACAATGTTGAGACAATAAATAAAGTTCTTAGGCCCTACAGAAACTATCATATTGTTGCATTGCTTGATAAAGTGAGGATGATGCTAACCCGTTGATTTGCCGCTAGGCGTAAACAAGCCTGTGGAATGACAACAACTCTGACTACTAGTGTTAAAAAACTATTACAGGTTCAAATTCTATTTAAACTCTCCATAATAGATAATCTTTCTACTTATGTTATTGAATGACTCTCCTTTATATGTGGTCAGAGCCGCGTGTTAAGAGCTAGTATTCTAAAAGTACAAGAGATAGATCCTCATCAATACGAAGTGAGAAGCTCTTCAACAATAAATGTTGTCAATCTATCCCAAAATAAATGTACGTGTCGTATGTTTGACCTTGAGAAGTTACCTTGCATTCATGCTCTCGCTTCTGTAGAAATGGCCAAAGTATCAAGGATCACAAAATGCCACCCCTACTACCGTAAAGACTACCTTTGCAACAGATATGACAAGTCGGTAATGTCACAAGAATCATGCACTTTGCCCGACATCGTTTTGCAGAAAATATGTCACTCGCCTGACGTGAGGCCCCAACCTGGTAGGCCTAAAACAACAAGAGTGAAATCTGCATTAGAGGTTGCATTAGATAGAAAAGGACCAAAAAAATTGCATGCGTGTTCCCAATATGGTAATGGTGGCCAAAATCGAACAACATGCAAAAACTAATCTACTGTGTTAGAGGTTGCAATAGATATTAATTCTGTATTTTATTTGGAATTTTAAAACCAGCTGAATGATATTCGCATATTTAGTTGACTTTAATTCTGTAAGACTTTATAATATCATACATTTCCAAGTATTTGAAGTTTAAGACTACATATAATGGAGCCTGTGGCCCATTTAACTTATATTACACTATAAATCAATCTTACTACGGTCCATTTAACTTAAATTACACTCTAAATCAAGCATACTACTACGGCTGATTACTCTTATAGTACAATAAAAATAGCCTTCTGAGACTTATCATTCTTACAACTCTTACTACTATCAATACAACATACAAAATCTAGTAGCAAATGAGTAAGCAAAACAATGTTTGCATATAGATCCGGCGGGAGGATGTTGTTGGTAGCATGGAGGCCAGATATCGAATTTACATGAAGTAGCAAGAAAACGATACCCTAGAATTTCCATTGAGCTTACTTGTTTTGCTACCACATTCCCGACCATCACCGCTGTTTCTAGATCGGGGACCAAGCTTAAAAAACGTTCTGTGATATCCATTCCTTTTCTGAAACATCCACAGCATATGAGGAGTATTCCATACGCAAAATGGGCAAACAATGAATGTTCCACACATAAACTTAGCATATGAAAAGCTTCTTCTGAGGATGGATCATCTTGAGTCAATATCCGCAACGATTCTACGTACCTTGCTATCATATTTCCCTCTTTGACGCACTTTAATAAGAACACTCTATAACTCGACTCTACGTTGGCAAGTGTACCATTGAAAATAAACTCATCCATATCTACATTCGCTAGTACCTCACCGGTGAAATCAAGCTTCTTATAGGCTAGACCATCTACTATGAGTGGACCAAGAAATCTGAAACCTTGCTCGCCAAGTCGTCAGAATATGTCTGTCACAATTGGGATAGGGAGGTAAGACATTTTGTGAAATGTTACAGTTTCATTTTCACACATAACTCTTGTGTACTCCTTACTTATACACGTATAGCAGTAATTGTTTTTTTGTAAAAATTATTGGAATGGGTTAGAAATGACTAGAGCAACTGAGCATTTACCTTACATAGGTAAGTAATTACTTCTTTGTAAGTTTATCATTACTCCTTGGTAAATGTATCTTCACTTGTTTGTAATAAATTATACTTATCGGTAAGTGTATCTACATCATTATTCTACTTATTAGTATTTTTAATAGGAAGTACATAAACAGTTTCGCTTCTGTTATCAATCATGGCAAACTGTTATAAGTCATTCAATATTTCGTAAATTATAACCAAGAGAAAGAAACTTCAGGGAAAACAACACAAACTATTCAACGAAATCATATAAAACGAGTTCCGCAAACAAAACTAGTAAACTAAACAGAAGTAGAAATATGATCCGCAAACAAGTTCCACCAAAAACATATCAAATGAAATCAATAAAGACACCACAGATATGAAAACTAATGATATTATATCACCATCTTTATATCTACTTCTCTTCGTCTGGAACAACTTCAGCATTAGTGCCGATGGTTTTGGGTGACTCGGATTCCAAGGTGCAGCTACACCATCATGGTTCTCACAATATGCCCTAAGTGAGTCAGACATGCACCCAAATTTGTCGAATTCAAACCTAACCCAATCCTTCGAGTGAGCTAACAACCGCCTCATGCCTCTCTCCATGTCTTGCAGCTGAATCAGTAGCTCTTGATGATGTTTTTATACGCTGCATGTTGATTCAAAACCTAAATACATATATCAAATAGTCCGAATTAGGGCTTTTAACTGAAATTAGGTATAGACAGCCAAAACACGGCCTAAGAAGCTCTAAATACCTAAACCCTAAATACTTAGCGAACTGATTCCAAATCTCATCACGTATACAGAATTGTATGATTATTGTGTTTTTAATAAAACCCTTAAGTTTTGGGTGAGTAAACACGGCCTAGAAGCTCTAAATCCATATAGCAAATACGCCGAACGTTGATTCAAAACCTAAATACATATAGAAACTTAAGTAGATGATAAAAGTCAAAACTAACCAGATCATGCCAATGAAGTAGCTGCTCGCAATCCTGTTGGGAGGCACTGGACATAAAATCCTCCGGGAATAGAACAGATCCAGGAACGAAATCTCGGCCTTCAGGCTGAAAGGATGGTCCATCCCCATCAACTGTTAACCTGTTCCACACATAGGTCGGTTCAACAGCACCTTGAGGAATTTGACGACAGAATCGGAATCCCACATCTCTATTAGACCTACTTAGATAGTGCCGACTCCACGAAGTTATTGGAGAAGGAGGCATGGGTGATGGAGGGGTTTGGTTACCAGGGACTGACGAAGAAGGGGGAAAAGTTGAACGATCCATTGATACAAACGACTTTTGGTTTCCTGAAGTCTGAAAGAGAATAACATATGCGAATGCAGTAAATAAGAAGTGACGATAGTGTTCGCCTAGAATTAGAGTTTCTTGAAGTAAACAAAATTAATGTCAACAGATATGGGCCAATCAATCATATAACACAACTGGGCCTCAATTATTTTAAAGTCCCAACACTAATGATTAAACACGTATAGCAGTAATTATTTGGTTTGTAAAAGTATTTGTTGCGGGTGAGAAATGATGTGATCAGAAGTGCATTTACGTTAAGTAGGAAGATAAGTAATTACTTCTTCTACTGTTTATCACTACACCTTCGTAGGTGTAACAATAAATTTGATAATGTGGCTTAAATGTAAATAGATGAACGATTATGTTTAAAAACAAACACAAGACATTAGAGCAACTCCAATGTTGGTTCTTAGAAATTCTTAGCTAATTCTTAGCAATAAAACTGATTAAATCTAATGCAAACAACAAATCTAAATTAAGATTTATATCTTATTTAAGGTGTTTGCTGTAAGAAATGAATCAAGGTATTGACCTAAATGGTTCTTTGTGGAAGCTTCTCCCTTTGTGACGTTAAAATGCAAACATTTGCTTGGTTGTATTGTATTTTATTGAATGATTGCTTGTATAATAAGACATGTTTTGGAATAATTTGAATTTTTGTTTGTTAAGAACTCAATAGTTGTTAACCATTGGATTAGAAATTAGTTCAGTTTTTTTCTAAATTTTTTAAACTTAGTGAAAGCAACATTTTAATTTAAAATAAGGTTAACATTAAAAATTCAGAATCAATTGGTTCTAAACCATTGGGGTTGCTCTTAGGATCAATTTTAAACAAAGCAATTACATAAAATAGCAATATGTATTCAACAACATAACCAAGAGTTTTAACAATAAAAATCGAATACATAAGCATAGAGTTCTGAGAGCGATCGAGTTTAGCAAAATATTCAAATAATATCAAACAAACAAATGACTAAATCCTCTTCACAGCCTACTTTCACCACGTCAGTTCTCGATCATCACTTCCATCTTCAAGGGCTCCTCATCTTCATAATCTTCACGGAAACAACGGCTGATTCAAAACAATAAGTGAACAATGTTATAGTATTATGAAGGGTCATAGCTAAATATAGCAAAGAAAAATTATAAACTAAGTACATACAGGAAATTGTCACTATTATAATCTGGAAATGTGGGGTCGAAGTAAATCCTTGAAGGCTCATTCTCACTGAATAAGGCATTCCTCCCTAACACTATATGGAAGTTAGGGTTAGAGAAAAAATTTCAAAATTTCAACCACTCGTTAAAATTATTTTTGTAAACGCTAGAACTAGAGTTTGACAGACCTTCATATTCCGCAATCCTCTAGAACCGGATGATAACCACAAGTGGTTTGTAGTTGTAAGCTGGGGCAATTATACGTCGATAAAACATTGAGGTAAATACCTCACACATCCTCCCCACAGCCACACAGGTTATGATCATATCCCTAAAACATTATAAGAATCCAAACCAACACATATTTAATAACTCCATCATATATAATCACTAATTTTAAAAGCGAGAAAATATGAAATATGACTTGTCTACAGTTACAGATTATCTTTGATGTTGAAAGTGACATATCTGACGTGGTAATTAGACTCTCCTTGACGACAGACATATGGAAACCGCTTGACTTTTGAGACACTTGTTATGACACCCATTGCATCTTCAAAGAAGGTATAGAAGAATATTAAAGTAAGTATGATAAATATAGAAACAAAAGGAAAATATTAAAAGTTATTCTAATTACCTGTTGTGAACTGTTAGTCATGTTCACCGGCATCTTGTAATTCATCAGGGTATATGCAGTCAAAGAAGGAGCGAGTAGATATAGGACTTACATGGCACATTTTGGTAGGCCACATACTCGATCTGAAAGCGATAGTACACGTACTTGATAGGCCAGTGGATCTCTTCACGTGGAAGTCAGCAATGTAGTACCAATCCCCTTCCATTATACCTACCTTAAAGTTGTACTTATAGTTCCCAACAGGGACGATAGCATCGATTTTCGTACCCTAGTGCAAATATAAAGACTGAATCATCATCATATTCTAAGAACCAACAAGTGACAAATTTAAGAATCAAAATGCAATAAAAGGTAAACTCACCAAGATGACGCAAATAACAGGTGGATAAAAGTGCAATCAGGGGTGAATACAAATAAATCTAAGAAGAATAGAAGTCATAAGGATGGATTCATTGATAAGGGCAACTCTAGGGTTCATCAGGTGGCTAACATGCGAAAGTCAAATACTCTAGACGATAGATTCAAAACCAGATCAATCCACTCTCGTGACAGAGATCCTCATAACCTCACCACTTCTTAATATCAACTCTCGTTGATGAAACATAGCAAAGCAGGCTTTAAGCAACAATCTACCAAAGTCAATAAGCAGTCTAAGAGCATCTCTAATGCCTAACTCTATATATTGCTCTATTTTAGAGAAAATATAGGTGGTTTTGGTCTATTGTATGACTCTAAAATAGAGTTAACTCTAAAATAGAGGAAAAAAGTAGAGATTGCTCTTTTCTAAACTTTTCCTCTATTTTAGAGTTAACTCTATTTTAGAGTCATACAATGGACCAAAACCACCTATATTTTCTCTAAAATAGAGGAAAATATAGAGTTGAGCATTGGAGATGCTCTAAACATCCAATCTCTTGGGGTAGAATCTACAAATCTCTTGGAATTCGTAGATCATGCATCCATTTGAACGTCTTTGGGACGTTGGATACCTAGGGTTGAATTCCCACATTAGCTAGTGAAAACCGCATAGGAACCAACGAATCCAGAAGGGATCTAACCTAATCTTACCCACCTGACTAACCTAGAGATTACCCTAATCTAATCCATCCTCAAGAACCCTAATCACTACTCAAGCAACATAATGAAGAACACAAACTCAGAAATTACTCTTAACATATCAAAATGTAGATCTAAACAAGATAAACAATTTTGCTCAAAGAACTAAATGCAAAAACAAAATAGATTAAGAGTAATTAAGGTTTCAATATTCTAAAACACAAAGAAAAACTACAGAATAAAAGCTTGATCCTTTGGACAAATCCCAAAGAACCTATTTATACTAAAATCTCGAAAACCCTAGATTCACTAGAAGACAAGAGACTTGAGGCGGTTTGGATGGATGCTCGATCTTGGGGATCGAGTAAAGAGGGTGTTGCAAAGTCTGCGCCTTTGTTTCCATGCTCTGAGTGATCAATTGGTCGAGTAGTTGCTTCTTCCTCTCCTATTCTTATGCTCAGCTGTCTAGTTGAGTGGGGAATGAGGAGGATCCAAAGACGCTTGGAACGATCAACAAGTCTTGTAGAGTAGGTTGCCCTTGATTGAGTAAGTGGTCGAGTAGAGGATCGAGTAGGGGGTCGAGTAGATTCTACTTCCTCCTCTGTAGCTGCCTAGATCGAGTAAACTGGTCGAGTAGATTGCTCTACTGCTTCCCTCCTAGTTTGATAGAGTTGAGGGTCGAGTAGATTCCTTGTAAGCTCATTCTACACCTAAAAACACACCAAAACATGCAATATGTATGCAAGATGATCCTAAATTCCTAAGTGTGCAAAATAAGCTAAATGTGATGCAAAATGATATGAAACAATGAGTGATCACTAAGCTAAATGATGATAATTACATGCCTAAAATGAGTAAAATACAGTGTTATCAACCCTCCCAAACTTATCTCTTGCCTGCCCTCAAGCAAACAAAAAATCTTAAGTTGAAGAGAGGTTTGAAGGTGGGGATTAAAAAATCGAAGCATGCATATAGAACGGGTGAGATCAATGTCCAGGTAGGTAATTCTAGGTTGCAAGGTGATAGGTCCTTACTTAAAAACTTAAGCCATACTCGTCACAATGCAACCTAACAACCGCCTTAATCTATTCAAACATTCATATCAACCTTTTTTCCTTCAACATTTATTAAGCACGAACAGTGGATCAAGCAATGCAATGATTACGAACTCATTTGGTTTCGGGCTTAGGCTAAGAGACAAAAATGGTCCCTCTAATGAATTGGTCGAGTAACAGGGGACTCTCATAGAAAAGATTGAGCTTTACCAGAATGCTAGAATGCTAAAGGTAAGAACCAACGGACACATACAAAAGGAGACTCCCATATACCCAATGATATATAGTATGATAGCTCAAAAGATGATCCCAGTCTCTTAGATGTCCTAACTCTACCCTTATTCTCATTCTTTCTCTCTTTTGGTTCAAGTTCTCAAGGGTGCTTCTTTAAAACGATTCAAGAGTCTAGCGGGTTTGGTTTTAAACTTTGGTAAACTTAAGGCTTTTCTTTTAAACTTATAGCATAGAAGGCGTTTTACCCTTTTCTTTGAATTACAATGCCTAACTCTTTTTAAGTTCCAAACCCTTTACTAGACTAACACTTTCTTTGGTATTCCCCCTTAAGAACTCTAAACTCTTACTCTCTTTTTTTATTTTCTTTTCATTCCCATTCTCTTTTCCAATCATTCCATACACAATCCCAATCCCAAATACAAGTCTCCACCTAGTCCTAGCTAACCCAAAAAGCGTGGGCTAGGTCTACATGAAAGACTACTCTTGTCGGGTCATACCTAACACGTTATACCAAGATCACTCTGGAAAAGAACTCACAATCACACACAAAATGATATTTGGCTTGAAATAAGGTTAAGTTCAGGGTAAGGGAAACTGCTCTAAAGATGAGAGCCAGCTACTTGGATTAACAAAGGGTGGTGAAGTGAATAACATAATCCAAGTATGTATATGGTAGCCATGAGTTCACAAACAATGCATAGACATGATAATTGCAAATTCAGTTCAAGTTCTATTAGATAGAGAATGGCATCAGATTAGCGAGTTTCGAATCAAAGCAGTATAGTCAAGTTGTAAATTGAAAGCGGGGTGCAGTCTTACTTCAGAGATACAATCGGTTATGCAACAGAGAACTAATAAGCTGGGCATTGAACTTACTTCATTGAATTTACATGCTCAACGGTTTGAAATCATCATTATCCCCTATGCAAATGAGCAATCCTAAATGCAAGCACTCTATATACAATTCTAAAATGAAATGCAATCTACATGACACTCTGTTTTTGTGAAATCATTTTTTAAGAAAATTTCAATTTTTATGGTTTTTTCTATGTCTTAGATGATGCAAAATTTGAAATAAGAAAAGAGAACACAATGTCAAACATGTCTTGAACCCTCCCCCAAACTTAAATTTATACAGTCCCTTGTGTAATAAAAATATGAGAAGGAATTCAAGACCAAAACAAACAACACACAAAGATAAAAAAAAATGCTATGGTATATACAATGGTTGTGGTGGTGTTACCTCAGCGGTCTGGTGAAGTAGACGGATACGAAATCGTCCATACTCTCTTGAGTATAAGCATGGACTGATGTTGAGGCGGGAGGGTTTTACTCGTCTTGTCCAGTCGAGTAGTTGGTCGAGCGTGTGGATGCTCTTCTCTGCCTACTCTTTGGCTCTCTCAACTCGGAGATCACTTCCCGAGGCTCAAATGATGAAGCTCGGGGTTGATCAATCCTGTCAGCCCTTCTTGCAGCAGAACTTGTGAAACCACTTCTTCTTACTTTGGGGGTGGGAGACGGGGGCCTTGGCTTGCTCTGGAAGGCTTTGATTTGAGCAGCCATACTCTTCAGCGACTTCTTCATGGTTCTTATCTTCTTCTTGAAACCTTTCATTGTTTTGCTGTGAAAATTCCCAAGCTCTTCAAGCACACCGAGCTTCTTGTGAACTTGAGCTATCTCATCTCCTCCTTGATCAGCATCTTCTTCATAGTGAGCTTGCTCGAATTCTTTGGTCTCTTGCTCCGGTTGTTCGCTATGTTGCTCCAATTCGACTTGTTGCTCAAACTCAACAAGATAATACTCTTGATTCTCATAGTCAGCTTGAGTATAATCTGGTTCATCTTCTCTAGCTCCTCCGATGTCGATATTCAGGGATATGGCATGAAGTTGATGTTGCGCCTTGTCTTAACTGAAGTTTGGTTCTCGCAAGGTAGGGGTAACAAAGAAGGTCCAAGCTCCGGATGGTTGAACTTGAAGATGTAGTGATCCGCCGGAGTTGTCTTGTTAAGATAATCCTTTCCCCTGAGATAATCGAGGTCGAGGAACTTGGGGAACATGTCAGGGGTTCCCAAGTGTATCCCCACAGCTCCTAGGATTGGTGTTAAGAGACCACCAACACAAAGACTTCCGCGAAGGATGGTTGCAGCATATTGTCTATAGCTCAATAGGTGGTCCAAAAGAACAATAGTCAGCGAAGTGTCTGCTCTATCACCCGCCATCTTCCTCCCATCCTTGGTCTTCCTCAGAATGAAGACCAAAGCTTGATCAATCATGCATAGCTCTTCTCCACCAACAAATCCGGTAGTCTTCTTTGGAAAAAGGGTGTTGGCGATGCATTGGTGGAGGTCTCTAATCACGGGACTTCGAATTGAATAAGTCTTGCTCCTGGCGGGCGAGTAGGGCTTTGGACCGGCGATTATTGTCCAAAGAGAGAGTAGCTCATCTTGGTCATAGTCTTGGCGGATTTCCTCTCCGCTTGGAAACCCGAAAATAGTATCAAGGTGGCTGATATCCAGGACATACTCGACACCCTTAACCTTAAAGGTAATGTAACAGAGACCTCCTCTTTCTTCTTTCTCCGAATCCTCAACATGAAAGTGGACCTTGAGGGTTGCAAGGAGTTGGCAGCGCTCCTCTTTAAATCCCCCAAATTGGCAGCTCATGAACGTTGCGAGATTGGCCAACCCTATTAAGTATTCCACATCCCCACGAATACCAATCTCTTGCATTGTTTCCTTATGAGGGTATCTAGTTCCCTCAAACTTCAATTCCATCAAGTATTGATAGTACTCGCTTGGGGTGGGCTCTCTCTTCCTTTTTGGCCGGTTTCTTCTCCCAACAGGGGCTGGTGTATCATCCCCGATGATCTCAACCTCTTCCTTAGAAACTGCTTCTTCAAAGACTGCCTCTTCTTGGTGTTCTTCCGCAGCCTCAACAATCCTCTTGCACCTAGCTACTTCTTCTCTTTGCATGGCTGAGCGATTTGAACTTTCCCATTGAATCAAGCTTGATCTTTGAGCACAGCGAGCTTGGCGAATTTGGCGCTCAGTCATGCTACCCATGTCGATCACTGAACTTCTTCGCTATCAACAAAGGATCTTCTAGCCCGAGATAAATCCTTTCTTCTTGAATCCATGGAGTTTGGTGATGAGCTTCTATAGGACAATCAGGAACAATTCTCCAAGAGGTATCAAAGTGGAAAGGATTTGGTTTTTGGTGATGGAGTTTTGAGCTTAAAAACCGATTGAATATTTGAAGATGGACTTGGGAATGATCGAGTAAGTTTGGTGAGGTATGGTGAAGGTGAGAACAGATTCTTGAGGATTGATAGGGAGAGTTTGGAATGAAACTTAATTTTGAAGCTTTATGAGAGATAGAGAATTTGCGAAAATGAAAGGATGAAAGAGAGAAGGTTTCAAAGGTGGTTTGGCGATTTCAATGGGTGGAGGAGGATGGTCTTTGGTTTCTTTTGGAAGGGATAGAAAAGTGAGTTGGAAACAACAGTGAGGGTATGGGTAATTGGTTTGTCCACCGAGTAATGAAGTGAAGGGAGACAAGTGGGCCACTCGACCTTACTCTTTGGTCGCCGAATCATTCACAATCGAGTAAAGGATCGAGCATCCCATGAAGTGCGTAATACTCGATTAGATGGTGGGGAATGTTTCACTCTTTAAAACGCTCGATCAAACGGACTAGAATAAACCTCAAGAAGTCACTCGATCAAACGGTGGGGATGATTTCTCTCATTTGGTCATTCAATCGCGCGGCTCAGAACACTCCTCCTCATTTTACTCGATCAACGGTGGAGATCATCTTTTGACTTGGTTTGAGTTTACTCGACCGTTGACTTCCTCATGGTCAATGAAATAAACCTGAAACACTTAAACAAAACATCAAAAATAACAAGGAAAATAGAAAGTTATATACATGGATAAACATGTAACTTCCTCCAAAGTGAGCTTGTTTTAAGTCACTGAGGTTGACTCTTACAGAGCTTAGTCAGAAAAAAGGTTGAAGAGAGGAACATAGAAGTCCTCATCTTCAGTGGTTGAGTCATACTCTGCATCCTCCTTGACATATGGTAGGATGAGTATTCATTTGACTTTTCTTCAAAATAAGCTTCCTTTTGATCAGCAGAGTAGTCTTCCTCTTCTGAACCAGGTTCCTCTAACCAATCCTCAATTTCAAAACTGGGGTAACTTTTAACCATTTCTTGAAGTTCCAAGATTGCATGGTTTAGTTCTTCCATCTTGTAGGTTAGCTACCCAATGGTATCTTCCTGAGCTTTGCATTCTATCCTGAGTTCCAGAAGTTCTCCAGTAATAGAGTCAAGTGTCAAATGTTCTTCCTTAGAAGAAGGTTTACTAGGCATTTTAGGCACTCTTGGAAAATAAGTCGGAATAGGGATTTCTTTCTCACTCAACAAGTCATCCTCTAAGCTTTCTTCCTCTGAATGAACTCCTTTATGATCTTCTGGTGCAAACCATTATGTTGTGAAATCATTTTTCTCTTTGATAGCTAGTGCAGTTTCCATCTTCTCTGGATCAATACCCATTGAATACTTATTAACTCCTTTTCAAAAACCCATATTTGATCTTTCAGCTTCATCACCCTTGACGATAACCCCTCTATGACTCTGCTTTGCCATTTATTTTTTTTTCTCATCTCCTGCTAGTCATCCTCTAAAGGGTCTTCAGTCTGAGCTAACCCTTCTATGGCTCTCTTCTTGAGGTCAAAATTTTTCTTTAGCTTGCTGAATTGAGAAGTGTTGTTGAATCTTGATGGGATTCGAGCTTCTGTTTCTTCATCAACATCCATGCCTTGGATCCCAAAATTCCGACCTCTTGTTGTTGATGTCCCTGAAGCTTTGCTGATGTCAAATTTCATCTTGATGCCTTTTTCAAGGTTCAGGATGATCTTTCCATTATTGACATCTATGACTGGTCTTGTAGAGGCTAAGAATGGTCTTCCTAGTATCAGGAGATCCTTTCCCTCTTCATTTGTATCCAACACTACAAAATCTGTAGGTATCTCAACATTTCCAATTCTGACAGGAAGATCTTCTATTAAACCATGGGGGGGGGG
>Ga0041059_1001903_pt1 | contig 16165 bp, 11 predicted proteins | sample AraColnosormetaG_FD_56232 | JGI IMG/M metagenome (GOLD analysis project Ga0041059, IMG submission 56232) | Arabidopsis roots microbial communities from North Carolina, USA - Col MF nosort | ecosystem: Host-associated > Plants > Roots > Unclassified | place: USA: North Carolina | collected...
AAAAAAAAAAAAAAATCACGAATATGAATTTTCATAGTTTATTATGATAATTTACAAGTTTTTCTTAAAGACACCATAATTTTTATTTTATTTTGTCGTACTAGTATAAAAGAAGAAAGATTTCAAGGGTTTGCCATATGTGTTAAGGAATACGATTCGAGTGATTATAAAAAGATTTCTTCGTGATTCAAGAGCACTTTTTTTAACTGTACGATTACATGGTTACGATTATTTTTGATATATAATATTATCGCACAAATGATCAAAATAGCACGCTAACCTTTAGAATTTATGACTTAGCTAATGAAGACAACAATTAGTACTTGTTAACAAAAACAGGTTAGACGATGGTAATTTGAATTTTGACAGTAAAAACAAATGATGGTAATTTTGTTAATTAATAAGCTTTTTGTTTCAATTACGGTGGCCGACACCTACTAGGCTACTACGATTCTAGTTGTCTAACCGGATCGGTTCAACTTCAATTTCACTCTTTCAATTTTCACCTAGTTTTGTTTCTCTGTAAAACACGTCTATGGTAGCTAGGTGCTCATTATCAATCACAACATAGTAAACAATTTTTGTTTTTTAATTGCTTTCAGTCATTTGCTAATTAAACACACTCTTAGGAACTATTTTTTATAGTGGCCACTCCACTTATCGCACTTCTTGTTATTTTCATAGAGAATCTGTTAGTCGCGTATAATATCAACTCAAAATGTTTCATTACCTTATATAGTAACAGAACCTGCAGTTTTTGTCATAAACCAAAATCCATCTATAAACCCTGTTGTAAGAAAAAAAACTATATTTTTGCATGGGTCTACTCCAGACCCGATCCGATGATCCATATCGTTTTTTCCGCAAAAAAAAATAAAAACAAATGTCATAAAGGTCTTTTTGATGATGGACAGGTTTGATTGACACATCCGTCGGACTACTTTGGTGTGAAATTTAACTGACATAAAGCTTTGTTTTAGTATCAAACCTTATAAAAACGACAGAACTTTCCTTCTCTCTCATTTCACTTCGTTGGATCGTATCGTATTGAATCCCCACCGGTGGCCTTCACAGCACATATTTATATTGTTTCTAAACTTTTCTGTATTTTTTGGGGGGGGTCACAAGTTTCTATAATCTATATGATCACTATCGTCGAGAAATGATTGCAAAAAAAAAATGTGTGTCTTGCAGAAAAAATAATAATAACAAAAAGTGACGACTAAATTATTAGATCAAGTGCATATAATTATGTTGCTAAGATAATATTGTACCACTCGAATGTTTCATCATGGATTGTTCATACTGTTCCCGTGATTTAGTGTTGTTAGGTTTCAATTCTTTGTATTGAGGTTTTTGTTAATATATTATTGTACCACTCGGTTGCTTCAACTTTGTAGGAGTTTATTGTCATTCTTTTTTGTATCTCATATCATCAATATGTGGTTTTGAACAAATTTGTTTCTGTTGTTAGAAATGTTACTGAAATTGGAGATTACTTAGCTTCTTATGGATTTTATTTATTTATTTTGGGAATCCCAGGTCTTAATACTCTCCTTTGGTTGTTTCTCTTTCTTTCTAAGTAGTTTTATGCTATACAATTACATGTTATCAAAATAATCTTAATATGGTTTATAAAATTTTATATGCTTGTCTTAATATGTTATGTTTTAACAAATATTGTTTTTAGTCATCTCTACATAACGCTTGTAACGAACTGAAATTTGAGATTACTATACTAAACACTGAGAGACTCATTTTTAATTAACTAACATATAATTATAACTTAACCAAAACATATCAACGTACCTGTAAGAAAAGTGGACAAATTAAATAGCCACCAATAGTTTTTTTTTTTTGTTATGCAAACAACTGATCACAGAACCACTTGATCTTTTGTCTCTTCAGCAATGGTTGCACCAAAACTTTGGCCGGGGACTTTATAGACCAAAAAAAGTAAAATATGGATTATTTTAACTTTTATACTGAGGAATAAATCTTTTGAAATGGAGCTTGGAAACAGTGGAGAAGAATAGTTTACTGGGACAGGAAACATGAGCATCTACTAAATCTAATACTTTTTTTTGTTAAAGATTCTAATCTCTTTTTCTCACGTTAAAAAATTGCTGTTGACGACAAAAAAAAACCAGCTTATTATAAATTACTGTTTAGCTCATTGATTTTATTCCCATGATCAGGGGATGTCGTGGACATGCATTAAAACGAAAACAATGCTAAGCATCCTGATGCAATGTGTTTTTGTTTCTATTTTCAAATGTTTCTTATGAAGTGGTCCTTTGCGTTTTGTCTGTGGTCCTTCAAATATAAAATTTGTCTTTCTTTAATTTCGTGGAAGTTTGCTTAGAAGAGAAACTGTTCTACCATCTTCCTTCTATTCCTACTACAGTATAGTAAAATTAGAACATTGTAGAAATCGATAAAATAAAGTTCGTCTCGTTTATTAATTTGTAGTGTAACTTTCTTGCTCTGTTTTTTTATTTTTGGTGCTAATTTTGCTTATGTATTGTTATATAAGTTATAACAACAATATAATAAAAAGCGTTACATTTCAAAAATATACACCAATAATTTTGGCACTCACACTATCAAATGTTCGTTTACATCAGAATTAATTGATACTTACACGTACAGAATAAATGCAGAAACTTCAAATTGAAAATTTAGTAGAGTCAACGATAAGGGCAAGGGAATTGGGCTCCAACTGTGCGGGTGAGATCAAAAACTCAAAAGATACATTAATGGAAAGTTAGTTCTACTTAATTAGCTCAGGTTAAAAGATTACGATCTTTGTTGATTAACGTGGCACCATTTTGCTTATCTTCGATTTTGACTCTATTTTTATACACCTATAACAATTATTTCTATAATCATAAGCCTAAACCTTTTGGTTAATGGTTATGCGTATGGCGCATTTGACGACGTAAACCTAACTATTATTATTCTAAAAGTGCAATTACTAGCTGACTTTTTTCATTGGTGAGCTCACAAATCACAACCACCACGTTTAAAAAGAGCTTTTTTCACACAATCACACCTTATTTTAGTCAACAATAAAATAGAATTGGCATGATCACACGTATACGTAAATCTAGAATGGTGGTATAATTTAGTCAAAATGATTTGAACGGGTATCCATAACTATACTCCCCAAATAATATTAGTCGGACCAAAGTTTTCTTATATATAAAAATGAATTTAACATATATATATATATTTATATGAATGATTCTAACATATTTATTTTAGCTATATAATATCTATATACACTAGATTTTATGTACTTTTGGCACAATCATTAATTCCATTTTCAAGCACTGATAAAGCTCTTAAGTAGATATGCGAAGGATTAGTCTTTTAGGCCCACGAAGACCGTCTCAAATCACTTACGAATATTATTATCATAATCACTTTTATCTCCATTATCACCTAATTAGAGGAAAGAGATTTTTTTTTAGTTAAGTCCACTATAGTAAATAATGTTGTTTAAATGATCATAAACTCTCTCTTTCGAGTTTCGACATTAAAAAATTGGCTAATTTTTAGATGTGCAAAAAGACGCATTTCGAAAGGTGATAATGGGCTCATCTCGGCCCATAGAATTGGATACGGTCCAATATTACATGTCTAACTGCATTTTTTTCTTTTTTTTGCGACTCAATACAAAAACTCCAATTGACTATATTGTATTGTAAGTTTTTCATAGTTGGACGATGCTTAATTCAAAACTAATCTCACACGATGCAACAATACAACAAAAGTAATCATCAAAAGAACAGTTTTATTTGTAAGCCCCCTCCAAAAGAATGGTGACTAGCTAGCTAAGTGATTATACAGGAGGGAACCTACATGTACCTTCTTCTTTGAACTCTGTTTAAGACTCATGAGAGACTCTGTTAACCATTTGAGTATATGTATATGATATATGTTATTATGTTCCTTCTGAGTAACATCTTGAGAGCCACAAGTGCTTCAACTTCACGATCAAAGCAAATATTCCAAAGCATGGTATGTGCATCAACCCAACAGCCGCATACCTGCAACATCAGCTAAACATTACTACGTGTAGTCTAAATCCATTCATCTTTAGAATCTAGAATCTACGTGTAGTCTAAATCCATTCATCTTTAGCATCTAGTTTCATCTCTAGATCTAGTGGCACAAGTTTTCATAACCGATATAATAGGCGATGAGTTTGTGTTGAGTACCATAAAGGAGCATAGGATGATGACAAATCCAAGAATGGGTAAGGCCACCTACACAAACAGATATCACACTGTTATACACATAGCTTAAGATCCCAAGCAAGTAAACTACTCTGTTCATAAGATAATGTAAAGAAAGATAGTTAACGTGACTATTACCAAAAGGAGACACAAGCATGAACAATCCATTGAAATAGCACGAATATGCCGGTCCATACCACAAAGTATGAAACCCTGAACAACGGGAATCGCTGGACACATGGAAATCACTAAAAAAAGTCATCATCACTGTAAATATAATCATCATTATTGATCCATCATCATGTTTTTGTATTGACTAACCAGAGAATTCAAGAAAGTTTCACCGAGGAGGAAGATAGCATTGACCGAGTGCATAATCACAATAAACTGTAGTAATGTTTGGATAAATTTTAGCCACAAGAAAATCTAAAACAAAGTGTCTACTGTCTTGGTTAAAACTTACAAAGTCGAGATTGAAATCTTTAGCTGTGAGAAAAGGATAGATAATGAACCAAAACACACCATCTGTGAGCAATACAGCTCCTGCACAAGTCTGCAAATCCAAAAACATGTTCAGACTTCAGAAACAGAGAACGTAACATGTTTTGACACTTAAAAATCTCAGGAAGACTTACTTGAAAAAGAATCTGATGAATGTAACCCAATGTAGTTGCAACCTGACGTGTAGACATGTTTTCTCTATCGTGTCCGCTTGAAGATTTAAACACATTCGAGTTTTCGGCATTCCCGGGAGGTCTATACGTCCCTTGCTCTTCATCTACTATACTAACTCTGTTTTCACCATTATCAGGAGACCTAAATCTGTATATGGACACCAATGATCCAAGCTGCAATACATCAAGCCGACTTTAGGTTTCGAAAAACCAAAATGTGTAACCACTACTAATCTCAGGTAGATGTGAAGTACCATGATAAGGTGAAGAAAAGCCATACCCCAAAGTAAATTGTGACCAATGTGAAAGTCCATCTGATATATAAGAACCAATCAAAACTCATCAGAACAAGTGAAATTGTTATCAACTTTATGTAATCAAGAAAATATTTATGGAGACTCACTGTGTGTAGAAGATGAAAATGCCGGTTCCATCAGCAATAGCATTACCAGAGATAAGTCCAAGAAGAACAACAAAACCAAAAACACGAAAACCTAACAACCAATTCGGATGAATCTCTTTGACACTAGTATTCCAAGATTCATCATCATATACAACTCCTGTGAGTTGTTCTAGCTCCAGGCTTTGATCATCACCACGTTTCTTGCGTTTTATTGGTCCTTCATATCTCCAAATCAGATAAGAAGATAGAAACAGAGACGTTAAGACAAAGATTGCACAGACGAAGAATCTCCAGTTAAGCCAGTAACTTGGAATGTTTGTCTCCGAAGTCATTGTTGGTTGCCAAGTATGTTCAGTTGAACCTGTAATAAAACTCGACAAATCAATTCTGCTAAACACATTCTTCACCATTTCTCAAAAAAAATCTCTATAACTTTGTGAAACCAAGTGATCTTGATTTTAAGTTTTAACACATAGAGTCTAATAAATTCACGTCAAGAAAAGAAAAAGTAGAGGCGAGAAACTCATGATGAGACATCACGGGTTTTGATTTTGTTTTTTGGTTAGCAATAACAATGGACAACGAGAGAGAGAGAGAGAGAGAGAGATAAAACTTGAAACATAAAGAGAGGTATAGCATTCAAAGCAAGAGACAGATTCTTTACTTAACGAGACAAAGTAAAATCAAGAAAAGAAAAAAAAGATTAGATAAGACAAAAAAAATAAAAAGATACCTGTAGTGATGCTTTGCTTCAATTCAGTATCAGATTCTGTGAGCAAGAACAATGAGAATCTTTCTCCTCTGTGATTTTATGATTTGGAAAATGGAAAATAATGAATTTCGAATCTGATGTTTTTATTCTACACTCCACACGTTTATGTATTTTATTCGTCAATACTTGCAATTAATTAGAGCCATTCGATTCAGAAGCAGTCATCAAATCGAACGGTTAAAACGAAACGGTCGAGGAAGCCGAAAACAGAGGTAGGCAGAGGTAGAACCGTACTACGAGTCTCGTAGTAGACTAGACTTTATCATTCTTTAATGGGCTTAAGGCCCCATTTTGTTTACAAAAGTGTAAGCCCATGTGTAGGGGGATCTGAAACCCTAGTTCACTTTAAACCCTCAGAATCATTTACATATTAGATTAAAATTTCCTCACAGGCTAGAGAGTAGAGAGTGATCCCTGTGATCAAGCTATCGTCGACGTTATATTTTCTCCTCAAAGAACAAGGGCACACACGCTTAAAGCACAAAAAACAAATCAGTTGTTTTGGAAAAAAATGACATCGACGTGTTGAAGCTATCATCGACGTGTCTATTATGCTATGACCTTATGAAATACGGAAGTGTGTCCAGAGACTATCAGTCATGTCACTCCACCGATGGACTCTTTATCTTTACACAACATTGATATGTCTAATTCTTTTCCAAATTCCTCTCTTCCTTTTAGGTCTTATCAGGTAAAAGGGCCCGTTAGAGATGTATTGTATATCTTATGAGAGTTATAAACGTACATCAAATTTTCATTAACCATCACACGTTGAACACTTGAGTTAATCTAACTTGGTTTCGCCTATGTGGTAATGTCGAAACTATAGTAAATAGGTCTATATATATGGGTTTAAATTGGTCAAAGGAACTTAAATGAGAATCAACTGAGGAGTAAACTTAAATGGGTAAAAACCTCACATTTTTAGTATATGTTTACGTCTAGTCATCTATCCATTCTAAAACTGTATATCCATTCTGTAAAATTATCACAAGGAACACTTTTTTTTTTTTCTTCAAAGACTTTAGTTACGAGTAAACAACCTCTCTAAAAAAAAAATTTTGAACGTATCAAATCTTCAACTCAAGGTTGGTACAACAATTGACCTATAGTACTATATATATATATATATATATTTACATGCATGGGACAACAACTATATGTTTGATTTTTCGTTTTCCAAACTATATATGGCACCATGTTTAAATGTCACAAGTTAAAAAAAATGTTTAAATGTCACATGTTTAGCTTTATGCGTCCTTTTCTCAGAGTTAATGGGATCAATATGTTGACCAGGAAAATATGTGTAGAGTTTTTGGAGTAAAGCAAAGAAGTGGGAGCCTTGTGCTTTAAGGTTAGATGAATTTGTATTAAGGGCTTGTCTTCATCTACTTTAAAGCCAAGCCAATAAAATCGCCTTAATGATCTGCTTATATATATATTCAAACCATATTATCATCTCATTACAAAGAAATCATTTTTGCATAAAATCTCATATCTTAAACTATACAATCACTTAATCTTTGCTTGGAGTTCTTTTTTTCTTAAGCATAAAATGATTAAACCCTTTATTATTTCTCTGTTTGCTCTGTTGATGGTAGCTTCTTATGGAGCTACAGGAAAAATGTTGTTCAAGGAACTTGACATTCTTGGGAAGCTTGAGAACCTCGATGTACCTGAGGATGATATTGAGGATGATGTGACCTTCTTTGATTTCTCGTCGTTTACAAGCCAATATTCTGGTAAGAATCTGGTGAATGTGGATAGCTTTAATGCATCTGGAGATGGAGTTTCTGATGATACTCAGGTGCGTTATGCTCGAATCGGTTTAAGAAATTCATGATAATGCTGGTGGAATAGACACACAAAACCACCATATATATATATTTTAATTATCAACTAGTGAAAAGTTTCTCTTATAACCAGGCATTTATAAGAGCTTGGACCATGGCCTGCTCTGCACCAAACTCTGTTTTATTGGTTCCACAAGGACGTAGCTATTTAGTAAATGCGACGAAATTCGATGGTCCATGTCAAGAAAAATTGATCATTCAGGTAATCTTTTAACTTCTTAATTCCTGTTACACGTTAAGCTACAACAACATGTTACCATTTATTGTCTTATGCATTTTTATTTTTTTTTAATTTTGATTTTGATAGATTGATGGAACAATCATAGCACCAGATGAGCCTAGCCAATGGGACCCGAAATTCCCAAGGAATTGGCTTCAATTTTCCAAACTCCAAGGAGTTGTATTCCAAGGGAATGGAGTTATAGATGGTTCTGGTACCAAATGGTGGGCTGCTTCTTGCAAGAAGAACAAGTCTAACGTAAGTATCTTCTTTACATAAAGTGGACTTTCTTCTAATCAATCATGAAGTAGAAATCTGACACATATCTTTCTTGTTTTTCTTTTGTAGCCTTGCGTAGGCGCACCAACGGTCTAAGTTTTTTCCCTTTTGTGTTCATCGACCATTAGACTTATCATTTATGTTTGATTTTGCTTATAAGAAAGTCTTTACTTTTATACAGGCTCTAACTATATATTCAAGTTCAAATGTGTATGTGAGAGGCTTAACTATCCGGAACAGCCAACAGATGCACTTGATCATACAACGGTCAACTACAGTTCGAATCTCTAGAGTTATGGTCACATCTCCAGGAGACAGTCCCAACACTGATGGAATTCATATAACCGCATCTACCGATGTTGTAGTCCAAGACAGTAAAATCAGCACAGGTTCTTCACCAAAAACTTCTATTTAACTCAAAACACTATCATGGTAATTATAATATTAAACTCAAAATGTTATAGCTGACACTTCAACTTGAAAACAGGAGATGATTGTGTCTCGATTGTGAATGGAAGCGCCAAGATAAAGATGAAGAGGATCTACTGTGGACCAGGACATGGAATCAGGTAAACCATCTCTAACCATAAAAAGAAATGAGACACATATATTATTATTGATTGCAAATAATTTCTTGTTCTGTAGTATTGGAAGTCTTGGACAAGGACATTCGAAAGGAACCGTCACTGCAGTTGTGTTGGAAACTGCGTTCTTAAAGAACACAACTAATGGTCTAAGAATCAAGACATGGCAGGTAAAATCTCAATTCTATTGATCTTTGCTTTCCTTCCAAAGAGTTTTCAGGATTGATTGAAAGATGAAACTCTTTAAAACAGGGTGGTAATGGTTACGTAAAGGGTGTACGTTTCGAGAACGTAGTGATGCAGGACGTTGCGAATCCGATTATAATCGATCAATTCTACTGTGATTCACCATCAACTTGTCAAAACCAGGTTTTAATTCTTTCACATAACCATTGACTTATCAACAAACCTCAAGAAAGAAACTTAATCTTTTGATTCCTATTTCTTTGCAGACATCGGCGGTTCACATATCCGAGATAATGTACAGGAACATAACCGGAACCACGAAAAGCTCAAAAGCCATCAACTTCAAGTGTAGTGACGCAGTCCCTTGCAGCCACATTGTCCTCAACAATATCAACTTGGAAGGCAATGATGGAAAAGTAGAAGCATATTGTAACTCTGCTGAAGGGTTTGGTTATGGTGTAGTTCATCCTTCTGCGGATTGTCTGTATTCGCATGACGACAAGAGCTTAAACCAAACTGATCAGTATTTGGCAGAAACTATTATGGTCGAAAAAGAAACTGAAAATGCTCATGATGAGCTTTAAGGTGATCACATATTTTGACGGTCGTTGTAGTGAGGAATGTGCACGTTATATTTAGTTGTAATTCATCTTTAGCAACTGACCTTATATATATAGCTTGTTAATGAAGCATATACAATGAGATTGAAAAGCATTGTAGTGTTTATAAATTGATTATAATTAAGGTAAAGATTAATATTTTTGTATAAAAAATGAATGCTTATTTGGTAGTTTGTAGCATTTGCTCATCTCTCTATGTTTTGTTATGATCGTTAAGGGTTGGCAGCAAAACCAGACCCAAATGTTTAAATTTTTAAGCTAATACTAAACCGGAATTGTCTCTCAATTGATTAATTTTATCATTTTGAAAATAAATCTTTTAAATGATTTTGTGGCTAACGTTTCCCAAAGTTAACCAAACCAGACAAACAAAATTTCATTAAAAATATCATTAATAGATGTAGATATGTAATCATATTATATATATTAAAATTATTTTAATAATTATAAAATTTATCAAAATTGATTGAAATGACGATTTCTTATTGGTCAGACAACATCAACAAATAACGAAATTTTCACTGGAGATGAAGTAGCACTTAAGAAAAGAGTATTGCTCACGTGTTAAGTTTTAATTGGTTAGCTCGCGAACACCTGCACACTTGGTCATAGAAGATTCGAAGAGGGTAATTCCGTCAATTACAAATGGCAATTTCGTTAATTGGCGTGAGAAACGACGAATAAACCGGTACCCCTCTCCCTTATAAAATTGCTCTCCACCACTTCCCATTTCGGCGTCATCGCGTTTCTCTTAAGCTTCTCTCACATTTCTCTTTCAAATTTCTTCGAGTCTCTCTCGCTCTCTCCGTTTCTTCGCGGTCTCTCTCTCTCAGATCTCTCCGAAACATTCTTCGTAGGTACGCTTTGATCTAAGATCTGTGCTCATACATTCTCAATTTAGCGTAGATCTGTATGTGTTCTGCATTTCTCGTTTCTTGTGAATTTTGATGGTTTTGGAATCGTCGTGATTGATTTCGTTGAGGTTGATCTTGCTCATGAATGGATAATGCGATTTTATTTTTAAGATGTGTATATATGTCGACGTTTCTGATTACGATCTGATAGTGTGGATCTGTTGAATTTTCTATTCACTTTCGTTTTCCGTCGTTGTGATTGTATCTGATAGCTTCTGAGATGTTGAAGATCTGTATCAGAGAGATTATGATATCTCGGGACGTTTGATTCTCTGTTTGGATCGGCCTGATCTCGTTGAAATTTGATGTTTGTGAGTGACGATTTTGGTATTGATCAGGTTCTTAGAGGATATAAGAATTGAATTTGGCATTATAGATGCATAATTTAGGATTTCTGAGATGAAAATCGCGTGATATAGAATGTGTATGAGGTTTTTGATATTAGACTTTGTTGTGTTTGTTTGCAGTGAAGCAAAATGGGGTTGAGTTTCGCCAAGCTGTTTAGCAGGCTTTTTGCCAAGAAGGAGATGCGAATTCTGATGGTTGGTCTTGATGCTGCTGGTAAGACCACAATCTTGTACAAGCTCAAGCTCGGAGAGATTGTCACCACCATCCCTACTATTGGTAAAGAAGCTTCACACCTTAGTACTGGTTTTTAAATTGTGATGATGGTATAAAATCTAGGATCGATTAGTGATATGCTAAATTCTATCAACAGGTTTCAATGTGGAAACTGTGGAATACAAGAACATTAGTTTCACCGTGTGGGATGTCGGGGGTCAGGACAAGGTATGGAGTCTCTGTACTGCTTATTGTTTGATGAAGGAACTTTTCACCCAAATAAACTGACTTTTTGGCTTCTTTTTCAGATCCGTCCCTTGTGGAGACACTACTTCCAGAACACTCAAGGTCTAATCTTTGTTGTTGATAGCAATGACAGAGACAGAGTTGTTGAGGCTCGAGATGAACTCCACAGGATGCTGAATGAGGTAAATATCCAGTGCTATAGAGAAAGAGTTCTTCTTCATAGTTTTGTTAGTTTGAAAATCCTTTACTTACCAACTCTTTTATTGCAGGACGAGCTGCGTGATGCTGTGTTGCTTGTGTTTGCCAACAAGCAAGATCTTCCAAATGCTATGAACGCTGCTGAAATCACAGATAAGCTTGGCCTTCACTCCCTCCGTCAGCGTCATTGGTAAATAAACATCCTTATAAGTTTCAAAAGTCAAACAATTTCTGTTCGATACTGATGTGTGTTTTTGCTCGCTACAGGTATATCCAGAGCACATGTGCCACTTCAGGTGAAGGGCTTTATGAAGGTCTGGACTGGCTCTCCAACAACATCGCTGGCAAGGTAACATAACTACATAAGTTTCTTCAAAAACACACAAATCTAACGAGCTGGTTTCTTTTTATTCTGCGATGCTTATATCTTTACCTCGTGTTGCTCTTCTTGCACAGGCATGATGAGGGAGAAATTGCGTTGCATCGAGATGATTCTGTCTGCTGTGTTGGGATCTCTCTCTGTCTTGATGCAAGAGAGATTATAAATATTATCTGAACCTTTTTGCTTTTTTGGGTATGTGAATGTTTCTTATTGTGCAAGTAGATGGTCTTGTACCTAAAAATTTACTAGAAGAACCCTTTTAAATAGCTTTCGTGTATTGTGCCTGGATTAATATGATTGATTGTTTTGCTTTCTTGTTTTTGCGTATCCTATTTTCACGTCTGCATCGTTTTCATCACAGAAATATCTTTCTTTCTTTACCAAAATAAATGAATTAGAAATTTTGTATATTTGAAAATTCATATCACTATTGGTCATTGAGTCATGGTTGTAATGGTCATGAGTCATTGAGTCATGGTTGTAAACTTCTTCAACAAGGAATAGATTCCCACATTTATATGCCAGTGTATCTTATGAAAACAAATATTATATTATGTTCACATATTGCTGGGTGATCCAAAAATCCTCAAGATATCTATTATCCCAGAATCATGGACTGTGTGAGTCTGTGACTTAACACAAATCATTGCGTCGTCTCCTTGATGTTCTTCTATGTGCAGACCATCTTTCTTTTATATCTCCAGGTGTGCCAATCCGTTGCTCATCGGGCGAGTGACCATCCTCCATTACTCCAGCTGCACGGATCCTGGCGGTCTCAGCCAACAAGTCATGGATAAGCATCTCTGTCGTCTTAGCCGTGATTCCTCTGAGATACCAAGAAATGGGCGGAGGTGGAACAATCGCTGGCTGTATTAGCTGGTCCAGCGTTACCTTAGATCCGATCCTCCCTTTACCTCCAGTGCACCTGTTATACTCCTCCAGCGTTTTCGGTTTCAAACGATCGCACATATGTTCATCCACAAACAAAGGCTTTACTTGCCAGCTTCCTTCGAATCTCTTCATGAATCCACTTTTCACTTGCTTGAATTTCATCTGCAACACCCATTTAAATCCCCTTTCACGAACCATTCAAGAAACTTGAGACTTTTGTTATAATCGTAGAGGTCTTACAGAGTGATCTGCCCGATCCTGATCCACCAAGACATGAACTGAGATTGTTCCTGACCACCAGAGAAATCTCCACAAAGCTGCTTGTTCAACTTCCACCACTTGCCTTAACCCGTCATCTACCAATACTTTCCGCGACATAACCTCCTGTAATTCCGAGGCCAATGAATCACAGGAGCTTAAAACTGTAACAGAGAGAACAAGATAATCTATAAGAAACGTACCTTGATATTCTTGAAGACTCTTCTATTGTCAGGGTCAATTACAATGTTATAGACTGCATCAGGAGGTAAACCAACATTCACCTCGGCTTTAAGATTGCAAAGCGATCCTTTTGGAATACCCACCTGTAAAGAAATCTTGTTATTATTTATCATATAACAAGATTCTCAAAGACTCTGACAAAACCATGTTGTAAAGTTCATCTCTTGCTCACCTTAACGACTGGGATCTGATCAGTCCACGAAGGGTTTTCCCTCCAACAATCTAACTGTTTCTCCAGATCAATTTGCATGGAGATCGATGAGTTTCCTTTATCTTGCCTCCATGAAGAACCAATCCCATGCTTATCATCTGTCAAATTCTTCAGCTGGGACTGTGACAAAGAGAACAAAATGCTTCCTTTTTCAGCTCCTCTAAAGATCAAAAACATCACAAGGTATTGAAAAGCAATGTGTGGAATCAGAGCATGACCTTAAGACGAGTTTGGAGTTTCTGGGAAAATCCAACGAATCGAGAGAGTGCAGGATCAAACACACTTGAGACCACATTTCCCTTGTTTCTCTCTGTGTCTGATCCCGGATTGCCCATTTCTGACCTGCACAGTGTATAAGGCAATTGAAGTAAAGCCGCAAAGTTAAACATTTTTAAGATTTCACTAAACTAAAGGAAAGCAAAAAGCTTTACTAACGAAGAAACACAGCCCAATAAAGCACCTGAACAATCTGTAAAATCACTATCAGATCCAGCCAGAGCAGAGAATTAATTTCTGCAGAGCCTTTAAGAAAGAGTTTTGTTCCACCCGACAATCCTCACCAAAATCGAGGACCCAGACCAGATCTTACAATAGCGATCGACAATGTCTAAATCGTATGGAAGCTTTATGTTGGTTTTGTGTCACACAAAGAAAGAACCATGTGATACACGCCTAAACACGTTATTCCATGGAAGAAGAAGACGAAATTATCAATAGCTTTGAATCGAGATGCGACGGATTCTAGAGTGGCCACATTTCTTCTCTTTTCTGGTCTTGGACGAAAGAGACCATTGAGGAACACGATTGCCACGTGTCGTTTTTTAGCTGGTCTTAGCGCGGAAAAATTAAGCTAACGTTGAAATCCTCGCCACTCTTTAGAAACCTGCGTGCCGTTTTTAGCTTACTGTGAAAACTGCGTCCCGTTTGTAAGATATTTGTTTTTTTAACGTACCTTTTTGATTTCACTAGCTTGGACCAAGTTCTTTTCTCAAGAAGTTATTATGATTCTAAAAGATTGTATTGAGTGCAAATGTGGTAGAAATGGAATGAGTATACAAAGTTCACGAGTATCACTGGCGTGAAAAAATTTCATTGATATGTTCTACTTTTTGACCCCATCAAATTATGGGTTTTAAACTTTGTAGGCTTCTACAAGTTGCACTCGTCTTTCGTCTTCTTCAACTAATTCGCGAAGAATCGCAAAATTGTAATTACTTCACTAACGCCATTAGTTTGGATGTTTTGATTGAGTAGATGAACTAGAATTTGTGTTATAAATTATGCTTCTATGTTTTAATTCTTTTGCATTAGACCCAGTGTCGGTCTAACGTTTGCGGGCACTAATCGAGATTTTTTTTCTCTTTTTTTAAATTACTATTTAAAATCTCGCATAAGTATTTTTTCCTTTAAACAAACTAAAATCCAGAAATACAAGAAACATAAAAACATCAAAACCAAACAAAACATAAACCAAGAGATATGAAAAACGTTACATAAGTGATAAGTCTCAAGCACGAGCTAAAGAAAACTAATTGGTTAAGAAGTCTCACCAAGATATTATAGAATCAAAATTCAAAATCTAAAGGTCGATCCCATTAGGCAAGGCATTGAAAAGAAGACATGTGAACACTTCAACATTTTCTGAGGAAGAAAAAGACATTCAAGGAGACAAAAAGTTTGAAAGAAATATGAAAAAGAAAAGAGGAAACTAATATTTGCGTGAAAGAATGAACATAAAATGTGTTTTACACTAATCCCTATGTTAAATACATTCCGATTACATTCTCTCTTGTGGAACCCCACTCTAAAAGACTACCTACAGAACTAAAGTAAATAGATTCGGTTAGAAGAAACTCACAAGAAGGGTTAACACTTAACACTTACCATTAAAGAAGATTTGATGGTGAATGAGTACTATTCGCAAAAACTAGTGGATCCATAATCCTACTTTTATTTGAAAATGCAAACTCATCATTTTGTTCTCCTGATATTTAGCTCAACTTTATTACAATATACTATATAGAATACATAAGATACATTCAAGCACTACGGAATTGAAAATTAGAGATTGAAGAGTAGAGAAAAAAGTGTATAAATTAATGGGAAATGGGAATCTAAAGAGTAGAGTCAATGATTGGTAAAGCATCTTCCCACTCATCAAATCTTTAATTCATCTTTCTTGGAAACAATGAAATTGTGTCTCATCTCAAAATTCTTAACCAAAATCCCACTTTCTCTTCATACAAAGCAATCAGAAAATCCTCTAAAGTGCATCTCTTAAACATAGCCACATTGTTGATAACAAAAGAAAAGAAAAAACAACTATATTTCTTTATTAAAGAAAAAGAAAACAAAAAACAAACTGATAATTTCCACAAAAGTAAGCTATAGGTAACTTTATTTCAAAAAAAAAAAAAAAAAAAAAA
>Ga0041059_1001904_pt1 | contig 16163 bp, 11 predicted proteins | sample AraColnosormetaG_FD_56232 | JGI IMG/M metagenome (GOLD analysis project Ga0041059, IMG submission 56232) | Arabidopsis roots microbial communities from North Carolina, USA - Col MF nosort | ecosystem: Host-associated > Plants > Roots > Unclassified | place: USA: North Carolina | collected...
AAAAAAAAAAAAAAAAAATCTAGGTTGTGTGTGTGTATATATTAATTGCCACATTTGATATATGAAGAGACCGTGAAATTCATTACGATGAAGTTTCAGACATAAAAAAGGTATTGGCTACGCGTTTTGTTCTTCACCGAACACTCTCCAATCTCCATATAACTTTCAGGTCCTTCACTACCAAAGAAAAAAAGGTTCATATAGTAAGAAAAAAAAATAAGATGGAGGTCAAACAAAGAGCCTTGGAGTCACCCAAGATGGAAACAAAAGCGGAGGGTGAGAAGAAGATCACAAAGAAAGATGATATGATGATTAAAGGGCATCTCGAAATCATTGAGGGTTTAAGACAAACTAAGACGATAAGAGATGATCAATCTTCTAAGAGCTCGACATCATCATCATCATCATCATCATATATTATGAAAATCAAGATTGGAAATTGTGAGTTATCAGGTTTTGAAAATATTTGCTATATCATCAATTATGAACTTTCTATTTACATATCATTTTTGTCTTTTCATGAACCCTCTTTATAAATTAATGCATCAGTATCTATCTCATCTTGAGTTCATATTTTTATATCTAGGCAAAAACTCGATTCAAAGATCAGAAAACACTAAAATGATGGAAACATACCCAAAGAACAAGATGGTGATCATGAATCCGAAACTAAACACAGAAGAGAGTACCAATCTTGATAAGATGAAGAATAGGAAAGTATGGGACTGCGAAAGCACACTCTACGACTCGTTCGAGCTCAACTCTTTCAATCGCCAACTCAACTCAGCCATCTCTTCCTCAGCTAGATCCATGTCCATGCCTCACCTCTCTTCTCCTCCTCCACCGTCAGAAACAACATCTTCTTCAACCAAGAAGCAACAATCCCCTACCAAGAAGATCTCACGTTCTCTCGGGAAACTCATTAAATCAATGTTCAAACAGAAACAATCAAACGCTCTGTTTAAGACAGGTCATAGCGGTGTAGACATGGACAAATACTACGTTGTTTTTGACAAGACGGGCTCACTCACCACGATCCCCGAGTCTGGAGAGTCAACAGAGATGGTTGGCTCAGAGATCAACTCGCTTGTTAGGAAAACAACGTCCGAGCGAATCCCGCAGAGTCGGCTCGTTGGTATATCATCTTCTTAATTATTTTCATTTGATTATAATACTATACCGCAGTTAAGTCACTAAACATTAGTATGATGATTAAAATAGCCTTTAAATAAATAACTATTATGGCTTCCAAAAACATACTATTACTAGAATATGACTCGCAAGATAAATATATATACTTTTTGTTATAAACTTTTGATATTGTTGTATTTTTATATTTTATAGGTATAAACTTATGTTTGAATTTGATAAACCGTGGATCAATTTTTAATAACTAAAGTTTTCAATGTTAAGTAATTTTTGTTTTCTTTAGCGTTTAAAATTATAATTGTATTTTGATTGTTAATTCTAAAATTTGACTTGTATATACCGTCTCGTATTAAGATCGATCCAAACTTGTCCTATCATATAACTCCCTCTCTTAAAATTAAACATCAATTTGTTTATTTTTTTAATAATACGTTTATTTAAAAGACATATAATTCAATATACATTGCAAGATTAATAATTTATTCTGTTTTTTATAAATCGATGAATTTAGACTATATCTAATACTTTTGTTTTTGTTGTTTTTTGGTTAGAAAATAATGATTAATTATGTATGGTTTGTAATAAGGTGTAAGTTTTTGATATTTAAGTCTATTATTATTTTGTTTTTTATATGGTTTTTGATATTATTTGGATATACAAACAATATTATTTTTTACATTATTTTATTCTTAGTTAAACCTACACCAAACGATAAATCGTCTAAAATCGAGGAACAAAATTGATGGAATAATTTAAAATAAATAAATATCCAAATTAGTACTTATTTTGTGTTAGTAAAATTCAAGTTTATATTAGCACGTGGGTCAATTTATTTTATTAAAATTAAAAAAAAAATTAATAATTTATTATTTGGTTATATTTTAGATTGTACACATACTTTTTTCTTCATTACTTGAGTAATATATGTCCATTTATGAAAAACATTAATCACATCATATCAGAAAAAACTAAAATTTTGTTAAGCATATATATTTTATAATACTTCAAATAAAATAATGTAAAATCAAATAAAAATGAAATGAAAATCATATATTTATGTTTAAATTAGGTAGAGAGATTTTTAAAAATTGGCACAATTTTTTATATTAACATTAAATCATCATATTTGATTTTCTTATATGTAATAGTAGTTAAGGATATGCCGTAATAAAAATTTTAGGCATAATAATTAGTTAAGAAATATACATTTTACCGATTTTATGAATTAATTTATTTTTGGGTTTTGTCACAAAAAAAATATCTGATTGAAGATTTTTTGGTCAAAATTAAAAACAAATCCGACTTGAATAAAGAGTAAATATGTATTTCAAAAATATTAGTACATATATTTTAATAATATAAAATAATCAAATAAAAGTGAAATGAGAATCAAGAAATTGGGCCAATTTTTTATATTAGCATTAAAACATCATATTTGATTTTTTTTATATGTAAAAATCGTAGTGAAATTTTTTGTAATAAAGTGGGCAAGTAAGATTGGTTCTGCTCCCAATCGTCTACAAGTTTTAAACTTTCCTCTATGCGCGAATGTGTGATGAGTCTTGGTTTCAGTTTCGGGATAACCGGAGAAGATGTTGATGGGGCTTGAGCAACTGGCAGGATGGCTCTTACATTGTTGGAGGCAGCTCTGCGAACAACAGTGACCCAACTATCACCACCGACGTCTAGAGACATAAAGCCAAGGAATCCATCCTCGACGACATGACAACAGTTATCTCTCACCTCCATCCAGAAGCAGCTCAAGAACGCCTCTTGGATGCCTACACTAATTCAACTTCAGTTTGGCTAAAGAACTTGAAGCGGATCTGCAATCCCTCTTGGATGCTTTCATTGAAATCCAAGGCCAAGTATTAACCATCATGTTGTAGAATCTGTATCATTAAAATTAGTAGCTGATACTTGTTGAGACTAGATGTTATTTGTAGAGTGGTTCAAATATTTATAGAAATTTTATTGTATATATATTTATATAATGACACTTCTAATCAATTTTGAAGTTGAATCAAGATATTATTATTTTTGAAATTGTACAGATATTTCACCATATAAAGCAACACCTTATGTTTTGTGTGAGGTAGCATAGAAAACATATCTTATATGGCTACATAATTTGGGTTGAACAAAGGAACCGACAATCTTACTATTTATTAAAATAACCGTTAATATTTTAACGAAAAGTTGTGATAATAAAACACAATAGTTCAAAAGTGTAAAAACAATATTTATTAAGATTTTTATCATTAATAAAATCTTAATAATTTTAAACTTTACAATTATTTTTTATTAATGTATAAGATTAAAAAAAGTTAAGAAAATATTTAATAAAAAATTACGTTTTGTATCGGCTAACGGTCCAATAGGAAATTATGGAAGAGTCAATTTCAACAAATGCGATTAGTCGATTGCATAAATAGGCCAGTTAAATGCATAACAGGCCCAATATTTTGGCCCAAGTCTTGATAATTCGAATTAAACGAAAAAAATCGCTGAAGCTCATCGGAGGCGAAAATGGCGAAATCAATGGCGACGCTAGATTCTGGCACCACATGTTCCTCCTGGAATCAATCCGGCGACCGTTTAGCCGCCGGATCTCTCAACGGAAAACTTTCTATATACGAATCCTCTACTTCGTCTTCTTCGACTTTCAGTTGCACTTCCAAAGTTAGGGTTAGTGAATCGAGTATCGTAAAGATCGTTTGGTTGCCTTCAGAGTACGGCGACGCAGTAGCCTGCGTTTGCGAAGACGGGAGCTTATCGATTTGGGAGGAGCTCTCTGAAGGTAACCTCTTTGTGAAGAAATCTCCATGATTGTTGTTCTGTTTTATCTTATAGAGTTGTTTTGTTTTTGGTAGACGCACATGGTCTTGAATGGAAATTGTGTAAGAGTATGAAGAATAAGTCTAGCCAAGTGCTCGATGTTCAATTTGGAGTTTCCAGAAAGAGTCTAAAGATGGTGAGAGATTTTGTTTTGAGATGTTGAACAAGCTCTTCTGCTAAACATCTATGAATGATTCATTGATTATTTTTGCAGGTTGCTGCATATTCTGATGGGTACCTTAGGGTTTTTGAGCTCTTGAATCCATTGGAGCTAAAGAATTGGCAACTTCAGGTATCTTATCTTTCTATAAGTTGTTGTTGTTTCTATCGATTTCTACTCTTGTCTTACTTCTCACCATTCTCTCTGTAGGCTGAGTTTCAGAATGTTATCGATTCTCTATCGACGCTCGGTAAACCTTCAAGCTTATCTGCTTCTGTTTCTTGGAATCCGATGAAAGGTGAAGAGCAAGAACCAAGCTTTGTTTTAGCCTTCAACTCTGACTCTCCACATCTTAACTCTTCCAAGGTATATTTTGAATTGAGACTTTTATCTCACTCTCTTTGAACTGGGAATCGAATAGAAGGAATCATCATCATTTATTTTGTTGTTTTAGATTTGGGAGTTTGATGAAGCTCATAACAGATGGTTGGCAGTAGCAGAATTAGCCTTACCAGAAGACAAAGGTGATCCAGTTTATGCTTTGTCATGGGCTCCGAATATTGGCCGGTAATTCAAACAATCTTGGTTGAGTAGAGACCATACGAGGTTGTTGCTGTCTTGAGACTTTCAAACTAAACCTCTTTTTGGATATCTTTGAATACAGACCATACGAGGTTGTTGCCGTTGCAACTCATAAAGGCATAGGAATATGGCATGTTGGTCTAGCTCCTGATCTTGAAGGAAGGCTTCCAGTAAAGAAGGTCTCCTCGCTTTCTGGCCATCAAGGCGAGGTATCAAATTCCGCTGAGAACTTAATTATAGGGTTTGATTTGCAATTTTGGCATAAAACATAACTAAATTACACTAGTTTTTGTTTTTCCTTGTCAGGTTTGGCAAATGGAATGGGACATGAGTGGCATGACTTTAGCTAGCACTGGAAGTGATGGAATGGTCAAATTGTGGCAGTCAAACTTAAACGGTGAGTGGCATGAGCAGGCCACGCTTGAACCAGTTCCCTCCTAAGTCCCGCATCACCGTTTTGTCCAAAAACATGTTCGTTCCATTTCCCACACACTATTTGACAGTATTGCTCAGTTTTGTTTCGACTTTAAAGACTAGTCTACAAGTTGATGTGATTTTAGACGTGTGGAAACGAAACACTGTAGCTTAGACCCAAAAGCATAAACGAAATCATGTAGTCTTTGTTAATTTGGTTTGGTGTCAATTTGGTGAAAGATGAAGAAGAACAAAAGCATAAGCGCCTATAAATTTAGACAACTCAGTGGGATCGTTTGCAATCACAGATATCAAAAACCACAACAAACAGAGATCGTGATACTGATATTGAGAATGGTTTTGGAGAATGTGTTAGAGATGTTGGAGAGTGGTACCGTTCATCACAGAAACATATATTTTATTATCGATCCTTGAGTTAATAATGGTGATTCCCTTGTCTGCGATACGGATCATGGTAGCACGTGGAACCCATAAGGCCTTAACTTGAGCCCAACGTCTCTAATTTAAGATTTGGCCTCCACCAAATCTCCAATTCGCCACTGATTTTCGTTGGCCACATGATTACCCTAAACCCCAAAACATGTTTCTTTAACTTCATATTGTTATACTCATTATATGGACAAGTCAGGTATATTCATGTTTTTGACTTTTAAATTAAAATTCTATTCTAAATTTAAATATTTTGTAATTGTGATGTTTAAACTTAATTAATAATATAACTAAAAAAAATTAACTTACATATGAAAATCAATTTATAAGTTAAATTACCAATATTCATACACATAAATTAAATGTTAGGTTAAAGCTAGATAACATATCACTCAATATCGGTTAAAGCATATCCTCCACTCGTCTTCGAATCGGGTTGAAATATAGTTTTCGTCGTCATCGTTCTTTCAACAATTGTATAAATATTGTTATTTTCATACCTTTCTCTATAGTTGTTTCTACTACATGTTCTTTTACTTAATCAATATACCATCAACCACAACATTTTTATTATGGTCATCTTCTGACTATGATCCCAATTTACCTTTGTAAATCTACCACCGTTTAGCCACTGTGATATCGGTTTCTATTCAAGTTGGCTACCAATTTAGCCTCTGTTTTTTGTCGTTATGATGAAAAAACAATTTAATTTTTTAAAGCTTGTGGCCACAAAAAAATCAATCATGAATTTGTGGCTGATTAGCCACAACTTAACTACCAATATTATCAATAGCTAATCAGCCACCGATTAGCCACCAATATGTCAAAAATATTTTAGTAGCTAATCGGTGGCTATTTCTAGCAATTGACAAAATTTGGTGGCTAGACATTGGCCGATTTGCTGTTTTGTTACAAGATTTTTGTCGCTCCGTCTCTATGACATCGAGATCAAAGCGACAACTCCTCTCTTAAAAAATTTGTACAAATGTTGAACTACTCACATTTTGGATGTACAAGTCCAAACATGTATTATTTTCTCGTTTCCACGTAATCAAAACAAATATTTGAAGGGTCTAAATAATAAGAAAATAAAAACAAAACTCAATTTTGTTTGTATCTTTTGTAAAAAAAGTGTCTCTTATTTAATATTGTAATGCAATGGTCATATTACCAATTTTATCTCATCTATTTCTCGTTCAAATTACATTTTCCTCTTGAGTTTGAGTAAAAATCCCTCAAGTCTTATTTGCGCTTGCAATTTGAAATTCATAAACTCAAATTGGAACAGATCAGCTTTTGAATAAACTCAAATTGGAACAGATCAGCTTTTGAACAGACCTTAAGGATGAGGGATGCACTATAGCTTTTGAATATGAGCCTCATGTGACCAAGGAGGACTTCTCCCAAGCGTTGACAACTTACTTGCGGTTGCAAGACGAAGAGAACATTTCAGCTCTTGTGGAAGAGTTGAAGAGCTCGGAAAATCAAAGTAAAGAAAGGTGTAAAAAGAGAAGACAAAGCTTATAAAGAAAGTGTCTATGAGACTTGCTCCTGAGTTCTTTATAGATGCCAATAGATTTACACTCTGCTGACTTTTATCAACCTAAGGAAAAGGAGTATCGTCCTATCAATATCAAACATAAGAGCAAAGTTGAAGAAAAAGTTGAAAAAGAAGTTGAAGAAGAAGTTGAAAAGTATGTTCAAGAATCTCAGTCTGCGACGAGTGAAGGTATAAAACCCTCTTTTTATAATACTTTAGAGGAATCTATATGGAAATAAGAAAAGCTCTATGCTAAACTAGGTTTCTTGATGATATGTCTCTAGACGTCTTATATTGGTAGATTGCCATGGTCTACTTGTATCGATTGATTGCTGCATTTGTTTGCTTTCTAAGTTGAAAGGTGGAAAAAGGATAGCTGAACAAACTATCATGAGTGTGAAGAGGTGGAAGATGGATACAATTTATTTATCAGATAGATATTAGTTTATTATTATCTTTAATTGTTGTGATTATTAGAGAACGAAATCTAAAAAATTATATAATGTGATTACATAATTTTAAAAATTGCAGTATAAATGTTGATTATTGTATGTGTATCAGTAACGTGTAATCACTTAAAAAATATATTAAAGTGAAATGGTAAAGATTTGCGACAAATTACAATCAATAACAAAATAAAACAATACGTTTGACCTAAACTAATGCAGTAAATAATCATAAATATTTTAGTTTTAAATTTACATATAGTTATTTTATATTTTGATATATATTCGGATAGTTTAATATTCAAACCGCTATGATGTCAAATACTAAAATATTTTATCACCACTTTTTATCATATATAATTTTTCTTTCATTTTTATATAACCACTTTTTCATCAATTAAATTTCATATATTCTTAAACTGTATTGGAATAAATAAACAATATCTAAAACTGATGTAATTTACAAAATATAAAGTTGTAATATATATCACTAAACCCGCATGGGTCCACTTCTAGTAAAAAAAGTTAAACGCAAATCCTTGATTTTGTTTTTTTACACAGAATCACAGATCAAAAAAGGCAAAAAGTTATACTCTATCTTCTTTTCTTTCTCTCCTCCTCACATCCACCAACTCTTTCCTTCTCTCACCGCGAGAGTAACCGAGAGACATGATTCTGATAAACTCTAATTCTCCGACGCTAATCTCAGCCGTTAGATTCGTGGGCTCATCTCCGTTCACCACTCGGGGGCTTTCTCAGTCCACTGTCTCAATCTCTAGAAACAAAAGCTTCTTCTTCCACTTCACCGAGACGAAGGAGAAGAACGCAAGAAGAGATTATTTGAGAGTATCAATCGTGTGTGACGCAGGAGGGATGTTTCCGGTGGATCCATGGGCTCCAACCATTGATTCACAGAGCATAGCATCACAACTCTTCGCTGTATCTCTGTTTCCTTACATTGGCTTTCTCTATTTCCTCACTAAATCCAAATCAGCTCCAAAACTCACACTTTTCGGTTTCTACTTCTTGCTTGCCTTCGTTGGAGCTACAAGTAAGTACTCTGTTTTCAGCGTTTGCGGCCAAATCGTAAACGCATGCTCTGTTTTTTAAATAGCGATCTTGATCCTTCCTCTGTTTTTTTTCCTTGGCTTTGTTGATTTGATGGGATGCAGTTCCAGCTGGGATTTATGGTAATTTCCTTCAACATTATAAAACCTTAATCTTCTTCTTGTTGATTTTTAAATTTGTAATGGTTCTTGAAAATTGTTTAAATGGGGTTTGATAAATGATAATGAATGATTTCAGCTAAGGTGCATTATGGAACATCGTTGTCGAATGTTGATTGGTTACACGGAGGAGCTGAATCACTTCTTGCTCTTACCAATTTGTTTATCGTGTTGGGTCTTAGACAAGCTCTGAGGAAGTCTCAAGATGATGATGATGATAAACTTGGTAATGATGATGAAGTTCCAACAACTCAAGAACAAGGGAAATCTTCAGTGTAGTAAAACAAATGTAAATTTTTTAATTATGGAGTTTCACTTGTTTTTTAATTAGATTATATATAGTCGACGCCCATCTAATTCCCATTTTAGATGCATGAGTTCAACGCTAGTTAGATGTGTTTTGTTCTTATTTGGTCTTTTTCTCCTTAATATGCTAAAGTATCATTTTGTGGAGGTATAAATCCGATTGAGAAATGGCATTTAGTTACTATTGGAATATTGTTCAAAGCTTGATGGAGAAGAAAAGGTTGAGGTTCTTTTGCAATAATTAGCATTTAACACATAGTAAGAACTTTTTTGTGCCCATTATGATTGATAGGGGTTGGCAAAAAACCTTAAAACAAGCTCTGATCAAAAGAGAAGAACCTTGTTGAGGCCAAAACCATATTGGGAATGGTATTACTATTTATCATATTATGGAGAGGAATGGTAGAAGAGGATCATCAACGGCTGATACTAAAGATTTTTGCCTAGTAAAGAAAAAGTTGCATGAAACTTGGAACTAGTTCATTACACACCATAAAAATTAATACATATGATACAAGGAATTCAGAACATTTCTTTGGTCCAAGGATACAAATCACAAAAAAAAAGACATATATTTGGTAGAATGTAGTGGTCATCACGACTTTAACATAAACGACACAAAAGAAAAATCGTCTTTCAAGTGAATTTTTGTTGTAACGTATACTTATCTATACTGATAGTAACACATATAGTCAAAACACAAAAGGTGAAGATTGTAAATCTCATCCACTTGAAATGAATCTAATTCATAAAATGATGTAACAGAAGCTTGAGGAATCCAAACAATGTACATACGTTAATACAACATGCAAGTTCATCTATAAATATGGAACCTTAACTCTCGGATAAGAATTCACCAAGGCAATACATTTTACCTAAGAGAACAGAAAAAAGACACTTAGCAGGTGAAACAATGTCGTTTAGAAAAGTAGAGAAGAAACCAACTGAAATGGGCCGAAACATGACCCACGAGAAGTCGGACTCTGATTCGGACAACGAAGGAGCCCCCATGACTGTTGGAGGTTACACTGAATTCGTTGCCCGCAGCGACTCTGACTGGGACGAACCGGTTTATTCTGGCAAAGCCCGTTCTAATTATAACCTCACCGGCACCGCAAAAGGAACTGGTCCCATCAATAGCTTCAGCCGCAAACACTTCCCTAATTACTAATCATGTAAGCGGTTTGAACTCTATAATCAAGATTTAAAAGACGCTTTAAATTCGTAGATATATCAATTATTGTTAATTTTACATATTTTGCGTTATGTTTTTCAGATGGGCAGTGCTACGTAAAAGTGAGAAACGAAGACATGCAGGCTCACTAGCTAGTTGAATAATGCCCATATAAATTATGTACTATGTCTGAATGTAATAAATAAGAATCCAAGGATGGATGATGACGCATGAACATATCAATGATTATAGTCTCATTGTGCTTTCATGCAGTATTTATACAAAGCACTTATGGAATGAGTATGTTACATAACTCTACCTATACTTCTATTATTATGAACATATTAATTATATATAAAAAAAAGCTTAATCTTTTACAATACTGTAAGAGATGAGAACAATTGTAACAATTCCACACCACACCAAAACAAAAATAAAAAAATTGTAACAATTCCACATGTTATAGTCTTCTAGATTGCAATGATCAATATGAATCAAAGAATCTGAATCTTGGACACCTATAATTGGGAACCAATTCTGTAATTGACATCCAAGTTAGGTAAAAAGAAAATGCCATTCGAATTGATTCAATTTTAGCTAACTTTAAACTAAAGAACAATTTCAAGATAAAGACAGATCCACTAGCAAATGTAGCCTAGCTATTTGATTTCAGCAACTCTTATGAAAATATCAATAGTATATATAGACATCAAAAGCTCATACGAAAATCCACAAACAACACAAATACAAACCATAAAATCACATCTTCTTTACAACAATGCAGTACTACGAAAACCGTGAGAAAGACTACTACGAGGTGGCTCAAGGCCAACGCAATGGTTATGGCCAGAGCCAGAGCCACAACCACGAGGGATATGGCCAGAGCCAGAGCCGTGGGGGATATGGCCAGATCCATAACCGTGAGGGTTATAACCAAAACCGTGAGGGATATAGCCAAAGCCAGAGTCGCCCAGTATATGGGCTTAGCCCGACTTTGAACCACCGTAGCCACGGTGGGTTTCTTGATGGGCTCTTCAAGGGTCAAAATGGCCAAAAGGGTCAGAGTGGGCTAGGCACGTTTCTAGGGCAACACAAGAGCCAAGAGGCTAAAAAGAGTCAAGGACATGGGAAGCTCTTGGGGCAACATGACCAGAAGAAAACTCATGAGACAAACAGTGGTCTTAATGGCCTTGGAATGTTCATTAACAATGGTGAGAAGAAACATAGGAGGAAAAGTGAGCACAAGAAGAAGAACAAGGATGGGCATGGCAGTGGTAATGAGAGTGGAAGCAGCAGCGGTAGCGACAGCGACTGAATATCATATGCTTGCTCTGAAGAAAGTAACGCTTCTAAGAGTGACTAAATTAAGTACTTGGATGTAATACTTAAAATAAAATCACTTAGGTGGTTGTCTTTGTGTGTCCTATATAACCTCGCTACTACATGAATCTACTTTTATAGTTTTGTTGCAAACCCTACAAAACTACCATCGTATATACGGTGGAGAAAATCTGAACAATCTCCGGTCAAATTAACCAAAGGAGGGTTAATGCCTTATGTTACAAACTCACCATAGTATGTACAGTTTACGGCTGAATGGCTTGCATTATGGGCCATTAAAAACAAAGGATATAGCCTTAGCCTAACAAAATCTAAATTTTGCTTTTGAATTTTATATTTTTATTTCTGTTATAATTTTTTTCTTTTTTCTTAGATTACTTTAGATGAAACTTGTTTAGCTAGTTCATTTCGTTGTTGCTGTTGATAATTCTGGCAGCAACAGTGTGCTATGGAGTATTAACACTTTCAAATGCTTAGGAGGAAGAAAAAAACGAATTTAAATGAAAATATTATATTATGTATAGAGAGATGGAAATGTTGTGTTATTTTCGTCTGTGACATGTTTAGTTTAAAGGTCAAGATTTGGTTTTATTTTCTTAAGATTTAGGTCCGGACTGATTATCTGGACATGCGTACCACCAAACTACAATTAACCACTAAACACCAATATTTTATTTTTATTCTTTTCACTAAACACCAATATGATGTCAAGTTTAACGGATTTGGCATTGGCATGGTTCCGATTCAGTATTTGCAAAGTTGGTCTAATGTGGGTTGGATCAAACTTAATTCTGAATATATAAAATTTCAAATCATAAACATTTGGTGTGTTTGATCAGAAAATTTGTTTGGTCCATTGTTATAGAAATGTTTGTGTAAAGTATGGATTGTAAACAAAAGAGAAAACAAATAGTCTTTGATAATCACATGGAAGGAGAGAATAAAAGGGACCACTTTAGGCATATGGTCGAGACTGTGACATGTGCTTCTTCTTCTCTTCTCTCTTCTTACCTTCCCCACCAATCTTATTTAATTGCTTCTTACAAACACATCATTAATTTTTGTACAGTATTTTAAAAACTTCACTTCACAATTCACACCTGTTTTAAATCTCACAATCTCAATTTTATTAAATTAACACTGTAACATATAATTGTTCTTCTAAGTACAATCAGAAAGAAAGTCCTTCGATGATCTAAAACAGAAATTCAAAAAAAGGAGCTTTCACAACCTCTTTCAAAAACCACGAGGCTTTACATTGTATTTGAGAAACCCTAATTATATTATTTAACAACTTTCGAATGATTTTAACAAAAGATCCGGTTTTACTTTAAACCCTAAATTAACACCTAAAACCCTAATTTTTCTCATCATTTTTGTCCTAATTCCAAACTTTTTTTTTTCTTCTTCTTGTTGCAATTTTGATCAAAATTCACATTCTTTGTGTAGTATTAATTGGCAAGAACTTCCCAAATCAGCTCTGGATCGAACGATGGCATCCTCGCTAATAAAAACCCATCAGTGTCCACTCCCATCATTGCCTCTTCCTCCGCCGTCGCCGGTACTTCACTAGGGACCGAAACTGATACCGGAGAACTATTTTCACTGTTACACAAACCCATAGGTGAAACCCAATAACTATCCTCTGAAGTAACCGCAGTAGTAGTTGTCGTCACCGGAGACGACGACAGAATCTCCGGCGATGACAAACACGAAGAATCCGCCGTGGCCGACGAGTTTTTGCTCACTTTTACGCTCTTTTTTGCTCTCTCTTTTCTGACTCTCTGGCAAATGGATTGGATCTTCCCGTCGACGGCGTTCTTGAGAGCTATTAGCTTAGAGGAATCTCCGAGTCCGAGTAGCTCACTCGGGTCTTTGAGATTAGGAAAATTGAGACGAGCGTATTCTCCACGGAGCTTATAGGCGGCGCGATCGTAAGCGTAAGCGGCGGCTTCCGCCGTGTCGTAAGTACCTAACCAAACCCTCATTCTGTTTTGCGGCAATCTTATCTCCGCAACCCATTTTCCCCAATGTCTCTGCCTCACTCCTCTGTAAAGTTTCTTCTTTTTCGTCACCCTCCCAGCCGCTAACGCAGCGGCGAAAGCGGCGGCTGGAGACCCGGCCGCCGCTTGGAGCATTAGCTCGGAAGTTTGATGATGATCGTACGTTGAGGAAAACAGAGGAGGATGAGGAGTGGAGATTGCTCTGTTCTGAAGGTGGAACTTCTCGATGATATCTCGTTGGCGGAGATAGACGGAGGACCCGAGCTGCGGCGGTGGCGGAGGATTGTGAGTGTTGAATGATGTTGTGGCGGATTCTACGGAGGAGGGAGTGAGAAGTGAGAAGATTGAGTCGAGTGTGTTTGGTCCTCCTGCTAATATGATCTGAGACAGAGATGCTCTGATTTCTGAGATTTTAGGACTGAAATTGTTCTGAAAAATATCATTGCTTTCTTCCATTTTTTCTCAACCAGACGTTTCGTGGAGTATAAGATAAAAAGAAACCCTAACAATTGTGTTTGATTTGATAGAATGATGGTTTTTCAAGTTCAAAAGAGATTGAACAAGAGTAAGATTGAGATAATGAGAGATTGTTTTTGAAAGAAAAGTAGAATTTGGTTTTTTTGTTTAAAGATCTATTTAATGGGTTTTTAAAGTTTAGAAAGAGCTTGTACATATTTATAGACTTAGACAGATAGACAAGGAAAACAAACCAGAAAGGTTGTTTTATAGATTTCACATGGACGCTTTGACTTTTTCTTGTTGATTTCTTCTTCTTTTATTTAAAGTTTGCCAAACGATTTTCATCATGATTTTGCTACAAGGTTTCTACTCTGAGATAATACAAGTAGATACCTTATTTCCAACCACAATTCTAGTGTTATTAATCATTTCATGCTAATTATAAGCACTATACTCATGATACATATCTATATCTATGAGATTGTATCAATATACTTTTCTCTTGCATTTTGCATAAATTCTTCTACTAATCATGAAAATTAATAGAGTCTATGATTTTATTTGCTTTATTTTAGAATGTTTTTTTCATTAGTTAACAGACTATGATAGATATTTATATCTAATTATTACCGAATATAAATGATTTAGTTTACATTATTAAATTATACGAAAGTTTGATTTAAGAACTTGCATACCCTTCAATTTATTCAAACTAAACTCTGGAAAATTAAAATATTTTGATCAATTAGATGTGTGCAATTTTTTATTCAGGTTTAATAACGAAAATATAAACAAATGTTAGAAATCTATTTCTTAAAGTTTACCTTGGTGTAGACTAATGCTGTACTACTGTACTAGCGAGAATCAAAATTTTGTTTGTTACAACTCTCTATGGTACAATATACTAATTCAAAAGCTGAAACATAATAAGTAATATTCCTTAACTTTCGAGATGTGTAGTAACATTAATAAATAGATACATTTCTACTAATGAACAAGGTGGGTAGCTTTGTTTATGGCCTTCGCAAAATTCATCTCAATATGTATTTCATACCGAAGGTGGACGTTTTAGATTCACACCTCTTTTGTGGAATACATTCACACTTGTTTTTCTTCCAATTATCCAGTAAGAGCTAGTGAAATTTGTAATACATCAAATTTTGGGTACAAATGAAAAGGAAAGCTTGAGCATTCGACTACCACAATTAATTAATTACCATTAATACAAAATGCAATATGATTAGTTAGAACTTAGAACACATCTAGTATCAATGATGCCATCTATGATAGATGCAAAATGAAAACATACTAAAATCATATTTTCTTTCCAATAAGTCATATTATTATTATTTTTAAAATATCAAATATATTATATGTTATTTCATATAAATTCTTCAATTCCATACATACTTACATCTGATAAACTGTTAATCTCTCAGTAGATATCATCGGAAGATAGTTTTGTCGACACCATTTTGACCATTAATAAAACACGCATTTGATAGCAGAAACTATACATCTTCTCTGTCTTCTCGCAATACGCCTTCACATATTAATGGCAAGTTTTCCAACCGAGTCAAATCCAAAAAAATTCCAATCCTTCCATCGTTTATTTTTTTCTCTTGGGTGATTTAATTTAACATAACGACGAGTCCGTGTAGTCCCCACAAAAAACTTTTTAAATTTATTGCGGTAAGAGAAGAAGAGAGAAGAGTCAAGACTTCTGTTTTAAAAAGGTCCGTATCGAATCATAAATTCTCTGCCACGCCTTCATTTTCTCGCCCCGATTACTTTCATCTCATTCTCTCTCCATCGTCTCATCTCCTCCACGAACCACAATTTCCAATTTCTGCCTTATACTATAACAAATGCATAAAAATGATAAACCCCATAGAGATATATATTGACCAATATAATGATACTACAATAGTACAATTCATCTTTAATGAAGATATAATTCAGACAATAAAAACGAACGTCGCATAGACTACATATTTTTGATTTATGCCAATCTCCTCCCAAAGAGAATATAACCGTGGTTAGTTTCTTTCTTGAGGTTTTTTTTTTTTTTTTTT
>Ga0041059_1001905_pt1 | contig 16153 bp, 14 predicted proteins | sample AraColnosormetaG_FD_56232 | JGI IMG/M metagenome (GOLD analysis project Ga0041059, IMG submission 56232) | Arabidopsis roots microbial communities from North Carolina, USA - Col MF nosort | ecosystem: Host-associated > Plants > Roots > Unclassified | place: USA: North Carolina | collected...
CTAGGTAAATTCAATTAAATTAAGTTTTTTTTTTTTTTAATTTGAAGTCTATCTACAGTTAAATTAGAAAACTAAGCATTAATTTTACATTAAAAATACATCTACATTTGCATGACAAATATACAAATCTTTAACATCTAAGTAAATTGTTTACTGTTTAGATTAGGATTAACTTTTAACTAGCATAATAATCCCACATTAATATGTAAGATAATATGGATTTGTATTTGAAAAGAATAACAAATGGAAAGTAATATTTTTTCCGTCTACTAGACTAAATCATTGATTCTCTGGACCCAAAGAAAAAAAGAAGAAGACTATCATTAATTTTATTAATTGAAAAAAAATATGGCCCTAGTTGGCTGCTGCTGCTAATAGATCCTCCCAAGTGACTAATTTTTCTCTGGGCTTGTTTCTCTCAATCCCCATTTGTTTTTCTTTGGCATCAATCTTCTCCCACCCACTAAACTCCACCTTCTTCACTTTTCTCTTCTCCAGCAATTGCATCAGTCCTTTGCTTCCTGCTTTTGAGCTCTTCCAAACACCTTCTTCAATGTCCTCGCTTATGCTACCAACCTGCAACAAACACATATCTCCTAGTTAAAGAACATCAGTTCTATTTTCAGGGTCGACAAGCTTGTTGCTTACCGTTTCTTCAGCACAGTAGAGGTTTGTGGCAATTATCCCTACTGGTCCTCTTTTGAGCCACCCACATACGTATAAGCCAGGTTCAGTCTGTGATATGTCTCCTGACGTGTGACTAACCACTCGACCCTTTACATTTGGGACAACACCTTGAAACAAACAATTGAGGCAGAGTCAAAAAAATCCGAACAACTTCATTTTTTTTTCTTCGTAGACACTAATTACACAACACTTTCATATTATACCACCTTTCTTGTGATCAAATGGTAAACCATTGACTGGAACAGACTTGTAACCAATGGCCTTCAGCACCATACTGCAAAATTGAACATACTTTCATTTGATTTGTTATAGTTCTTGTTTAACAGTTACAAGAGATATGCACTTAAGACCTTTCATTAGAGAGCACATTACCTGCAGTTAAGATCCTCGAACTCTCCTGTACCAACTGCAATTTGCTTTCCGGTTCCAACACCTACAAGTTACGAAAGATATGGATGAAATGTTAGCAAAATATACTATTGTATCCTAAGAAATCACCATTCTATTTCTAGTGTCTCCAGCTAAGCAATCTACAGAATAACTAAGGTGCACTTACTTTCAAGAATGGTTTTTTGCAAGTTTACACCGGAAACATGTCCCTTTCTTTCATCTGACTCTAAGAACTGGTCAGGTTGGCGGAAGAAAACAAAGTGCAGCTCTCGTTGATCAGGGTCTGCTTCGGATGTTTTTGCTGCTGCTGCAGCCTTGGACAATAATTCATAGATCCTCTTCCTGGCTCTACTAGTTTTCATTTCTTCCTTCGAAAAAAAGAAGAGTGTCAAGATACAGTTCGTGGAGGTATAAACAAATTTACTAAAAATGCAAATAACAGGGTTCAGCCTTACTTTAATTGAAAGTCAGTAACACAAGTACCTCATCAGCAGGAGTTACACTCAAGTCAGTCTGCTTTATTCGAATGTGCAAGTTCTTAATCCCTGTATTATAAAGAGATATGCGTTTATATTCTTACCAATGGGAAAATAGCAAACGCCAATGCCAACAAAACATTAGAGATAATGCACCAACGGAAAGATAGGAATATCAGAAAATAGAGACAATACTTATTATCTCACAAAACCCCGAGAAGGTCAAGACAGGTAAATTAAGGCAAAGGAGTAAACTTTTGCTATTCAACATCTTATATAGTATCAAGTATCAACTACTGCAGCAAAATAATCACCAAGGCAGTCCCATATCCAGCAGAACAAACAGAGTAGACAGTAACATTAAAGATAGAGGTGTTCAGCAAGTACTTCAACAAAATATAAGAAAACAATAGAACCCAAGGTCTGAAAAATGGCAGCACACACCTAAATCCATCACACCAAACCACATTCTTATAAAACCCAAACACAATTTCTTATGTTATTTCTTATGTGGGATGATCCCACTGAGATCTATCAAAAAAAAAATCAAAAAGATTAGTATATGGTTTATATATGAATGTTACCGAGAACTTCTCGAAGCTCTTTAGCAGTCAATGCTGCTTGAACTGGCCCCCGTCTTCCGATGAGATACACCTTCCTGAACACATTACAACTTTGTATCAGGGACTGTAGTTGGTTTTCAACTATAGGAAAGATGGAAAGGAACAAGATTCAACTAGTTAAACGGTTAAATGGGACCTTATAGAACTTTCTTTCAGCGCAGATAAAGCATGTGTAGCAATATCAGTTGACGCCAACTCTGTTGTCGGTCTTAAGAGAATCCGAGCAACATCTAGAGCTACATTACCCTAAGTTTTGAAGGATCATATGTCAGAGAGGTCTTGAGAAATACATTTACTAGAAAATTTCGGTATCAAACTGTTGTTGATATGTACATCCTGCTAACTAACAACTAATAGGCTCTATTAATCGCACACCATATATTAGAGTACCTGGCCAAGAATGACAGCTGAGTCAGACGTTTTCAAGTCAGGTTTCAAACTACTGTAGTCAGGATGCCCATTATACCACCAGACGAATTCTCTTGCAGAGTATATACCACTCAAACTCTACCAAAGTCAACGTACTACATCAGAATGGATAGCCAACAAGTATAAGCAACCAAAATACACTAACTTATGTCAAAACCTATCTAAACACCTAATTCGACCACATGAAACTTGTAACTGGCATACCTCACCTGGAATGCCAAGATCTTTGTCACTTTCAGCACCATATGCAAGCACAACCTGAACACACATAATAACTACTATAACAAACGAATAGGTCCCTGCGTCGTTAGAGACACTTTTGAGCTAATTAGTTGCTAATCTAAATCATATAAGAGCATAGTTAAGAAAGTCATACCACATGATACAAATCCCGCAGCTCAGAAAGTGATAAATCCGATCCCAGCTTTACATTCCCAATAAACGAACAACGCTCGTGTTGTGCGACACGTGAGAACTGATTAATGGCAATCTGTTGTAGAAAGCATTGTGGTTGACATTAAATCAATGGAGAAAATCCTAGTCTTTCTCTAAACAAGATTAAGCTAAGGAGTGGTACCTTAGTTTCAGGATGATCAGGGGCAACACCAGACCGAACAAGTCCAAAAGGTGTAGGTAATCGATCGATTATATCTACATGCGCTCCTTCATGCGCCTTCAATACCTGATTACCAGCCATCAAATCACGAGCTAAGAGTCATAATTGATGATATAAATCACAAAATCTGGTTTACATACACTATATTTTGCAGAATATGAGAGAAAGACGTGTGTACCTTGTCAGCAGTATAGAAACCAGCAGGTCCACTTCCGACGATGCAAACGTGTAAAGGACGGGAAGAAGCAGAAGAGAAGTATCTAGACACCATATATCTTGCTAGATATCTACTCATTTTCACCAATTTCAAAGACCAGGGCTTGTTTTGAAAGTGTAGCAAACTGTGAAAGTGCGTGGATCCCTCGAAATTGTGGTTTCTATGACAAACGAATTTGGGTTCTTTCACTTAATTACTCCTAAGACGATGGAGTTAGAGATCAACACAAAACTGTTAATGAGATTGTCTATGATTGATTTTGGGAGGCTTTATGAGAGAAGGAATCGTAGCGATAGATTTGAGAAAAAGTGTAAGTAGTAATCAGACAACGTATTTTTTTTACTGTGTAAGGAGGAAGATAAAGATGAGAATTGAGAAGATATCACACAATTGCTGGGGATAAATCGGGAAAATTGAATTTAGGGTTTATGAACGAATTTGGGAACATCTAAGCTCACTCTGCAGTTCACGTTGACCTTTTTTTTTTCGTTTAAAAAGGGTTCTCGTTGACTTTTCCCTTTAATAGTTTTTGTTTATTATCATGTTCAGATTTAAAAAAAAAAACTCAAAATATTCTCAGTAAGATCAACTTAAACACTTCATGGTAATTTAGAAGTAAATTTATATCTTGTATATGGTAGCTACTAGCTTGTAAGTTAGTGCTGGTCAGGACCTAATGCAAAAATCATGGTAACATCAAATAACTCGCTAGTAATAAACTGTGTGGTAACCACTTTCCCTTTTTCTAAACAGATCCTTGTTTTCAAATGGTTACATAAGATGATCCAAAAACAAGGAGATGATCAACAACTCTTGGGGTCCGTACTCCGTAACAATGCGTCACTCTTCCAATTTCAACTATTATAACAAGCACCACATACATGGGGCAATATCGGACAAGTACTATATCAAGAAGTAAGAAAATGTGTAACAGGCTATTTAATCTCATTAATTCTATCTTTCTAGGCATCAACTGTTCATATATTTACCTTCCTTTTAGCTCTGCAAATCTGGCAGCCAAATCGTCATAGTTTGGTAACTTGGGGTGAACGTGCTTAGCTTCACTGGAACGTTCTGGCTGAAACGAGGCTGCACGGGCAAATGTTTTTGCAGGTTCAGATGGCCCGGCCAACTGTTCAGCGGGTAGAGACCGTGACCGAGCCGGCTGATGAATCATCATCTCTTCATCAGATTCACCTTTTTTAAGATGGGTACGTCTGCTTTTGGATTCTTCTTGCACATTGTCCTTTTCATAGCTTGAAGGTTTTTTACTGTAATGCATCAGAAGTTTATCCATCATCTTCTCCTCACTGTCTTTCTCATCCTCGTCAATTAAGACTTGAAGGCCTTTCCTTGAGTTTTCCCTTCTTCGGCTACTTATGTGATCATCACCTCCCGATTCTACAATGTGCTTTCTTCTGTTAGTTTGCCGTTTCAGAGATGCATTGTCTATGTCATTCACTTCATGATGACCTGCTCCATTTCGTCTCTCTGCCCCATAAACATTTTTACCATTGTCTGGATGATTTCCTTCTTCACCATCAAAACGAGCCTTTGGATTATCTAAAGCTTCAGCTTTTTCATGCCTTGCTTTAGCAATAGATTTTTTAACATACGGAGGTGGAAGGGATTTGTAGAAGGGTGATTTCATTCTCTCTGTTTCTCGCTCCTCAACTTTCCTTGCTGGATTTGCATGATCATATTCGTATTCTCCACCCTTAACATTATCACCAGATGGATCTTCTTCGGTGCTCTTTCCCACAAGAACTGCATTTTCTTTACTCTCCCGATCATTATGATGTCTCGAACCTGGATTGATAGATTCCGCTCTCTTTGACTTGCTATTTGGCTTCGGAGGTCTTGAGGTACTATCTTCCACTTTCTGATGTGCATGCTCTTCATTTTTCTCATGTTTGTACCCTTGAAAGAAACTCTCTTGTTTAAAGCCGATAACTAACTTGTCAGCTCTTTTGCTGCTGCTAGACTTAAGTTTCTCTGAAGCATTAACCTCTATTTTCTTATGCAGATCAACTACACCATTTTTATGTCCATTCCCTTGAACGTGGTTCTCATGCTTGACCTTCATTACAATAGTGTCACCATCATTAAAAATAGGTTGATGTCTTTCTCTAGAAGGTTCTTGCTTAGATTGCGAATAAAACTCTTTCCTTTCTGAGGCAACAAACTCGGTTTTCTTATGCGCATCAACTACACCAGGTCGATGTCCATTCCCTTGACCGAGATTCCCATAGTTGACCTTCATCACTATAGTGTCACCTTCGTTAAAAATAGGCTGATGTTTTTCTCTAGCAGGGTTTTGCTTAGAATGCAGATAAAACTCTTTCCTTTCGGCCTTATTGTCTTTGCTTTCCGATCTAGAGGCGTGAAGAACATTCTCTGACCTTTCTTTATATGTTAGCCCACGCTGATTTCCTCTGAGACCATTCTGATAACTTTCTTTATCAGATTGAAACAAAGGATCTCTTCTTTCTGATGCCTCAGCCGTTTTTCTGTTCAAGCTAACCCCATTTTCAGAACCTTCAAACTCTTCTCTTTTTGGCAAGGCCATGTTTCTGTCTACAGGCTTATACTTGTCGTTGGTGCTTTTTGGGGTCTCCTGTTCACGTCCAAGAAAGAAATCAGAATTCAATCACTATCCAAATATTTCAGTTTAGTTGTTCCCTAAAACAAATGAGTCATTGTCATACCATTACTGAAATACTATTCTGTCTCACAATCCTCTTCTCGAAATCTTTAGAATCCCAACGAATAGAGAACTCCAATGCAACATCTTCCATTAACTTCACTTTCTTCTCCATAGAAAAGGGCTTGGATGACATATTCTCAACAAGCTGTACAAGAAACAAGCAGGTGGTTAACTTAACCGTATAAGATTTCAAGATGAGTCTTACAAATAAATGAATACACTAGAAAAACTCTTTACCTCCTGGTTGACAAACAATGCAAGTGAATCTGTGTATTTTTCGTGAAACATTTGCCTCAATTCACGCAGCTCAGGCAACTCGGAAAATCCAGAGGCTGCAAACATTAACGAGGAGATAGCTTCACGGCAATCTTCTGGACATTCCCTGCAAAAAAAAAAAACAAGCCCAAATCAACTAATGAACCAAACCATATTTCCGCATAGAACAAATACTTGAATCATCTTTGAGAATGTTCCATTAAGGAAACAGAACACATCACTAAGGAAACAGGAACAGTGTGGATAGGAAAATGCCAAAATATGAGGTAACTGACAATAGTTCAAAATATTCAATCTTTTAACCTGATAGTCAATTTAAAACCTAACACATTGATATGTAGCAGAGATATACAAAAAAAACTTTTCATATAGTCAGGGTAGGTTACAACAACTCAATGAATAACACAAAACAAACAACATAAACTAAGATTATGCCAATAATCTAGGAGAATGGCAAAAAAAAAACCATCGACACAAATTAAAAAAAGGCTAACATGGAAATCTCTCATACAACATATCAAAGGCATTGAATAGAAAACTTACGGCGTCTTTTGCATGGTAGAGAGCTGCTTGTATACGAAATCACAGGTCTGCTCGACAAAGTCGAGACTCCAGAGATACCTTAGTTCATCAAGAAGCCCTCCTGCCTAGATGTATCAAAACAATACAAAAATCATTCAAAATCCGAATCAATCAAATCTTAAAAGAAAAGCAAAACAGGACAAGAAAACTACCCTGCTAAAAGCATTGTAGTCATGACCGTTAATGATCAGATCAGCCAAATCTCTCTTCAGAAACTTTATCGTAGCATTCCTTTTCCTCCGGAGAACATCGATCCGATTCTTAGTCAGTTTTATCAGTGGTTTTCTGGTCGAATCAAAAATCACACATTTAAAATCGGTTAACCCAAAGAGAAATTGAAGGTGAGAGAGATAAATCGTATGAATAAAGATGGAGAAAGATGACAAACCCCTTGGGAGCAAATCCGCGGCCTAAGAAACCATCAAACATCTTTTTGATCTGTTACGATTCCGCAACAACAACGTTGATGAAAATCAACTTAACGGTAGCTTATTACACAAAATCCCAGATTCCGAGAGTGATCACCTCGTATCTCTTATTCTCTGTTCGGTTGTTCTCTCTCTTTATTTGTATTCAAAAAGCCGCATCTGAAGCTGTGGAGAACATGGTGGTGGTGGTGGTGGTGTATTCAGAGTGCTTTCTCGAAAGAAACGACTTCGTTTTGACACTTTTTAATGTTAACGTTATAAAGGGTATTTTCGGAAATACAATAATGTGTCTTTAAGGAGTTGGGGAATCAATCAAATCTAATACCATCTGGTTGTTAGTGGGAATTGGGTGGAAATGATCTGGTACGGGTGGCTCCACCTTAGCTCATTCCATGGATTCCGTAGACCTGCACCAATTAATGAGATAATTTAAACTCACCGACGCGGTTTCGTCTTTTCTTCAAGTGAAAAAGTGAAAACCGATGTTAAGGATCATGCATTCAAAAGAGATGTATAGAAATATACCGGATATGTTGTATCCATAGTTCACGTAGATTCATAACTACTATATAAGTTGTTAAGGATCAATCATGATATCTGACTAGATCAATCACATATCAATCACTCCACGATATCTTCTTCTATTTATGTAAAGTAGATTATGTAATTAGATCTATCACATATATTCCTCCTTTTGTACTCAATAAAGATTCTCTCTTTGAATATAAACATTTATAAAAATCTTTTTTTTTACAATATGTAACAGTTTATTTTATTAAAGTTTTTGGTTATTTATTATCATTAAATTTAATAATTCACATAGATTCATATCTATATAAGTCTCATCTTAAAATAATACTAAAATTTATTTTGTTTACTTACAATTACGATAGGAATCAAACGAAAAGATCATTTTTACATGAAAAAAAAACTGTAAATAACGTGAAGAAGAGAAGAAATATAAAATCAACGTAATAATGATCGAGTGTTTTTAACAATACCCTTTGTTGGAAGGTGTTTAAACTTTTGTTTTCTTTCTTTTGAATTCTTTTCAAGATTCTATTAAATCATGTGGATGTATATATGTGCTTCAGTTCAGAGACAGACTTTGTACTAAATCAAGGTAAAATATGTAATTATGCGGCATAATATGCCTTACTTGCTTGTAAGTTATAACATATGGATTCCTTTTGTGCTTAAATGCATATGTTTGCTTGTCATATGAGGCATATTACTACACTTCCTTGCTAATCTTTTTTGAGTTTCCTTAATTCTCTTTCATGTTCATTGTGCTTTTGTCCTGTCATGTATTAGCTAGCTATGTGTTCTTGTTATTCATTCTTGCTAAAATTACGAACACAATTTAGTAAGAAGCGTTGTTGCTCTTTCTTCCAATTCCCGGCAGCTTACTTCCAAACTCTCCCTTTTTGGCTAATGGAATCTCTACGATCAAATTGCAAAACTCTCATCAATGTGAGCGACCCGGAGAACCAAATTGATTTCTTTCCAAGTAGATCAAACATATTAGACCATAGTAACAAATGATTGACATAATGTTCAATCTTTCAGAGCATAAACTGTTTCGGATGCTGCAACAGAGAAAGGCGTTTAGTTGTGGAAGTCGATGAGCCATCAAAGGGACTCAAAATCCAAGGAAAGATAGTGAAGAAAGATAGTGCTTCATCAGATGACTTCTGGAGCACAAGTACGTGTGATATGGACCACAATATAACGATTCAGTCCCAATCTTCAAACCCGCCTTTTGATCCCCAATGCAGCACAAGCAACTCTACCGAATTTGTAAACCATGGTAACTTTTGAATGTTCTAACTTCTAAGGCCTAGGTTGTTTTGGATGCCAAAAACTTATGTTATGAAGCAAGCAGTATTTATTACTCATTCAGTTATTCTATACACTAAAAGATACACTACTACTTATTCATTTCCTTCCATAAAAGGACTTATTTTGTGGAACCACACGAGACAACAATGGCGTGAATGCTTAACCAGACAACAATGTCTAGTTCCAGAACCTGCAATAAGGTGACAACCACAAACAGTTACGAATATTGAACGAACTATTTTTATGTTTATATAGGATTGGTCTACTGAATTCGTCAATGTTAAAATGAAACTTTGAATTCATATGATTTCAGCTGGAACTCGACGTATGATAGCTTATTGAGCACAAACAAGCTTTTTCCTCAACCAATACCTCTTAAGGTGATTTGATTTGGTTAATTAGTTGTTTTCTGCTAATCATAACTCTTAATTTTAATTAACTTACAGCAGAAGATTCTTTATCCCCCTTAGAACATTTTCATATCAGGATTTGAATCTAGTATATATCATTGTTGCTAGGAAAGTTTTTTTTAAATTGATGATGATATTGGTACAGGAGATGGTGCATTTCCTTGTTGATGTTTGGGAGGAAGAAGGCTTGTACATATGATTCATTAAAAAAATATTTTTATACTATATAAAGAAAGCAGAAAAACACAGTTTAATTGCTTTTTTCAAGTTCCATATCATTTTTAGTGTATATTTATTGCCCTTTTATAAATGAAATTAGGAAATTTGGATCACCTTATGGTCAATTTCTTTATTTTTTTAGTTATACCACATTTATACTACTGATGATGAAAATCGATTTTTTGTATCGTGAACACTTATTAACTGGTTTTATCTTGAATAATAAAACTTCCATAGTTATTCCGTTATTGTTAGGTCATTGTAAAAAATCATCAGCAATTAGTCATTAAATATACTATCAAAGCTTGTCAGTCATTTCTCATCAATTCTAGCAAAATTATTCGATATATCCAAATCCAAATGTCTTGGTTTGGTCATGACTCATGACCGTGGAAATAAGTTCAAGAATGCAAAAAGTAACTTATTTGTGGGACAGAATCAAATTCTTTGATCCAGTTACTTACGTCTTTCCGTAGCCAATCAAATTGAAATATTTTCTTTAGGGGTATTCGATTATGGTGGTCCTGAAGCCTATAACAATTGTTTTCCGATAAGATTTGATATATATAAATAAGGGAACAATCCCCAAAAATGATATCTAGTTAAGATAGTCGTAGAATTTACAGAAAAGGCTACTTATGTTTTTGGCCTGATAATGCAAATACTTTCAAAATGTTTTATTTGCTAACTAGCTTTTAGTTTCGTTCTCGTATCTAAAGTTAGAGATTAACTTACTATTCTTGTATTACGATAACGTTTTGAATGAACATGTAATGATGCAAGGGTGTAACCAAAAATGATAAAACTTTGGGGTCAATTTGATAATATTGACTAATAGTGTGGGGCTTGACAAGAACCGGAAACTCCATGATATTTTTGCAGTCTAAATATCTTTTCATCTCTCTTCTCTTCCTCCACTGAAATATTCCCCACAAGAACTAACAATGATAATGAGAAGCGCGTCTTCACTGGACCTTAACCTACGCGCCGCCCAGAAACCGTCTGTTCCAAGGGTGGTAACCACGGCTCGAACCGTCTCTGCTGCTACTCCTCGTGTTGCTAAACCGATTACAAGAGCTTCTTCAGATGGAAACCTCTACAAGATTCAGTCGCCGGAGAGCATAACGAAAACCATCAGCGTATATCACGAAGAAACGGCGTCTTTGAGGGTTTTGGAAGGATCTCGACTCCCCCAAGGAGGTTCCAACGGTGGATTTGGTGGTAGAGGCGGAGATGGTGCCGGAGGTGGCGGTGGAGGTGGAGGTGGGAGCGTAGATGGTTATTACGAAGAGATGATCCAACGTTATCCCGGAGACACTCTCCTTCTCTCTAACTACGCTCGTTTCCTCAAAGAGGTTTGTTTTAATCTCCTCTGTTTTTCAAGATAAGGGTTTTTAATTATACTTGCTAATTTGGGAAACTTTTATTTTACTCTTTTGACAAAACCCACGTGATACTTTATATAGAGACAAACTCAGACAAGTTAAAACTAAGTACGTATTATTGCTATTAAAGAAGTCGAGCTTTGTTCTTGATTTTAGGTTTTTGATTGGTTGAATCTACTAATTCATGTATTAACATTTTGGAAACGTAAATTTATAGATTTCATCCATTAACAGTTTTTCAGAAGAAGTTAATGTGTATAAAAAAAAAAAGGACATTGAGGAGATATTATTAAATTTAACATGTCTTAATTTGTGAAGGTGAAAGGAGATGGGAGAAAAGCGGAGGAGTACTGTGAGAGAGCGATGTTGTCTGAGAGTGGAAGAGATGGAGAGTTACTGTCTATGTATGGAGATTTGATATGGAAAAATCATGGAGACGGTGTTCGTGCTCAGTCTTACTATGATCAAGCTGTTCAATCTTCTCCTGATGACTGGTAAGTTTATCGATAATCTGCTTTAGACCGTAGAACCCTAATGATCGATATCCGAAAACTATGACTTGACTTTAGATTTGGGATTTCCTAAAGTCTCTCCATGAAGTAAGTTCATAACTTCAAACCATGTTTTGTAGATTTTTAGATTATATCATATGAATGGGTTCATTGAAAGAGACTGAATGTTTTTGTGGATCAAATGTTATTTCCTCTATATCCAACCTTTGAAGAAGTGATTGGTCAATTTGTATCAGAACAATAGCCTCACACGTCAAATATGAAAGAGACATCATTCATATTATTTTTTTCTCTATGCATCTGCAATTTAAAAGTTGTGTGGCACTAGATGATAGAATACGTAATCATTGATAGATAAAAATTATAATTTTGATATATGAATGGTATTTATTGCAGTAATGTTCTTGCGTCGTATGCTCGGTTTCTATGGGATGCTGAAGAAGAAGTGGAAGAGGAAGAGAGTAAACATCATGAGGATGGTTTCTCTGACTCTACCTATAACCCATCTGTATCAGTTGTGTCTTGACTCTTTGTGCTGATGTTAAACCGGTGTAATACAATGAAAACTCAAAGGTCCGGTTTAATCAGGAAAATATCTTCTGCACACATTGAAGTAGATTGATGCTAATGTGTATCAAAAGGTCCAAAGCCGCATTATTGTTGCAAAATGCGGATTGCAAAGAAGATAATAGTGGTTTGTGTCCTTAGGTTTAGAGCTAAAAAAGGTGTGAAAATGAGACTTGTGAGCGAATCAATTATTGATCAATGGTTACGAGAGATGTCACGCTCAACTGTCGTTATGTCTTTGACAGTTGCAATTTGCCCATAAAACTTTCTTGCTAGAGGTTATCCGCAAACAAACCACTAATTCAACCTCTTAGCTACAATATCTTCATGTACGTTTTTGTCGAAATCTCAAAATCCATCTCCTACAATATCATGTTTACTAATTACACTTTGATGGATAGCCACAAAATTTTGGAAAGAAGAGAATCAATTATATAACAAAAGAATTTGCACATAAGCCATAATAACAAAAATAAGAAAAAAGGAAAAGAAAAGAATACACAGACAGAACGAAAGCAGTATCTCCTGAATATTCACCTTTTAGGATTGAAAGCATCAAAAAGAAAAAGAAGGAAGATCTTGACATAAAAGAAAGAAAAAAACACCTTAAAAGATTAAAAACATTACCATCAAACATAGGAATATATAAAAGCACAGCAACCTTTAGAACCAAATCCACATGATTCTGTCCACTCTTTTTACCCATCTCTTCTCATATAAGTTTTGGCTGAAGATATATATAAATATTATACGGTTTCTTTCTCTCTTGTCCTCCTTACTTAATGCAAGAGATATGATGAGTCTTGAGAGTAATGATCGTACCGCAGAGTTTTTAATGCTCAACAGCAACCGCTTCAGATACCTCAATGGACTTGTCGGCTCTGTCTTCATTCATCCTTGGAGATACAGTCTCATGTGAATCTTCTACATCAGCATTGGATGATACTGTCACTTGTGCTTCCTCTTCTGTGGGATGTGAAGTCTGGTTTACGGTTTCTGCATCTTTTTCAAGTTTCTTTTTCTCAGGTCTTACCTTTGCTGGGATTATGGCAGCTTTTGCTGGGGCGGGTTTTCCATCGGGGAGAACTGTTTTCTGAGATGGCAATCTTGGAAGTGACTTGCGCACAGGTTGCTTCTTCAGATCAACTGTTGGCATAATTCCCTTTGCAGTTGGGTTATCTTTAGAAGCTCTCTCATCTAGGCTTAGCCTACCAAGGCGAGGGGTTTGAGTTTCTTCAGAATCTGCTCCAGAAGCAGTCTTCTTTCGCCCGAGTTTTGGAGATTTTGGTCTCGTTGGTGGTATCTTCTTGGACGTGAACAAAATTTTTACAAGAAACGTGAATATTAGTACTTAATATTAAGTGAGATCAGGTTTGAGCATAGAGCAGAAGTACCTTCTTTAACTCTGTTTTAGGCGGCTGAGGTTCTTGATAAAAGCTAGGCATAGGTGTGGCTTTGAAGTTCAAACTCTTCCTTAGCATCCTAAGCTCAGCTTCTTGTGTTTCCTGCGAGAAACCAAGAATTTTGTTTTGGAGGAGGCCAAGCATCTAAACACTATGACAATAAACAGGGTGGGTATAGGAGACAACCTTGGACTTGGCTTGCATGCTATTAATTTCCTCTTCTTTTGCATGAGTCTTCTCCTCAAGCTTAACATAGAACTGCACCATATGAAAGCAGATATATGATTACATGTAATTATTTTTGTGGCGAGAGGACAATCTAGTGAACCAGAATGCTAACCTCTTTTCTCTTTTCAGCCCGTTGGTCACATTTGAAACTGAATCCATAATTTGGAAGTGCACCAACTTTACGAGGTTTTCCATCGTCTGCTTTCGGACTACTAAGAAACCATCAAGTTATTTTATCAACATAAACGCAAAAATGAGAGGCAAATGAAGAAAGGCCCCAGCTTTCCACAAGAAAGACGAGATGGTAAATATAAAGGTGAAAGAAATACTTAGAAGACTGAGTATCATCTTCAGATGTCTCATGGGCTTGTTTCTTTTGAGACTTTGGTTTCACCTTCTCCCTGTATCAAAAAGGGAATAAAACTTCCAGTTTCAATGATTGATTAGGAACTAACAGATAAATGACAATACTTAGCACCAAGGTCTAGATGACATTTATTGACAAATGTTTTGGGTTCTAGCAGTGAACCCGTAAGAAGACCATATGGAAAGAAACTCTGATTTCTAAAAAAAGGACTCAATACCCATCAGCGCTTTCAGCAGGTGCAGAGTCATGCTTCCCTTGCTGAAGGAAAAAGAAGAGATCAACAATAATCATCAGCCAGAAAGAAGATCACATCCAAATATGCATAAGCTAAAGCGAAGAAACCTAGAAGCAAATTGTGAGGGATGATTACCTTTGTGACTTGTGCCTCTCGCCCATTGAATGATTTGCTCTTAAGAGGATTTGTTGTCTGTACATTAGGAGCAACAGAACCATTTGATGCTGCCACTTTAGCATCTGCACTTTTGCCCTCTTTGCTCTTTTTGATGTGAACCGATGAATTATTCTTACCACCTGATAGTTTCTCATGCCTTGGCTTCCGTTGAGCTTTTTCGCCTTTCATACACTTTGAATCATCTACATGTTCAACTTGTGTGCCCTACCATAAAAGGGGAAAACACAAATGTTAGTCACAACTATTTTATCCGACAGGCAAGTAGATTGACCATCCATAGTTACAAACCTCAGCTGCCTCCTTGACGTGTTCAATTGTATCCAAAGTGGAACTGTTTGCCGAATTCTCATTCTGACTTTCTGAAGTAGTGTCCACGGTTTCGACAGAAACAGCCCCATTTTCTTTAACACATACATTTTCCATTGCTAAACCACCATTTGCAGGAGCAGAATCAGTCCCATCAGCAGCCATGATACTCTCAGGGTCCATAGTATAGTAAACTACAAATCAACAAAATATAGAAGAGACAGAAAAGGAATTAGCACACCACTAATAAAACCGTATTGTAGAGTATACCTAAAATAGCATTCACTTAAATCAGAGCTTTTTCTAGTGTTTCTGAAATGAGCTATACATCAATCAGCATTGTCAGTGACGAATATTGAAGCTACATTTTTATAGTGTTGAACATAGAAGCACTTGTTTATCCAATACATATACATAGTCTACTCATAATGGTGTATATGGATCCGAAGATAATCCCTATAAGTCAGGTTTTTTCAAATCATCTAATCAACATTTTCTGCCTACACCACAGGATCAACGAGAGCAAATATCCACACAGGAAAAAAAAAAAACAGAAAGAAAAAACCTAACTTGTGATTACTGAATCGATCTAAGTAAACAAATCGGAGAAACGCAAATCAAACCTGGGAGTGGAAGCAAATCTAATGCAGACAAAAAACTAAATCTAGTGGTAGTGAGCTCACTAGTGAATCGGTAAGTGACAGTTGTAGTTTCGATCTACCGACACTCAAAACCATGAAATGAAAACAGACAAGTAGATAAGTTCCACAGATTCATAAGAACATCCGCCATTTGAGACAGCAACCAAATAGAGAAGAAAGAAGAAAAATCAGGCAAGAAAACAAAACATAAACACTAAGACGGACTTGTTGCTCACCAAACGCAGTCAGAGAGCAAATCAAACATCCATTGAAGCAAAAATCGAAGGAATGGGAGAAGCAGAAGAAGAACAAGGACGAGGTTTTCACAGAGTTGAGATTTCGATTTGTTCTTGATTTTTTTTTTTGATTTTTTTTTGGTTTGGGGTTTGTGAGAGATGGATTCTCGGTCTACACAAGTTTTGATTCTGTC
>Ga0041059_1001906_pt1 | contig 16151 bp, 7 predicted proteins | sample AraColnosormetaG_FD_56232 | JGI IMG/M metagenome (GOLD analysis project Ga0041059, IMG submission 56232) | Arabidopsis roots microbial communities from North Carolina, USA - Col MF nosort | ecosystem: Host-associated > Plants > Roots > Unclassified | place: USA: North Carolina | collected 2013-09-02
TTTCTTTTTTTTTTTTTTGTCAAGAACAAGAAGTTCCTTTTTGTTCTATACTTCTATGTAGTAGAAAACGGTGTCGTTTTGAAAGTGCAACGTATTCTTCCTCATGTGGGACTTTTAAACATGGCCACGTGTATGGTTCTCCGGCGTCGATTGCTCTTTGCTTCCTTGTGAGGTGGTTGTTCTCGACATGATATTGATAGTGTTGATTATTTATTTCTGTATTAATTGACATGATAGTGATCATGATTATTGTTTAGACAAAAGAAAAAGAAAAGAAAAACTCCAAAGAGAAGTGAATGTGTTATTTTGTTTTTTGAGTTTCGAGCGGATCTTGTATTATGATTCTGCACAGAATGTTATGAGACTGATCCATTGCACGCGTTGAGTTTGTTTTATGCTCATCACTATTACTACTTCGGAAGCATCCCACGGCATATAAACTCGTCTTATAATTAGGAGGTAATATAACTTAAGCTGTTCAAGTCTAATATATAAATATATACAGATTTTGATCTCCATTGGTTTTGGCTTTTTCACTGATATTCAAATTAGATTTCGATCTCGATTGATTCATAGTATTTAGGATAACAATCTTTGGATAATATATAAATGATATGATATCCTTTAACTTTTGAGATAGTTTTTATGTTAAATTATACCAACATTCCTAGTATGGTATATATAGACCTTAAAGTTTGTCCAACCGTTACTTTCCTATAAAAATGATTTCTCACCTATATATAAGTGGCATGTTTTGTAGTAAATTTATCTGAAATGTTAAGTTTAAATTGTTTCTGTTGAAGCGTTTCCCATAAACATTTCGAAAAAACCTATAAAAATGTTCCACATTTGGTTAGGAAAATGATCTTTTGGTAATATATAAATGAATTGGTAATCCTTAATTATTGAAGTAGTTAAGTTAGAAAATATTCTTAATAGATGTTTGTAAAAACCTTATAATAGATTTTCACTTGGTTTAGTTAGTTTTTAGCTAACAAAATGCATCTAAAAAGACTTTTAAAGCACTATATTATTTGATGAGCTTTTTTGTTATAACTTCTTTCAGTTTCATATTTAATTTCTAAGATGGACCAACGATCAAGGAAGACAATATTGGAACACCGGAGAACATGTTGCAAACATGTACTAGATTGAGACTACTATTAAAAATAACACTTAACTATTTTGCTGAATTGATTATATAAGTATCAAGATAGCATCATGATGTTATCATACATAGCGTTTTATGGTTTCTAAAAGCAATTAAGCTTTTGTGGTTAATTTTCTCGATCAACTAATAATCTCACAACTGATGATAAACTAGAGAAAACCAGTGAAGAAAGTTGTGTATATATTCAGTGGTTTATTATTATGTCGAGATCAGTAAATTGTCTCTTCTGGTAACTGAATCAATTGATTTTTATGGTTAGTCTATCAATCAGACACTTGAGAACCCCAAAAGATGATCTGAATAATAGATCCGGAAATCCTCCACTATTATTTCATTATTAGTTTTGTAAATATAAGAGATTTGAGGTTCGATTTTAAAAGCTACGAGCAAAAAGTAACAAGAGAGAGAGAGAGACCAAGTAGCTAGGTCAAATCTTCATTTGAGTGGTTATCATCTCTGCCTAGACTTTAGACCTAACACTTTCTCAGTCGAGCTACTTCCTCAGGTCAACAATTTCACACCTTCTTTCTCTCTCTCCTCTTTTATTTTGAATACGATAATAATACTAACATTTAAAAATAAAAATAAAGTATATATAGAAAACTAACGTAAATTATTTGACTTTATTTCTCAAGTTAATATATCCATATACATGAAGTAGTTTTCTTGTAACTTGAACGATTGATAAGTGAAAATATCAAATCTCCAAAAAAATGAAATTAAAGTAACGAGGAGATACAAAAAAATAAACTATAAATATGAGTGGAGGAAGAAGAGGACACGATGGTTAGAGCTTGTAACGAACGCAAAATTGAAGTGGAGAAGTTACAGAAATTTATGAAACGCGTAAAGATGTTTGTTTAATGATGTGTTTCACCACAAGCATCTCTATCTCTTTCGCACAACCCAAAAAACAAATTGTCATAACTCTTGTTGACAATTCAATTCTTTAATATTCCATCTAAAACCTATTCCTTCTGTTTTTTTTTGTTTAATTGTTTAGAAAAAAAATTTGTTTCTAAAAGATTGATTTTTTTAAGTTTTCCATATAATATTTATTGGTTAATATTGGTAAATTGTAATTTTCAAGAAAAATAGTTAATTATCATTGGTTTAGAGTTATAGAAAACTGTAAAATACTAAAAATAATATATTTATAATCAACATTTAATATGTTTTCTTAATATATGTGTTTTTTTCTAAACAATCAAACAAAAAAGAACAGAGGAAGTAATTGTTATACAAAATTATATGACCAAACAAAAATTCTGCTAGTTTGATGATATTTTACTATGAAGTCTAATATGAAAATATAATTTACACCAAGACCATCTCGGGTTTTTAAGCTTTGACCGTTTAAATGGTTGTTTCGTGTAACAAAGCAGATGGCTCGTCTCGTGGCTCTGCCAGTTTTTCTGCAAACTTTTTTACGCTTTTCTTTTGAGCATGTGTTTCAAAGACCGGTGGTTTTTGTTTAAAGCTCATTCTATATTTATTTTGCTGTTTTAATTTGAATGAGTAATTTATAGTAATTGTAAGGATTTTTTTGGAAGGAAGCTAAAAAAAATTATGAGTTAAAATAAACCAATTTATGGATGCAAATATATATATTTTTTAATGGAAATAAATATTTTGTCATTGTTCAAGCAAATAAAACCCTAAAGTTCCAGCAGAACAAAATAAGGTTTTTTCACGACAACTTTGAAAACAAAGTAAAGAAAAGAAAACTTTGAAAAATGTATCTACACAATTAACTTTACAATTAAATAATAATTCAAATTCGTTAGAACATAACTGAAATTTTGGCAACAAAAACTTGGATTGTCGGCGACACTTTGTTTAAATCGGTATAAATTTTGTTTCAGTTGAACTATAATTTTTTTAAAAGCAATTTTTGTCCATATGAGATTTTTGGAAATGCATGAGAAGGTTAAATATGATAATTCCAAATCTTTTGAAACTCTATAAGAATCTACTATCAGAATTTAGTTTTATGCTTAAACCTGCATAATATTCTAAACATGCAAAACAAAAGGTATGTCGAGTTATTTTTAGTTACGAATTTAATAAAACTACGTTTGGCAACTAAACACATTGTCAAACCTCATAAATTGATGTCGTCTCATGTTCTCTGTTTTACGCCCATTGATCCGGTAACCATTTTTTTCTCTCTTGTTTTCCTTTGAAGAAAGAAAAAATTCTGATTTTTGAACTTTTTTAAAGTTTTGCATTCGGACTATTGTTTGGTGACTCTGGTCGGTTGTTGTGGTGGGATCCAAAACTCTCACTTGCGAGATTTGTCTAATAACCTTAAATAAATACTATGTCACTCGTTTTGGTCGTTTGTTAACTCATGTATTAAATCCAAAAATAAATAATTCTAGTCAAGAAAGGAATGCATTCTCTAACACAATTACAACAAATACTAAATTATTCAGTTGACTAATCACTCAAAGTCTATCGATCACAGTATTTTATTTATAGTTCACACTTCACACAAGCAAAAAAATATACATAACCTGCCTGATAAACATATATTAAAAAAACATTCTTCGTGCTGGCCATTAACTAATTTGTTGCCGTCCAAAATCTGAAAACTTTCAAGTGGAGCCAAAACATGGATCTAGTGCTTTAATCCCGATTAATTTTTTTGCTTGAGGACGTAGTTGACAAAAGAAATTGGGAAATAAATTTGAGTATTGATTCAAAAGATTAGATTATGTGAAATAACGAGAATTTAAATGAAAAGGTGAAAGCAATCTGATAGGCTGATAGATATTCACCAGATAAAATATAGGTCAGGATGATGAATTAGCACTGTCAGATTTTCATATATATATTTTCTTGGAAAGTGAAATAGCAAAAAGAAAAGTAGTGAAAATGAGAAAAATAAATAATGGACCAGTCACTGGTCCATGCAATTTAAAAGTAATGGAAAGTTAAATAACATGCAATTTTCCATTACTTTTATTTTTTTTAACTTTTAAATTTTTTATTTATTTAAATTATTAACATTTTCGCTAGAGTAAGAAAATTGCATGTTATTTGTAGACTAAAATTATTTGAAGAGATCAATTTACTTTTATTTTCATCTTGAGTTCTAATATGGATTGATCACTGATATAATAAGAGTAGAATGTTTTACAAGTATTTGAATTTCTGATATATATTAAAAAAACATTAAGATACACTATCTATGACAATACAAAATCTAACAAATCATAATTTGTCATGGAGAATCTATCCACTTTCCTAATAAGTAATAACTGATATAATCAGTACAAAGGAAATCTACAATTTGCTGTGTTGAGTAGTTTGGCAACCAAAAAGCTACGTAAAATAATAAAGTTGATTAAATAAGTTCAGCTATTTTATCATAGTCGAGTCTTTAATTTGTAACATTTATTTCTAGTTGTAAGCTATTTGCTTAAACAAATTCGGTTATTTTTTAAATATATTTCATGTATTATTGTGGTACCGCCAAAAATACAGAATGGTTAATATTATTATATTTGCATTTAGAACGTTCAATTTTTACTGAAACGCAATAATCAAAAGCTCAAAGCAACATTTTTCTTGAGTTAAATAGTTGTTACTAAAAGATACTTTAATTTCTTGAGTTTTTTTTTTCACTAAGAGAATACAAGAAATTTTGAAACTATGACACATTTTTGAGTTGTGTGACAAACGAAAATGAAGACGACAGAGATATGTAATAAATATAAATTTACTACAATATAGTTTTTTCAATCCTCAAGGTGTCAGGATTCACATAATGATCCATCACTATACAAAGGCAAAAACCAAGACCATTCACTAATCTGAGTCTCTCTGCCACAAGATTTATCTGTTTTTGTCATCATCATCATCTTCATTTTAAACTAATTTCACAAAATCACCAAAAAATCCTAATTTCATACTATTTTAAAAAAATTAAACCTAATCGCTAATCTTCTCCCTCTGTTCCTTAATTGAAGTCAAGCTATCCATTGATTTCTCCGAAATTGAATCACTTGAAATCCTTGAAAACAAATAAGAATCTACAAAAACATACAAATAGTATTTAATTAGCATTTCCTTCATAATTAACTTAACAGTAAACAAAAATGATCCAATTCAAGAATTTATAATTTACCTTCAGACGACGAAGTACTAAGTTTCTCTTGTGAAGAAGATTCACTCGTAGATCGTGATAACAGAGAAGATTCTGAAAATAAGTTATAACTCATTAAGATAAAGTGATTAACCATAAAACACAATTATCAAAATTTGACAAATTATTAAAAAAGACTCTGTTTTCGAACATACCTCTCGAGCCATGAAACGATTTCTTGCAATGAAGAATCGCACTTTGAATCCCATCTTGTTGAACTTGTAAAGACTCATCGATTCTGTTCGCCGGAGACATTCCTCCGATCGCCGCAGAAGCTGACCGACTCTTCCCAAGTTGTCTCCTCACACTTCTCATCCCCGACGGAATATTACTCCTCTGTTTCTCTCTCGTCGCCGGTGAAGACGTCGGAGATGTAATCGTCGACGATGACTGCTTCTTCGTTGATTTAGTGTACAAAGGTTTAATGAGACTGAAGAATCTCTTTGAAACAGAGTCGTCGAACATCGTGTCGTCTGTTTGTTGTGATCTCGCAATGCTTGCTGTTTTTCTGAAACTTGTTGTTGTTGTTTCATCGTCGACTCTGAATCTTACGTTGAGACTAGTTCGGTTGTTTTCTTCTTTCTTCTTCTCAGTCGTCGTTGACTTTTCTGACTTCTTGAATGAGAAAGCACGAAACTTTTGACCGGATTTCAAAAGAGTGGTCGGAGATTGTTGGGGTTTTGAAGAGATATCAACGAAAGGAAGGACTTTGCTTTTGTTAGAAACAGAGTACGTTGTTGTTGTTGTTGTTGTTTCGAGTCTCTGTTTTTCTTTAGGTGTTTTGAAATCCGAGAGAGAGATCTTGAGCTCGAAGAAGGAATCCTCTCCTTCGCAGAGGTCAAGGTCGGGATCTTCTGATCCGGTGGTGGAATCGACGGCGGATTCTGAGATTCTGATTTCACGGCGAGGTTTGATGGTTGTGTTGTTGGTTAACCAGAATTTCATAAAGGTAAGAGCTTCCATTTAGAAAGAGAGAAAGAGAGTAATGGAGAAAGAAAGAAAGAGAGATAGAGATAAAGATAGAGTAAAGAGTTTGGCTTTGTCAACGGAAATGGTGAAGTGAGGATTTTATATAGAAAGAAAAAGAAGAAAGAGAAGGTGAGCTTTTTTCGAAATGGGGTTTATTATTTTTTGTTTGGTAAAGGAAGAAAAAAGAGAAATAAAAAGTAATGTTTTATTTTTGTTTTTTTGAGTTTTCTCTCTACTTTTTATTACCGCTCCTTTCTTTTTCTTTATTCTTTTCCTTTGCCTTTTTTTTTTCTAATGCACAGGTTAATTTGTTTTATCTGTTGTCTTCATTTATTTAGCATTCTATGCCATAATAGTAGCTTTTTCTTTAGAATAAAGTGCTTGGATTATTTTTTATTTTTTTGTAAAATATGCTGGTTTCTAATATCTGAAACTAAATATTTATAAAATTTTAAAATTATTTTAATTTTCCTTTTCTGAAAATTAACTCTTTCTTATGCTGTAAAAATTTATGTCTTTATATATAATAAATTTTCTCTAATCAATATAAATTGAAAATAATATATTTTGAAACAAAATTGAAAATAAGAATATAATCTACGAAACTAATAAGGATTTAAAAAAAAGAAAAAAAAGAAAGAGGAGTGGAGCATGGAAGAAAAGAAAAACAAAACCTCTCTTAACATACTTTCTCTTTGCACCTTTAGGGTAAAACGAGAGATGCATGCATGCTCAACTCGAAGCAAAAGCTTAAGACCGACTCGTGGTTTGACCGCAACATATCTTCAATACATGGTTTTTGAGTTTTCTTGAACCTAAAATTTATATCACAAAATATCGTATGAACGTTCAATTAACTTTTCTAGTCTTAATATATATGTATATGTATCCCTAATATAGTTAAACAACTGTTATTATATTTGAGCAAAGATTGAAAAATGTTATTATCTTTATAAATGATACCAACTATAGTTACAAAATCTCAAATTGACTCTTATAGTAATAAAATACCTAATAAGATAGTAAAAAACAAGACAGAATGAAGAACACAGACATAAATAAATAAGAATGACAAAAAGAAACATTTACTAGTTTACTACACAGAAAAAGCAGAAGAGTTTAGCTATCTGACGGTCTGAACTCTGACCTTAGTGTATAAAGATAACTTGGGGTTCTTTCCATGACAAAAGTATAGTTGGCCCATTTTACATACTTCAATTTTCCTTTTGTCTCTACTCTTAAAGAATAAATTGTTACGTATGTACTAGTATCCATTTATCATGTCTATGAGTATAGCAAAGGTTTTAACCTCAAAAGCTTTGACTCGAAAAGCTCTTTCTTTCGTGAAGTTCAAAATTTTACACCTCTTTCACTTTAAAGTTTAAAGAACAGTTTGCTTTTAACTTTTCCTTTTTTTTTGTGTGTTGTTAAAATACTTTGTTTCTTAGCTTTAATACAAGTGAGAATAAGTTATTCATTAGACGAACTCTGTTTTATACTACTTGTTTAATATGTTCCCAACTTTGTTTTCTATATTTCGATTCGATTTTAAGCTTCTAAGTTTGTTATGCAATTGTTGCTTTCAATGCAGCAAACCTATGAACCAACAAACCAAACTTATTAACTTTCCTTGGTTACATTAAAGCATTCTTTACTAAGAATTTGGTTTAAACTATATAATAGCTGGTGACAAATTGGGAAAACGGAAAACTATTATTTTGTTTTTTATTGACTATTACAATAGTTTTCTAAGGATAGCATGGAGCTATACCGACTAAAGTGCTTATACTGTTAGACCTAAATATGATTAATAGAATAATACAAAAGTTATGCCTATTCATTCGTTCGGAACTACTTCCACGCAATTGTCATGGAATGTGTGTATGCATCATCACATTTTATAGAATTGTTTATTAGGAGTTGAACGAATTTTTATGTTTTCGCCTATAAAAAGGTGCTCATAAAAATAAATTAACAGCATAACATAAAGAAAACTTGAAGATATAATTCAATAGTAGCTCTTCTTATCATAAGAAAATGTGCTTCATATCTTTAAAAGACCCTAATAATGGTTTCCACGACTAATTATCACTACGTTACTCGTATAATATGTATATAATAATTAATAAACATTGTGTAGACTTGCATTCTTTACACACTAGCTTACTCAACTTCCTCAATATCTTTTAAACATATACATACGAATTCATTAATCAATTTTTCTCCAATGAATCTATGATCGACAATGAGTCACAGAGTAATTAGGTTTTCAGGTTTTCAACTTTCAAGCATTAATTAACTTTTATTTCTGATTATTCTGATTACCATTCACTCTTCACTGCAACATTTTATTCTTCATTCCTTATAAGGAGGCTACAGATTTTTTCATTAAAAAAAATCAAATTCTTATATTCCATTATTTTGGTAGATTATTATACTCTTTCGTAAATTCAAGTGTTATTAGAAAAGTAGAAACTTCTTTTAGATAAAACACAATATTACCATACGTATCTGCAAACAAAAAGCTAATCAAGTAGGCTTGAAACTACACAAACATTCTTAGTAAGGCCAAATGGTCCAATGAGGTACCACAAGCCCATATAGGGCCATATATTTCTCTTTAGTGATTTACAAGTAATCAGGCACGTAAGAAAGTTTCCATAGTCGTCCAGGAAAGGCTTCATCGTCTGATTCGCTTTCATCATCAGAACTCTCTATCCCCAGCAAATAGTTGACAACCTGTGAGGTAACAAAACCACCAAAGGCAGATAAATAGCTTGTTTAGCATGTATATATAAAACGAGACAAACATTTGAAGCAAGAATAGCTTACCTGGTGAGTTGTTATGAGGTCGAGTGGCTTGTTGCCTGATTTCAACCGACATTGTTTGTTCAGACATCTCAAGTTTTCGTGCCAAACAATAGAATCACAGTAACTGCAGTATCCCCGGCCAGATCTCAATGCCTCCGATGAATTAGCCGCTGCACGGTTACACAAACTCTACTTTAGAAATTACATAATAGAGAAAGCAGCGATTTCTGAAAGGGGAAAAGATAAAATCGTGGACAAAAGCTCTAACCGATGTATGCTTTCTTAAAGGCTTCTCTCCAGTCAATATCGGACTGCATACGAATCAAGACTTTGTGATTGAAGTGAAGGTCAAATTGTGATTGCCACAGAGAGTTCTCATGCGTTGCTTGGTTCCAAGAGCTACAAACAGATGAAACAAAACAGATAAGTAGAAGGAAAAAAAAAAGAAGATGCAAAAGACTCTGTAATGTGGAAATATAGAGGAGGAAGTACCGAGACACTTGAGCTGAGGAAACTAAGGACGATATCTCGAGGAAACTGAAGATGTGAATAAGGATATCTTGTGGAAGTGAAGGTATATCTGAAAAAAGGATTTGCACATGGTGAAGGATTATCTCGAGATATTAAAAAGAAAGATAACTAGAAAAACATACCTATATCTTCTTCCTCACGGTTCTTACTACGCCTCTTTAGTGCTACTTTTGCCTGCTTGAATTCTACAATGGCTAAATTCTTCTTCTGTTTGGGGAGCACCGCTTCCACGCTCTTCAGGAGAAGGTTAGCGGCTGAAACAGCAGCTGATGTATTGATGCTAAATGAAAGCAAAAAAATACAGAATCTGAAAACTGTTTGTAGTATTATTCTTAAAAGACTTAAGAAGAAGAAACATAGATTTGCAATAGCAGAAACAGAGAGATAACAACAATCTAAGAGATTTGTGTGCTATATGAATTATGTACTCTTGAGTAGCCATATTGTCACATTAAGGGTTTCAAATTCGATTATTCCAATCTAAGAAAAAACTTGCCTTTACGTTTACATTACTAAAATCTCGTATAAATGAAACACAACATTCTACATATTCAAATTTGTTTGCAAATTGTATATGCAGATTCAAACTCAAGCTAATTTGATTGGTACAAAGTAAAGCCATTCAAAGATCAATCCTCTGCTTCATAATTAGCTGAAAGTTCCCAACTTTATTGACTTTTTAATCGATTCTAACAACCCTAAGAATTCAACTACAACATGAACAGAATCTCAACACAGAAAACCCTAAATTAAAGCCTCAAAAAACTCTAAATACTCGCAATTGAGATGAAATTTTGAAGTACTTACTCGGGAAGAAGACGAAAAGCGGAGAGGGTATCTTGGAAGATCAAAGCTTTGACATTTTTGGGTGATAGAGAGTAAGCAAGATTCAATATGGAGCTTAGTTCATTGCAAGCAAATGGGTAAATACGATTTTTGGAGAAAGCTTCTCCTACCTTTAGATTTTGGTATCTCTTCATTTCTCTTTTCTGGGGAGATCACACAATCATCGTCGACGTCAAGGTTCTTTAATCATTGTATCGGTTTTGTGTAATTTACTTAATTCCAAATCAAACCGGAACCGGTATAATATTTGGTTTGGTATAATTTTTGTTATTCTTTTCATATGATTTCTAGTTCAAATGTATATGAAAATTTCTATGTAACAAACAATCATAATATTTTTATAAAATATCTTTACTACATTAACTACACATTCACAATGACATAAATATGAACATATAAAAAAAAATCATAGTTTTGTAGAAAATTCTATAAAACACAAAAAGAAAGAGAATAAGATGAAACCTAAAAAGTTATCTAAAAATGGAATGGCCTAACAAGTAATTGAAGACTCTTTCTTTGTGATATGCGGGATCTCTTTGTTATATATATATCGTGTGCATCAAGAAACACACATCAATATCTGTTTGCAATTTTCAAAGGAAGTAAGTGAGCTGTTCCTTTTTCCTTGAGCCTCCTTCTCCATACAAATCATTCCATTGCTTTAGCTCATTCATTCCTGCTCCTTCTGATGCAAAACTCGCAGCTACCTGCAATAACACGACAACATAACTAGTTAGGGTTTTTAGTTTTCTTGTCTTTTCTTGACAAAATGAGATAAGATTTTAGTTTTTTTTTTGTCAAACAGATAAGATTTTAGTTAGACCTGGGTTTTAGCTTTTCTCATGTCTTCCATGTTCAAAGGTCTCAATGTAATAACTCTTTCCTCAGAAGCTTCTGCTTCTTCTTCTTTTGATTCTTCTGTGCCTTTTCCTGCTTCTTCTCTCTTCTTCCTCTCCTAAAACCACCAAGATATTTCAAAATCCTAAGAGACTTTGATCGAATATAGAGCGCAAGAGAGGGCCATTCTTAGTCTTTTACCTGATCTTTCAATCTTTCCTGCTGAATCAGCTCTCTAACTGGTCTATAAGCAGCTGTGATGCATAAGTTCTGTTTGTACAAAAGTTCAACAAACAGTCAGTTTCCAACGATTTTACACGACAGTCTTTGGTTATGGTTAGAGAAGACACAGACCTTGAGATCACTTCCACTGTAGCCTTCTGTTATCTGCCCAAGCTCATGGAAATCAAGATTCTCTGTTTTCTCTTTCGACAACAAAGTTCTCAAGATCTTCTCTCTGCTCTCAATCGAAGGAAGTCCCACCATTATTCTGTTATATCCAACACAAAACAAAAATCAGTCAAAATAGTGTAAAGACTGATTTAGAGGTTTTGCATTTTACCAAAATTTCTTTTATACCTTCTCTCAAACCTCCTAATGATAGCTTCATCAAGATCAAACGGTCTGTTTGTCGCTGCAAGAACGAGAATCCTTTCACCGGGTTTCGTCATTAGCCCATCCCAATGTGTCATAAACTCATTCTTAATCTTCCTCATAGCTTCATGCTCTCCAACTCTTGTCCTTTGTCCCAACATACTATCAACTTCATCCACAAATATAATCGTTGGAGATACTTTAGCTGCTAAAGTAAACAGAGCTCTCACATTCTTTTCGTCTTCTCCAAACCATTTTGAAGTGATTGTAGACATGGAGACATTGATGAAACTAGCTCCAGCTTCATTTGCAATTGCTTTTGCAAGCATTGTTTTGCCAGTACCAGGTGGACCGAATAATAGGATTCCTCTACATGGCTTGAGAAGACCGCCTTGAAAAAGATCCGGTCTTCTAAGTGGAAGCATTACAAGTTCTTGAAGCGAATCTTTTGTTTCGTCTAGAGAACCAATATCTGCAAATGTCACACCAATCTCATTTGCTGGTATAACTTCTGGTCTTATACGCTTCTCAAACTCATTATCAGGAACAACCTCAGGTGCTTTTGGAGGTAATGGATTGTCATTCTTGTTTGAAGGAAGTGATATTTCTGACTCGTTTTTGTTTTCAGGACCAGATTTTGACTCACTCTTTGAACATACTTCTCCTCCTTTTCGCTTAGAGTCAGTGTTTGTATCTAGCTTCAACGAGTCTTCAAATGATCTGTTTCCACCTTCTTGGAATATACTTAGTCCATGAGACAAACTGTTTCAAGATCATGAATCAGTTAAGTAGCTAGAAGATCAGTTAGTATCTGCAAATGAATGAATAAACAGATTCTTGTACACTTACCTTTTGGAAGATATTACAAGCTTTCCGTTTCTGTATTCTGGTTCTTTGGTGTGTATCAAATGATAAGTGATTGCAGAAACCACAATTTCCTCAATATGGTTACTCAAACACATTGTATCTGCGTGGCATATCGAAGACAAGTCATCGCATTGGATATCATTAGCAGCAAGAACCTCTGCAATGTGGTTCTTGTTGTCTTGAAACTGAATCATTTTCATGTCGTCTTCTAACCGAGATTTCCAGCTCACGAGCTGAGATTCATCTTCTGGTGGTCTGATCTCGATGTTGTAAGGAAATAGAGCGGAAATACTTTCGTCTACTTCTTGGCAATCATCTTCAGGTTCTAATACTCTTGAGCCAAGAATTAAGACAGGACCAGAGAGCTTGTTCAAGAGCCTTTGGAACAACTTGTAGAATCTTTCTGACTCAAGAAGCTTCTCAACATCTCTCAAGTATATGATTAGCGGAGTTGTTTCCGATACAGAACTCAAGACCTACAGAAAATGACAATAATTGTAAGACATCCATTGAAAAACAATGTAGCAAACTTGTGATAAGGTTTGTCTTTTTACCTTGTAAAGTGATTGCAGGAAAAGTTTCTCGTCGAAACATAGATTTGTAGTGCGTTTTCTGGAAGCTAGAAGCCATAAGGCATAGATGAAACAATAAGACGTAAGAACTAAGAACACGAAGTTGAATGCAAATGTAATAAGAAGATACAATAATCAGTTTTCCAAACCTGAAACAGAACTCGAAGAGCGGGAAGATATGCTACTGATATCAGAAGCAGCAGAAGCATTTCTCTTGTGTCTTGGAAGACGATTAGAGCTCTCAGTACTCCTGAATTCAAAGGAGCTAGTGAGCTCACAAAGACGAAAAATCGATTAAACTAACTTCAAGGGAAACAAAGGCAAACCTTGATTTAAGATCATTTCCACTGGTGTGTCGACGCAATGTCCCTACATTTTACAAGAATGTTAAACTCTTTAGATCATGTTTCAAGTAATAAGAAAAGAAAAATGAGGGAAGAGTCTGTGTTGTTTTTACCTCTTGGTTCAACTTCGCGTTGAGAGAGCATAGAGAAGGAACCCATCAAACTCGACACTTTATCTAATGTTAACTCAGAAATAGACCTCTTGTGAAACTACAAACCAATAATAGAAGAAACCAAAATTACTTCTCTGAAATCATCAACATAAAAACAAAACACATACAAGTAGTAACTTACAGGTTCTCTCTTGGTGCATCCATATTTACTCTGTATCTGTTTCCAAATAATAGACAAAAAGAAAAAATCAAGAACTATTCTGTTTTGTAGTGGGAAATAGTAAACATGCATTGATTGATTTACCTTAATAGAGAAGTCAGTTATATCTAACAACAATAGCTTTGATTCAAAGTAATGAGACAAAGCTTTTGCAAGCATTTGCTGATAAAATTCCGCAGGACCAGAAAGTAGAATGGCTTTACTTGCAGGTGCAAGATTCCGAGTGTGCTTCGATATATCATACTCTTTTAAATGAACATATGCAACACTTGTCAACAATTCTCGAGTTCTCTTGCTGCCATTTGAAAAAATGTATTCTTCTTATTAGAAAACATTAAAAAAATAGACAATGTATAATTCACTACTTATACTGATTTATGACACTTTTGAATTCAATCTCATTCACATTCTTAGAAATGCAAGAACTTGCTATAGTTTTAGTTTACTAAACAAACTAGTATATTACAGACTGGATTCAATAGTATCCAAAAAACAGTGTAGCAGAAAAGGATTAACTAAATTAGTAGAATCACATGTGAGAATCTTTCTATTTCTCTCTCTCTCTCTCTCTCTCTCTCTCTCTCTCACTGTCTTTGCCAAATCATCCACATGCTTATTGTGCAACTAACCTACCCCACTTTCCATCAATTTCTTTAATTTCTTCACTTTCTTAGAAAGAAAACTTTTGTATTCACAGAATTTCCCATCTCTATCATTTCTCTTAACCCAAATATACTCACAGATTCTAAGATTCTTTCACCACAAAACAATAAAAGATAAAACAAATCCTCATAGTGAAAACATAACCAACTTGCCAAGTTATTTTTTCCCCAAAGATTCAATCTTTTTAACAGCTGGCAGATGTAAAAAATCATAACCAACTTGCCAAGTTGGTATATCAATCACACTCTTATCTAAAAATCCATAGATCTGAAAAAAATCCCTAAGGAACATTGAATCCTTGATTAAGTTCAAGTCATAGTAAAACTATATAAATCTGAAAAAACACAAAGAACAGAGCTTTTGTTTTCTGAGGTACCTTAAGAAATACGGAAACTCTTCAAAAGTGACAGTACTTTCTCTACCATCAACAATTTGTCTAATCAACTCTTGCTCAATCTGTTCTCCGGTGAGTCCATCTTCAACAGAACCTGACCCGTTTGCCCATCTTCCCAAACTTTGACCTGATGCTAACCCAATCCCTAACCCAACACCAACACCTAAAGCTGACAACAACACGCTCTTCTGCTCCATTTTCTTACCAATAAAGAAAAGACTTCGAGAATCAGACGAAAACCCTCGATTCTAAATCAGAAGATCTAGGGGGGGTTCAACGAGCATTCCTCGTAAAAGAAGAAAAAATCGAGACTCTTTTGTTGTCTCGAAATATCTTTTGTGAAGGAAAGGAAAAGTGTTTTTTTTTTTGGTTTGGGGTAAAAATAAGATTTTAAAGGTGGACGATGGAGAAGAAGAAGATGGGTTTGACGGGTGTGGAGAAAGATGGATCTCTCTCTATTTATAGCGACGTTTGGGTTTAGTCTTTTGGTCGTTAAATCCTTTCCCGGGAAAAAGCAACTCATATGGTAACATTTCTTACAAATCCAAATATTTTAAAAAAGAATTACCAGATTTTTACTTTTTTTATTTAGTTAAGTTTTCTGTCATTTAAAAAATAAAATTCAGTGGAGAAATATAATAACTTTAAAAGAAAAGCTTTCTTTGACTGGTAACCGGATATTTCGGTTTTCTAATTTTCTCATGTCTAAAACGTTTATTTTTCTCTTTGAAGGTTTCTTCTTTTTGGTCGGTTTTAGTCTTTTAGTAAGTTTTAGTTTGGTAGGGTTTGACATGACGACCTGCTACTCCCGGTTATCAATTCCTCCAAATCCTTTTCTCAAATTTTGTTTGTTTCTATTGTAATTGAAACTACTTAATTATGGACAATAGGTCTAACGTATTTAATATATACGGCTATATAATTGTGTGTGTGGTCCAAGAAATCAAGGATGAGAGAAAATGTAGCCATACTTGTGTGGTAAATTGAAGTCATGCAGTTTATAGCTATATCACACACATTGGGTGATTAAATCTTGTGAAAGACACTCTTTTTTTTTTTTTTTTAA
>Ga0041059_1001907_pt1 | contig 16150 bp, 12 predicted proteins | sample AraColnosormetaG_FD_56232 | JGI IMG/M metagenome (GOLD analysis project Ga0041059, IMG submission 56232) | Arabidopsis roots microbial communities from North Carolina, USA - Col MF nosort | ecosystem: Host-associated > Plants > Roots > Unclassified | place: USA: North Carolina | collected...
TAATTTAGGGATTCGAGTTTATTTTATACGATGACTCTCTTGTATAAATATCACACTTTGTGAATCAATAAACTCAAGTTAGTGCAATACCTAATTCTACACAAATAATTTTCTCTCTCTCTGAAAGTTTTAGAGAGAGAAAAAAATCTTTTGTGTGAACTTTAATTTAAGGTTAATGATTTTTGAGGCACAAAAAAACTCATTTCTCAAAACTCAAAAGTATTGCTTCAGGCAACATGATACGAAATAACACTATCTTAAATTAGAAAAATAATGCCAAGATTAAACTAAAAGTACATAAACAATGCAAATGATAAACTAAAAATAAGAACTTAAACATTTAATAATCCGGTAGGTCGCTTGTGGATCCACTAATAATGATGCTTAAATAAAAATGTATTAATCATTCGATCTTCTATTTATGTGTTGTAATAAAATTTAATTTTTAATAATATGGTTTTATTAGGTATTTTTAAAAAAAAAACTTAGTGGATAGAATTTGTAAACTTTATAAATAAAAGAATATGTGAAGAATTAAAACAAAATATTAAAATAGAATATTTTAAAGCAAAAAAAGAGCAAACCTCTGCTCGATTTTTATGGCACTCTATATTTAGATGAAGAAATAGAGTTAACAATTTGAGATAGTCTAAGAGTTGGGAAACGAAGAGATGTTGTAATGGCAAAAACCACACAACTTTCCTGTAGGAAAATTCTTGATTTTAAGGTTTTTGGGCAAAATAATTCTATTCAATAAAAAAATTGTTTTGATGGAAAAACAATATTTTGTGACTTTGGCGGAAACCCGAAATTCTGCGATTTTTTATTTTGACGAAAAGGATCTGTAATTTGTGATTTCTAAGGAAAATATTAATCCAAAATCCTGGTGCAAATTCGTTGTTTTTTAAGAATATAAAACATTAATCTATCGAAACTCACATGATTTGAGTTATGATTGTATATGAGGATATTTTAAACATTTACAATTTTTGGAAGAATCATATTCATATGAATTGACAATTTAAACTCATCGCTTTTTATTTTTGGATGAGTAACAAATGCATCTAGCTACCATATCTAGATAGATGTCTTTAATTGTGTTAAAACAGACATCATTTGGTATCTTCATCTTGGTGACGCAGTTCTAACATCACCAAAATCTTCCTCTTGACTAGATAAAAACACATGATGATTTAGTTTTACTTATTCCTTCTCTCTACACTACTCTTTCATCAAGATGTGTTGTTATTGCAACTCTCATCATATCGATACATGTTGAGAGATTGATCGCTTATTTTCTCCTGAAAAACAAAAGAAAAGAGGAAAAATAAAAGGTTTAGTAATGAAGACATGTTTCATATAATCTTGAGTGAAAAAGCTTTATTTTCTGTCATGTATTTACTTTGATTGAAGTTGTAGATGCTAGACTATCAACTTGGCTATTATTCTGGCTGCTTTACGACGAAGGACGCGTGATAGACATGTTTTCTTCTGCTAAATTCATGAGCCTTTTCAGCCCAGGCAACACAACCGTTCCCAAGTCAGGTCTATCTTTCCGTCTTAACTCTGCGCATTGTAAACCGATTTTTGCTAATATTAAAGCCTCTTCAATTGGCCAATCAGTAACAAGAGGGTCAAGTATCTTGGCAAAATTTCCTTCCTCAATTGCTTTCTCAACTTGATTTGTCAAACCCATTGGTGTCTTTGCTGTAAGTATTTGCAAGAGCACAATCCCAAATGAGTATATGTCTGATTTGGTTCCAAGCATACCAGTTTGCTGGTATTCTGGATCAATGTAACACAATGTTCCAGCAGTGGATGTCATTCTATAATGCGTTGCGATGTCATCAATTGTGGGAGGGACAAGCCTAGCCAACCCAACATCAGAAATCTTGCTGACCATGTGCTGGTCAAGTAATATGTTAGCTGGTTTCAAGTCGCGGTGCACTAGTGGCTCTGGCTTTAGCTGGTGAAGGAAATTAAGGCTAGTGGCGATTTCAGCTGCAATGCGGAATCTTAGCTGCCAAGAAAGCACTGGAGAGTTTCCTCGTCTAAGGAGACAATCGTCTAAGCTACCATTGGACATGTATTCGTAGACTAAACATCCGTATTCCGCACAGGCTCCAAGGAGCAGAACCATATTAGGATGTCTTATACATGTCAAGACTTCCACTTCTTGCTGGAACTGTGATCTTCCTTGTGTTGCATCCGGTCTCACAACTTTTATCGCCACTGGTGTGTAATCTAGAGTACCCTTGTAAACTGTTCCATAACTGCCTTCTCCAATCTTATGACTATCTGAGAATTTTGTTGTTCCTTGTTCAATCTCCTCAATTGTGTATTTCCTATACATTCTATTACTATGAGGTAAAGCATGCATTGCTTTATTTTCATGCTCTACTTCTCGTAGAGCCGCCGTTTCGATTTGCTTTCTTTTTTGAGCTTCGGTTTCAGCCATTCTATGAGCGGCTTCTAATGCTTCCATGGCTGCTCTACTCTTTGCCTTCTCATTCTCTGCTATTGCCATTGCTGCTTCTTTGGCAAGTATTGCTTCTTCTAGTTTATGTTTCCTTTCTTCTTTCCATTTGTGTAACTCAATAGTCTGACAAAAACATAGATTCATATCTTAATATCATAAAAACGGATGATTATTTTAAGTATATATGTATATGTATGTATGTAGTTATACCGTCTTCTTAGCTGCGATTGCTTCTTTGCATGCACTATTATACATGTCCATTGTATACTTAAGTTCTAGTTTTAGCCTTCTCATCTCAGATTCTACATCATCCTGTGAGAATTTATAGAGTAATCAAGAAATATTAATTAAGGCAGAAAAAATTTGATTAGTAAATTATTTTTATTAATTTACCTGGCTATACATTGACAATGATGAGAGTCTCCCACTTTCTTGGGAGCTTGTGGAGAATGCAGAATAAGAAGAACACAAATCTATGGACTGTTTTTCAGATGAGCTTGAGGATGTAGCATAGTTGGATCGATTGTCTTCAAACCAATCCATGCTTGGCCTATCACTACTCACAAAGGATAAGTCTGAGTCCGACACTAAGGCCTGGTATGTCCCTTGATCATATTCTTTTCTCAAATATGGAGACCTATTCATATTATTATCACTCAGTTGCATGCAAAAGAATATAAAATATCACAAGCATGTTGGTAAATTATCAGGAAAACATACTTGATCTCGATCTCGTCTTGTATACTTTGCACTGATTGAAGCCTTCTCTGAGCTCTAGGACTGAAGTTGTTGTTGTTGGCATTACTTGACCGAGCTGGTAATTGTGGACGTATTGTGCAAAGTGGAGGAGGTGAAGAGGTAGCTGATCTAACGGACGAAATTTTACCTTTAGAGATTGCATAAACTGTACAGAAATTGGGTGCTCCTTTTATCACTGCGTTTGTAACATCTACCGCTTTTAACCGCCTATCGCAACACCACATACACACACATTTACTTAATATAAGACATGTTTTTATATTGACAAAGAAGAGTAATAACATGAAGAAATCTTCTTACTTTAAAAGAGTTATCTTAGATGCACCGAGTACTAGAATATCGATTGCATTCTCTTGTACATACTCTATGATTCCTTCTGCAGCATCAACGTTCTCCAATACTACCTCTTCACAATTTATCTGTCAACAATACTCTCAATCTTTAACATTTTTGACCAAAACACCTCCTTTCTAATTACTAATTAACGAATAAATTGACCTAATGATATGAAGAAAAATGTGTGTGGTTAGGTGATAGTTTCGATAGGCAATGTTTTAATGTAAAAATCGCGATAATACTTTTAACAAATTGATGAAGTTAGACGCAAAACTCACGTCTTTCCTAGTGCAGAAACATCGGAATGGAAGAAACAGTTCCTTAACGTCATCTCCAGACTTATTTGGTTGAGTCCCTACATCAACATTATGATGTTTAATTCAAGGTAAATTGAAACGAAGTTGACTAGAATATGTAACAATGAGCTTTAAGGGGATACCATTATTAGCAAGGGTTTGCTTGACTTTAACATGAATAAGAGTTAGAGTCTCTCCTGGTGTCAAAAGATTATCAACAGCCCATTTCAATGCAGCCTGACTTCCTTTGTCTCGATCAATCGCAATTGCAACGCTTTCGTCTCTTCGCTCACCATCTACCATCTTCACCATTTCTAAAAACTCTTGCCAAAAAAACAGGATTTTAACAATTTGTTTATAAATGCAAAATTGTGGGTTACAAAGGCGTTGAAAACATATGCCAATATTAGCAAATAGGCAAGATGCAAGGTTTTCAACTCTCTTTTCGGTTATGTTTTGTTGCCTTCCATCGTGTCTTCTCGAGTTTTCTTTTAGGAAATATTGTTATCTTATAACTGAAGTAATATTTTGCATGCATATCTCTATCTGTATTTGGTGGTAACTTATAATTGTAATAAAATTATACACATCTTTAGCATTTATATGCTTTCTATTTTTTATCTAGTTCTTAAACCAACATGTATATAATAAAATTTCTATAAATAGTATTCTTATATGTAACCAGTTGAGGTTGTATAAAATGTTTAAGCATTAGATAGATTAAGAAAATTTATCAATTTGTTGGTCATAGTATTCTGAACAACATAGTATAAAATTCATATTAAGTAAAAGCATTATATATTATGCATGCATGATTTTTATTTTCAAAATTTAATGATTAACTAGATATTGACCCGCGGTACACCGTGGGTGGATATGTTCATTGAAAAGTTATAGGTATTTTCTTATAAGAATTATTATTTGTATATGAATAATATATTGTTGATATATAATTTTTATCTATCTAAAGCTTGGGTAATTCATGTTTATATTCTCATATTTGTTGTATATTAGATTAATGTTAAAATTCAGTATTGTTTTGTGGTTTGGGTTTGTTAGAGGTAATAAAGATCTAAAACTTGTATTATTTAGGGATTGATCCACGGTACACCGTGGGTTGATATTTTTGTTAGAAAATTAAAGATTTTTACTTTAATTAATATTATTTATATATAAATAACATATTCAAGAGGTACATCATAGACCTATACTTTTATTAAATAAAAATTGAATTTTGTTTTGAAGATGATCTATAGATACATGCTATTTTTTTTTTATGTATGATACTATGATACACCTCATGACGATTTTTATAACTATTTTATTTTTGAAAATTTAAGTTATATTTACTTTGATAAAAAAGTTTGAATGTTTAAAATTCTATAATTGTATTTTTGACTGTTAATTTTAGGATTTCGTATATAGTATATCATTTTGTCATATTGATCCAAACCAATCCCACAATATAACCAACCTCGTCCCGTACAATTAAACATCATTTTATCATTTTCTTATGAAATTTGAATATTTATAATATTGGAAACTTTCAAAAAAGTTTTAATATCGATCCAAACTTTACAATTGTATATTGATTGTTAAATCTAGCATTTCACCCGTAGTATATCGTCCAATATTAATATTTATAATATTTAAATTTCTTATAAAGTTCAAATATTTACAAAATTTAAACTTTATAAAATTTTCAAAATCATTAATATTTAAAATTTTTAATAAATTTTAACTCTTAAAAAAGTTTAAAAAATTTTAATACTTAACTTTTAATAAAGTTTAAATATATATAATATTTTAAAACTTTGAAAGTTGTAGTGATTTTAAAATAAAGAAATGGAGTAATCGAATAACACTTTTACTTTTGGATGTTTGATATATTAAGGTTCCTGCTCATTCGTATTCGGAATCGGTTTGACCTTTTTTATAATATGGCTCTTAACAATTTCCTAATTCTTTAAGCAAAGTGGGACCTTGTACTTTTATTTATTTTCATCGATTGAGTATCATATGTCTGTTTTACAAAATTTTAATTACATCAGATGCAAAAAAATTTAATATTTTATTAACTATATGTATTTTATATATAAAGTAAATATATATATATATATATATAAACAAATATAGTGACAAAAAAAATAAAAAATTTATATTTAGTCTCGATATAGATGTTTTAGGAAATTATTCTTAATCGGATAGAGTTTAATAAAGAAAGATTTAGTTAAGTTTAAAAATTTAGGAAAGAGTTAATTCAAGTATTTAATGCAAATTAATGATTTGTAAGTTTTTAAAAATAAAATATTTGGTTGAGATAAAATTTGTAAGAACCTAAATGTAAATAGTAAATAGTATAGGGATTTTTGGCTAAATAGTCTACCAAATATGTATAGATAGATTAAAACGATAATCCATAGACATGAATGTGTTTACCGGTGGGGAAAATGATCATTTAATTCCTAAACTATGTGCAATTAACTCATTTATTCCTGAACTATTGTGGGAACAAATTAAATCACAAACTTATCATTGACTTGATGCTTTTGGACCAAAATATATTCAACGTTTAGTAACTAAAGAAGGTGTTAAATCCCTTCAATTAAACGTAATAAACCTAGACTAAACCTTAAAAATTCTCATATTTTTCCCCAAATAAGAACCTTAGGCGATTCAACTCAAAATTAATCGAGAGGCATAGAGATCGAAATCAAATTCATTGATTTCAGAGAGAATACCATGAATAGACAAAGGAGAAAGCTTCCAATTCGAAGAGATGGTGAAGCCCAAATTCAACGTGAGGGAATTGAAGCCAATCATGTTGCACCCGAAATAGTTGGAGGCGATGGAGTTGCAAAGCGTGGAGTTGCAGAAGATGGAGATATAGGTGATGGAGTTGTAGAGGAGATAGTAAATGAGGAGGGAGAAGGATATGATCTCATGATTCTAGTGTTGATGAAGATGATTGTCCGGTTATTGTCGAAGATAATAGCGGGTACAGAGAGGCAGAACAATGTTTGGCTGAAAATTTAGAGGAAGAAGAAGATGAATTTGTTGATGTTGAAATCTGCAATAACTTAGAAGACCATTTTGGGTTTGATGCGTGTTAAGATGATGCTGTTAATAAATCTGATGAAAGCGGAGATGATGTTTGGGACAGCGAGAAGATTCCAGATCCATTATCAGATGATGATGACAAATATGAAGCTGAGAGGCCATTCACTCATGGAGACCATTCCGATGAACCGCTAGCCTTGAATAATACAATCAACAATGCAGACGAATTCAAGTATGCACTCCTCAGGTATTCTCTAAAGACTGAATACGATATCAAAATGTTTAAGTCATCATCGAATAGGCTTGGGGCAAAGTGTACACAACACATCAAAGAAAAGTGTCCTTGGATAGTGTATTGTTCTTTTGAGAAGAGGAAAAACAAGCTTTTGATAAGGAGATTCTATAATAAGCATATTTGTGTAAGATCCGGTTAAACAAAGTTTTTGAAAAGTGGAACTATTGCACAACTTTGGGAAGAAAGGCTTCGATTGAATCCTAAAATTAAATCTCAGGAGATGGTAGTTGAAATTAAGAGGGAGTTTAATATGATTGTGACTGTGCATCAGTGTAGGAGAGCAAAACAATTGCTAAGAAATAAAAGAAAGGCTAGTCATGAATCACATTTTGCTTGCAATGATTCTATAGGTTATATGTTTGTTTTGATGCATTGAAAACAGCTTGGAAGAAGTCTTGTTGGCCTATTATTCGTTTAGATGATGCATTTATGAAATGGGATATCAAAGGGAAAATGTTAGTTGCAGTTGGTAAAGATGGGGATAACAGAATATTTCCAATTACTTGGGCAGTGGTAGAGGTGGAGGATATTGATAATTAGATGTGTTTTGTGCAACTGTTGAAAAAAGACTTGAGTCTTGGAGATGGAGCTGACATTACAATGATATTTGATAAACATCATGTAAGATTTTTGGTTCTCGTAAGTTAAATGCAAGATTTTATGATTTCTTGTGTTGGATATTGATATTATTTACTTGTGGTGACAAGATTTATTAAATGCAGTTCGTGATGAGCTTCCCCAAGCTGAACACAGAATGTGTGCAAGACACATTTTGGAAAATTGGAAGAAGACAAACAAGGATATTGAATTTGAGCGTCTGTTTTGGAAAATAGCAAGGTGTTACACATCACAATCCTTTGCAATATAGATAAATTTTGATGACTTTAATTTTGACTATAAAAATAATATTATAAATGACAAATTTAATTACAATTTATTATATTCATATTTCATAAAAAAAATTATATTATTTATTTACTATCTTCAAAAAAATAAACATTTAAGATAGTACTTATTTAGTTATTGAATGTAGCAGATTTATAGTTGGAATATGTAAACTGCAATATTTTACATGCATGCCATTTCAATATGTGTAAAACATTTTGACAGACGATGCATGACACATATCTCTCTCACAAATTTCCAAAGTCCTTTTAAATTTTTCCACAACTTCTATTTATATATATTTGATTATTTATTCTGAAGAATACTTTTAGAATTTTATTTATCTTCATATTTATGGATAATTTTGGTATATTTAAAAAATGAGAAATGAAAAAATATTTAACAATGTGGATAAAGATCTTCTAGAGGTTCTAGGTTTAACAGAAAAAAAAACAAAATCGTGGCAGTTAGCTCAAATTGAGTTCCATGTTGATAATTAAGGTTTTCTTAAACCAGATAAAAAAGTTTGGGTTAGAAAGATCTCACATAATAATATATTTATTTAGGATTTTGGTGCTTTGTGGACGGATCACAGAGAGAAAACAATAAGTTTTCAGGAACAGTGTGGTTCTATACATCATCAAATACAGAGTTGCCAACTATATGACGCGAATCTCTGTAGAAGTCTATCTCTACTCCATACCTAAGTCGAAGGTCTACTCTGGACGATAAAGTGTATGATTTGTCCCGAAAACTAAGATTTAGCCTTTTTACGGACAGTTCAAACCTGGTGAATATGGTGTCTTTCCCAACCGAATGGTCGGCGTTTCAACATATTTGGAGGATTTTCAAAGCGACAAAGAAGAATTCATAAGCTTCTTTTTATTATTAATCTCTCACAATGCAAATGTAAAAGTTGATAATTCGGTATGAAAAGTTCGAACCGTTTCGTATCATTTATGTAAACAATATTCCTCAAAATTGGATCTTTTGAACTCTAAATAAAAAGATAATTAAAAAAATGTTCATCTATGATGAGCTACATATATTATATTGTATTAGCAACAAACCTCATGATACGTTCAACGTCGAAAATACACATTCTAAGTAATAGAAAAATAACTATTAATATTCCCATCCATGTTGAAGAAAATATAAGAAAAGCTAAGAAACTCAAAAAGAAGAAATAAAAACACCATAGAAACCGGAAGTGTCTAAAATTCCACCACAAATCTCTAAGTGACTTTCTCAAAAATAAAGACTTCGTCAACACAAACTTTCTTTTGATAGACCACAAAAATTTCTTATGTTGTCTATTCTTGGTATGCTTTGATAGAGACCTCTCCTCTTCAACACTCGCTCTCTCTCTTTCTTTCCTTTTTTTCCTCTATCATTTCATCCATCTCAGATTATCTTCGTTTTTCTTCATCTCCAGAGACTCTCCTTCCATCTACCCTTAGAGGGCGCGCCTCCCGTGCGCCTTCTTAACTGGTTATGGAATCCAAATGTCTCATGTTCGTTTCCATTGTATCTGTCTTCTTCATGGTTGTTAATGGCGTATCAGAGACCGAAACTCTCTTGAAATTCAAGAATTCTCTTGTTATTGGGAGAGCAAATGCTTTGGAGAGCTGGAATAGAAGGAATCCTCCATGCAAATGGACTGGTGTCTTGTGTGATAGAGGCTTTGTTTGGGGGTTACGACTAGAGAATCTTGAGCTCTCTGGCTCTATCGACATCGAGGCGTTGATGGGTTTGAATTCTCTAAGGTCTCTTAGTTTCATAAACAACAAATTTAAAGGTCCATTTCCAGAGTTCAAGAAACTTGTTGCTTTGAAATCACTTTACTTGTCAAACAATCAATTCGACCTAGAGATACCTAAGGATGCATTTGATGGCATGGGGTGGTTGAAAAAACTTCATCTGGAGCAAAATAATTTTATTGGTGAAATTCCAACGTCCTTGGTCAAAAGTCCAAAGCTTATAGAGCTTAGACTTGACGGGAACCGGTTCACCGGACAAATACCAGAATTCAGACATCATCCAAACATGTTAAACCTTTCAAACAATGCATTGGCAGGTCAAATCCCAAATAGTTTCAGTACAATGGATCCAAAATTGTTTGAAGGTGCACTAATTTTATTCACTTTTGTTATAACTCTAGAAAAACCACATATATATAATTTTAATAGAAAAACATGTTTTTCTTTGGCTGTAGGGAATAAAGGCTTATGTGGAAAACCTTTGGATACAAAGTGTTCTTCTCCTTACAACCATTCCTCGGAACCCAAGTCGAGCACCAAGAAAACATCATCAAAGTTTTTGTACATTGTAGCTGCAGCAGTAGCAGCACTAGCTGCATCACTCATAATTATTGGAGTGGTCATCTTCCTTATCCGAAGACGAAAGAAGAAACAACCATTATTGTCAGCAGAACCAGGACCATCAAGTCTACAAATGAGAGCTGGAATCCAAGAAAGTGAAAGGGGACAAGGTAGCTACCATTCACAAAACCGTGCTGCTAAAAAGATGATTCATACCACAAAATTGTCATTTTTGAGAGATGACAAGGGGAAATTTGAGTTGCAAGATTTATTGAAAGCATCAGCAGAGATTCTAGGAAGTGGATGTTTTGGAGCTTCGTATAAGACATTGCTTTCGAACGGATCGGTGATGGTAGTGAAGAGGTTTAAACATATGAATAGTGCAGGAATTGATGAGTTCCAAGAACACATGAAAAGGTTGGGGAGGTTAAACCATGAGAATTTGCTCCCAATTGTTGCTTATTACTACAAAAAAGAGGAAAAGCTTTTTGTTTCCGATTTTGTTGCAAATGGAAGCTTGGCTGCTCATCTCCATGGTATTATTTGTTTTTCTCTCTTTAATTTTTCATTTGCAAACACTAATGCTAATTAAATCATTCTTTGCTTATGATATGTTTTTTTTTTTTCTATGTATAAATCTAGGTCATAAATCCCTAGGGCAACCAAGCTTGGATTGGCCAACAAGATTCAATATTGTGAAAGGTGTAGGAAGGGGACTTTTATACCTCCACAAAAACCTACCTAGCCTAATGGCTCCTCATGGTCATCTAAAATCATCTAATGTTCTTCTAAGTGAGAAATTTGAGCCTCTTCTTATGGACTATGGTTTAATCCCAATGATCAACGAAGAAAGCGCGCAAGAGCTCATGGTGGCTTACAAATCCCCAGAGTACGTAAAACAAAGCCGTGTGACCAAGAAAACCGATGTTTGGGGGCTAGGTGTACTCATCTTGGAGATTCTTACGGGAAAGTTACTTGAAAGTTTCTCACAAGTGGATAAAGAAAGCGAGGAGGACCTAGCGAGCTGGGTAAGGTCTAGTTTTAAAGGAGAGTGGACACAAGAATTGTTTGATCAAGAAATGGGGAAAACAAGCAATTGTGAAGCACATATACTCAATCTCATGAGAATTGGATTGAGTTGTTGTGAAGTAGATGTGGAGAAAAGGTTAGATATAAGAGAGGCTGTTGAGAAGATGGAAGATTTGATGAAGGAGAGAGAACAAGGAGATGATGACTTTTACTCAACATATGCGAGTGAAGCTGATGGGAGATCGTCGAGGGGACTATCAAGTGAGGGAATTAACTTGTCATGAAAAGTAAATCGACAAGCTATCAAGTAAACTTTTCATGCAAAAGTTGTCTTAAAACCGCAACTTGCTTGGAGCTAATTGATGTCGACACTTCAATATACGGAATCCCCCTTTATAAGTAGAAAAAGTTGGTTTTGCGTTAACGTGTGATATTATTTTGGGAATTTCATCTGCAAGAAAATAATGTAGAGGACAAGATCTTTCTTACTTTTTAACAGAAAGCAGAGACAACTCCAAAAAAAATACCAAAAACAAAAATAATAATGTACTCAAACTTTGTACTATATATACAGGGACGTAGACTCACATGGAAGTTCTTTTCTAGTTATTTCTACATATTCTCTTTGTATTGTCAAGATGGATGTTACATATTAGTTTTGCTTAGTTTTATGTATATAACTAGATATTGACATGCGGTACACCCTGGATGGATATGTTTATTGAAAAGTATATGAATCATATATTTTTTGACATAAATTTTTTATCTATGTAAAACTTGGGTAATTGATGTTTTATGTTCTGACATTTGTTGTATATTAGTTTATTATTAAAATTTAGTATTTTTTGTTTGTGGTTTGAGTTTTTTTAGAGGTAATAAAGATTTAAAACTTGTATTATCTAGAGATTGACCCGCGGTGTATATTTTTGTTAAAAAAATTAGAGATTTTTTTTTAGTTAATATTATTTATATATAAATAACATATTCAAGAGGTACATCATAAGTCTATATTTTTATTAAATAATATTTTGAATTTTTGTATTTAAGATGATCTATAGATACGTGCTATTGCTTTTTTTTTTATGTATGACAGTATGATACTATGATACACCATAGAAAAGTTTTTTTATAACTAATGTTTTTTGAAATTTTAAGTTATATTTGTTTTGTTAGTATTTTTTTTTAGTGTTTAAAATTGTATAATTGTATTTTGATTATTAATTCTAGGATTTCATACATAGTATACCATTCCGTATTAATATCGATCCAAACCCGTCCCACCATATAACTCCATCACGTGATTAAACATCATTTTGTCATTTTATTATGAAATTCGAATATTTATAATATTGGAAACTTCAAAAAAGTTTTAATATGGATCCAAACTTCATAATTGTTGGAAAATTGATTTGGGTAGCTCACAAATCATGTTATTTTTGGTGTTAAAAAAAAGGTGAATGGTTTGATTATATATTTGTGTAATAATGTAAATTTGTACCAATCGAGACCCGTATGCATGTACAAGCTTAATGTTTGCATAGTTTATATTTATATGAGATTCAATATAAATAGATCATTTTCAATAAGAGCACCTTTCTTTAATTTAGATATTTCAAGTGGAACCCTTTTTTCATGTACAAGCTCAGCCTCTGATCCGATCTGCTTCATCTTCTTTTCTTCTTCTAAATTCTCTGCTTCATCCTCTCATGGCTGCTGCTAAGATTCTCAACGAACGATGTTTTAGTGTGACAAACATCAAACATCACATCCCGCTCACTCTAGATCTTGAAGACAACAATTACGATGCCTAGAGAGAGTTGTTCCAAACTCACTGTATGACGTTTGACGTCTCTGGTAATATAGAGGGCAACCTTCTTCCCACCGGTGAGGACGACATGGCGTGGCAAAAGCGAGACGGTCTCGTCAAACTCTGGATCTACGGAACCCTTGCGCAGCCCCTGTTTCGCTCCGTGTTCAAAACTTGCGGCTCTGCTCGTGACATCTGGCTTCACGTGGAGAACCAATTTCGAAACAATAAGGAAGCTCGTGGAGCTTGACAACGAGCTACGGACCATGGAGATCGGAGATATGATGATTCGCGACTATTGTCAGAAAGTCAAATTTGTTGCTGATTTACTCACCAATGTCGCTATTATACTCCTTTAAAATTCCTTAATCATTTAAAAAGATTGAATCAATAACCATTAAATTTGATTATTAGAATTCAAAACTATCAAAACAATCATATCCCAATAATTACAGTGATTTCAAATTTTGTAATCATTCAGTTACCAAAAACAACCAAAGTCATAAACAGGGTGAATATTCATTAGCTCTCAATTGAGGAATATACTAAAATATATACTCAAAAGACTTATTCGTAAGCATATTCTTTTTTATCTAATAGGTTATAACCCTAGCCGAACTCTTTTCCTATAAATATAGGATGTCTAACACCCTCTTCAAGACTCACTAAGATAGCAAACATCATCTATACCTTTCCTACTCATTTAAAAAAATGACTGCAAATCTTTCCATCACGAGCCAAGATGACAGCAGACATTTCTAAATAGGTGGACAATCCAAGCAGCATGTAATGAGAGGGCCGGGTGATTTGCTTGATTCACCGTGCTAAAATCAATACAATCAAAGGTATGCAGTTATAAAGTGTATGCACATGTTTTTTGTATTGCATATAGCTAAAGTAATACCATGTATATAGTTTTCTAATACCATAGAATTTTTCTTAGGTGAAAATCAATTTCAAATGCTTTTGACATGTCTTTGTTGGCAATCAAGCAAAACTATTCTGCTATCCAAGATTTTGTAACTAAGTTAGTGTATTAAGAAGATAAAATCATTTTGTGAGAATTTAATAAATACGATATTGATTTAATTTTCTCTTATTTTCTACTTTGCCAAAGAAGGAATATCCTGCGTTTTAGTTGATAAGGGCTAACATCATCAGTCTACATGTTACAATAACATGATCATCACGTGCTCATTGGGTTTTAGTTTCTAAAAGAAAAAAAAAAAGAATAAGAGAAATTAAAGCAGATACACTAAAATTACCTTCTTGCTCATCCCATTAAAGCAAAGAACAAGTGATGGATGGAAACTATTATGGGACGAAAAATTTCAAACATAAAAAGGATGAGACGGGTTTCCAGTTACCAAATGGACATTTCTAAAAGAGCATTATAGAAGACTCTGTTACCTTTAGTATTCTGCTAAAAAGATGGTCAAGATCTCAGGTACAAGTTCTAGATGATAAGCGGCCAACAAAAAGACGAGTGTTCCTATAGCTATCATCATACCGAGGCATTTTCAAACTACAAAGTTAAAAAGGGACAAAAAGAAACACAAATTTTGATCATAACCCGTAAGAAACTATACAACAAGAAAATAACACTTCTCTAACTCAAGACATAAGAAAAGGCCCCAAAGGAAAGTAAAACTTCAATCAAACGCCACTCAGCTAATTCAGAGACAAGGAAGCAATTAATCGGAAAAACCGAAGGTCCGAAGCTAAGGAAACCATCACCGGAGATACATCAAACCAATTTAAAATCATGAATCCTAGCTCGGAAGGCACTAAATTTCAATCTAAATTATCAAATTCAAAAGATTTTTGATACCTAAGAAGGTGAGCACTGCGAAATCGGAAGCCCTAATTTTGAAACAAAATGGGGAAGAAGATAAGACGACAACGATTGTTTTTAAAATAAAAATCTGTACAAATAAATAAATTAATTTGAAAATATTAAATGGGTGTAGGAGTACTAATCGGCTCAACAAAAGTTTATTCTCCTTGACTAATGGGCCAGTGACTTACCAATTTTAACATCTACTATCTTAATAAGAAAATGTGTTGGAAATGGTCCAGAACCTCTAGGACTTATACTTTTTGTAGATTACTACATCTATTTTTTTTTTAAGTTGATTATGAAATTTTAATTATTAAAAATATATTCATATGTCAAATCTATTTTGGTTATAAAGCAAATGAAAGGTGATAGGATTACTTATATTTTGAATAAAATGGCATGAGCTTGCATATTTGTTAGAGAGCTTGAATTATGGGTCACTTAAGTAAATTTTAATTTATAAACTGTAGTTTTGTATAGAAAGTTTAAACTGTTTAAAATTTAATATTCTTTCACAAATATACACATTTCTATTATAAGTTTATAACTATTAGACTTCTAAAACTGTTAAAATTATTTGTTATCAGCAAAATCAAACTATTTATATAAATAAAACATTAATAAATGATGCAAAAATCGTTAAATCTTTAAATAACCAAAATTTCTATTCAAAAATTAAAACTAATCAAACAAAAATAAAAGTATGTACTAAAGTAATTTTAAGAACAAAATAAAAATTTCCAATGAAATGTTACTACATTATGGCTCTGATTGGTGATGACAAAAAGAACAATAGGAATATGAATGAAAAAGAACAAAAAGGAACAAAAAAAAGGAAAATAGTCATAAGTAGGAACCAAGAGGAACATAAGAATTGAACAAAATGATTATGGTAAATGGTAACCAAAAAGGTGAACTAATATTTAACATAAGAATTACTAAAAAAATCATTTATTGAATTTTGTTTATTAATTTCATTTAAAATTAAAGTTCTGTATGAATTTAAAATAAATTAAATTATAAATTTCTCTTCAAAACATTTA
>Ga0041059_1001908_pt1 | contig 16143 bp, 9 predicted proteins | sample AraColnosormetaG_FD_56232 | JGI IMG/M metagenome (GOLD analysis project Ga0041059, IMG submission 56232) | Arabidopsis roots microbial communities from North Carolina, USA - Col MF nosort | ecosystem: Host-associated > Plants > Roots > Unclassified | place: USA: North Carolina | collected 2013-09-02
TTTTTTTTTTTTGGTCAGCGTTTGTCCTATTGGATTAAAAGATACTTTGTAATAGAAATGGTGGGCAATGTGTGTCCCACTCAGCCCCGTGGAGATGTGTGACTCTTTTAGTCATCTTCAAGAAACTTGTAAAATCATTCACGTATATGTAGTAGAAGAAGTGTCAAAACTGATTAATCCGTTTCGTAGTGGTCTACAATGTTTTGAGGTTTTGGTCACTGTCTAGAAAAACATAAAGAGTTGAAGAAAAAAGGGCTTAGTGTTCACCATTTTATAACAAGCCAAATGACATATGAATCTTACCTGTCAAATCTTTAGCCTCTAAAAATGTGGTTTGCGAGAGGTTAAGATGATTTTTTATTGTTGCAACTTGCATTTGCGAAGAAGCAAAATGCAACTCGTCTTAGTTTTTGTTCTTCCCCCTAGACAATCTTTTTTTTTCAATTGTTACCATCTTACTATTTGTTTATTTAGATGAACTGAATTTAGAAAAACCTTTTTTTTTAGCAATAAATAGCAGACGTAAGTAAGTTTATGATTGAATATTGAAAGGAACAATAAACTTTGACATAACATGTATGGAAGAAGACTCCGACTATTAAAAAAAAAAAAAAGTTATTCTTCCTTGCCATGGGAATCTCTTCTCTGATTTGGTATTAACCAATAAAGTTTTGTTTAAAAAGAAAAAAGTTAGAAGATTGGTCGAATAATGAATAATCTTTCAGCAAGTTGTGATAATTCCACACGTCATACCTTAGGTAAAGAGTTTCTAGTTTTGTTGTCTTGTCACACGCAAATTGATATAGCTGACATTATCTTGGTTGGTAAACCTATGGAGTGATTCACTTTCATCTTCTTCTTTTTTTTTGTAATCGGATAAATTACAGACGAAAATCTATATTAGGTTTTAATATCGTAGAAAACTAGTGATCCTTTGCCACTTAAGCGTTTAGCAATGACCAACATGAAAGTATAGTGAATGGTTATTAACTTTAATCAATACACATCCTAAAGGTTTTCCTTGATATGTAATCAAAGCGAAGCCAACTTGATATAGCCATCATTAATATGAATTTTCCCAAAGACGGATCTAAGATTTTGTAAACTACACCCAAAGCTCATCAACTGTACCTATAAGCAGATTTTATATTCACCACTAGTCGATTAATTATTAAAAATTGGCTAATTGTGCATAGTTTACAAACACAAGACGTAAGAGCGTATCGCAAACACAGACAGTAACAACGCATAGAAGCAATGCCAATCAATCAAGCGATTCAAGCCCGTAATAAGAGAAAAAGGACTTTTTTTATTACGTTTATATAATTAATCTGTTGAAATGGAACACTCATACTCATAGAGCAATATTTGAGGAAACAACAACGCTTTTTCTAAGTCTCTCTTACCTAGTTACCTATGACCACTTGACCAGTAAGAGTGAAAGAGATCACAAGATGCTTTGGATCTCGTGCGTGACAGACACATGGCTCTGGTTTAGTTACCACCTCCTCATTCATGTGCAAAATCCGACTAGCAGAAGCCAAGAAACCACTTGGTCAACATTTAAAAGGTCCAATGTAATTATTTATAATTATTGTTATTTAATTGTCTCTTCAACTTAAACTTGTACCTTGCTCAACTTGTGAGTAACTACTTGTTTGCATAATTGCATTTAATATAGAGATTAGTACAATTTGAATGATATTCATTAGGTAAAGTATATGCATACATATAGTGAGTGATACACACAGCCTAATGTATTTGATGTGCTTCATAGAAGAGTGGAAAACTGGATTTGCACAAATTTGTGATACATATCACTCTTTTGTTGTCACTAATCTCACTATACTTGCATAATAATAACATCAATAAATTTATTAGCAAATCCATTGTTTTTTGTTTCCTACGTTTATAATATTCTCTTATATATACAAGTAAGTGAACACTCTTAAACAGTTTAACCCTAAATAATACAGCTTCACGGTGGATTTAACTTCTAAAGAAGAAGCTTCGCTCTCTGTTCTTCTTCCGCGACGCGTTTCTTCTATCTCTCGCAATCTCCTAAGAGGTAAGCTTCTTTCATTCTCCTCTTAGATAATTGTTTCAGCGATTGATGAACCACCCTCTTGTAGTCTTGTAGGAACTTTAGCTAGATTTATGAGATCTAATCGTAATCACCCAGGATCTAATTGTTGCGATCGATTTCATCGTTTTCATGTAGAACCCCTAATTTTTACATTCATGTGTGCTCGCAGAGCTTGAATACTTCCAGAATCGGCTCTAATTTGAAGCAATTTTGAGTTTCAAGTCGAAAGCTAATGAGTCACTGAGTGTAAAAATCCGATCTTTCGTCTGTGCTTTCATTTGAAATGTCGACGAATGATGAGGAAAATGGAACTGTAATCGAGGTTAAGAATGTTCCAGAACCAAGCCCAGAGACTTGGTATAGTGTTTTTCTTCGTCAAGCTTCTGTCTATGGTGTAGCTGCTGGTTACTGTCTCTCAGCTTCTCTTCTCTCAATCATCAACAAATGGGCAATCATGAAGTTTCCTTACCCCGGCGCATTGACCGCGATGCAGTACTTTACAAGTGCAGCTGGTGTCTTGCTTTGTGCTCAGATGAAGCTAATTGAGCATGATTCGCTTAATCTATTGACCATGTGGCGGTTTCTTCCCGCAGCTATGATATTCTACTTGTCTCTGTTTACCAACAGTGAGCTTCTCCTCCACGCCAATGTCGATACTTTCATCGTGTTTCGCTCTGCTGTTCCGATTTTCGTTGCCATTGGGGAAACGCTTTTCTTGCATCAGCCATGGCCATCTGTTAAAACGTGGGGATCTTTGGCTACTATATTTGGTGGAAGTTTGCTTTACGTTTTCACGGATTATCAGTTTACAATCGCAGCTTATAGCTGGGCTCTTGCGTATCTGGTGAGTATGACTATAGACTTTGTTTACATCAAGCATGTGGTTATGACGATTGGCTTGAACACTTGGGGACTTGTTCTCTACAATAACCTTGAGGCTCTGCTTTTGTTTCCCCTTGAGCTGCTTATAATGGGAGAGTTAAAGAAGATAAAGCATGAAATCACTGACGAGACTGATTGGTACTCGTTGCAAGTGGTTTTACCCGTGGGTTTATCGTGTCTTTTTGGCTTGGCTATCTCTTTCTTCGGGTTCTCATGTCGTCGGGCCATTTCTGCAACGGGGTTCACCGTTCTTGGAATTGTGAACAAGCTGTTGACAGTGGTGATCAATTTGATGGTGTGGGATAAACATTCAACGTTTGTTGGAACCTTGGGGCTCTTGGTTTGTATGTTTGGTGGAGTCATGTATCAACAGTCTACCATCAAGAAACCGAATGCTACACAAGAAGCTAAACCGCAAGAGCAAGACGAGGAACAAGAGAAACTTCTTGAAATGCAGGAGAACAAGGAGAGTAACAGCGTCGATATAAAGGAAACTCTGAAATCAGAAGAGAAACTATGATCATAGTGGTTGGAGCTTACAGTGGCTGGAGTTTCTTCGGTACTGATACGATTTAGTTTCCAAGTATAGAACTACATTGTACTTAGTGGTTATGAAATTCTTTTGTATTTAGAGGTAAGAGTACTTCGTTCCTGATCCAGTAGTTGAACAATATCGATTTCTTCTTTACATTTTGATGTGTTTGGATATTTTTCTTGTACCCGATTCAGATTTATATGCGAATGAAGAATTCTTATGTGTTTCCTCTTTGTGTTGAGATCTGTTACCAGGTAAAAGTTAAGGAAGTTCAAAAAAATATTTGTTTGAGAGTCCATCTAATCTTGGTAAGTGCTGGTACGCTAAACTATGAGAGAACCAAAAGTAAGATGAGAGTATTCGATTTTGAGCCTAAAAAATGAAAATTTAAAAAAATATCGTCAACAGCAGGGTTCGAACCTGCGCGGGCGAAGCCCAATAGATTTCAAGTCTATCTCCTTAACCACTCGGACATATTGACAACTTGTTAAATCTTTGAAACATACTCATAATATTAGCACCAAACGTAAATTTGGAAAAAGTCAAAAACTAATCTTAATCGTTCGTAGCTTAAGAAGATTGTAATATTTCGTTGAGGCCAATCACATAGTAGAAGAATCACGAATAATGATATTAGCAAATCTAATGCGTTGAAGATTGTCACAAGTATCAATAACAGGCTAATTCAAATTCATTGGATATAAAAGTCATAGGGATAGTTCGGTCGAGATCACCAAAAAATTCTCTCTCTGCAAAACCAGAAGCCTGTTTTTTATGCCTTAAGCTAAAAAGGAAACCCTTTACATGTTTACATGGAATCTCTCAATCTCATGCCACCATTTCTCTTCCTTAAAGGTTCAAAAGATCAGGAGAAAACAGAGCCTGACAACACATAGCAGTAGTAGGTAAGAACCTGAAGACATGACTTGATGAAGATAGATAGAGTAATGAGTTGTTGTTTCAATAATGTTAAGAATTAAAATGCCTCTTTGAACCGGCCAGTCTTGTTTCTACACCCACACTGATCATGGCCCTTGAAATTGTTCATGAGCTTTCTCACACTGCTTGCATTTTCCAAGCATGACCAATTAGTTAGCTTTCAAACAGATGCCAACCATACCTTTACACGGAATAGTCAATCAAAAGATACACCATTTACTCTATTAACTTATCCTAACAACAAGTGGAACCAAAGAAGAAGCGATAAATTAGTTGAGTAGGAGATCCCTAATATATTACACACAAAGAAGTTATCAAGCTTGTTGGCAGTGGTTTTTTTACCGAGTTCACCCAGGGGGATTGTTCTGGTGCATATTTGTAGCCGGAATGTTTTGGAAGTTCGTGTTAATTAAGTTTTGGAATACTCCTGGCATTGTGTTGTGAAATTGCCCTGCCAATACCGCCTGTGACTGTCTTGGATCAGCCTGTAATTGACAACGATCAGAACACTTAACCATATGAAACGTACAAGTTCACCAAATGTCACTGAGTGGTTTGCATTCGGGATGCAGATAGAAAAATCAAACATACCACATGTTGAAATCCTTCTTGGCTTCCCTCACCAACAGTTTCAGATTGAGCCACATGCTGCACAAGTGAAGAAAGATCAATCATAAACAAAGTTACGCATCACATCATCAGGCTATGACAGCTTAGCAGAGATGGTTGTTTGTCTTTTGGCCATATGTATGATATTATAGCCTATTGAGTACCCATAAAAGATTAATCGATGATTTTGACAGCATAGTAGAAAATGCTAGTGAACCTTTGCCTTTTTAGATGTATTGTTTAGGCTACTTCTCTTCTCCCTTCTGGTTTCAGCTTGCCATGGAACATTGCCTGCATGTATGTTAGGTTCGGGTCCAATCTGTGTCGATGTGGATCCATATTGATTTTCTTCCTGGACAGGATCTCCTGCTTGAATTGCAGCTTCTTCACACCTGGCGGGATGTTTGATGGTATTAATCGTAACAGCACATTGCTTAAAAGCTTCTTTCATTGCAAACATGGCGATGTCATAACTTTCTTGGGATAGAGATCCTTCTTCTCCCAATATAATGGCTCGGCGGCATAGATCATTGAAACGGCGGATATTAGACTGCACAAGTTCAAGGTTTCTGCTGATCTGATGTCTGTTTCTAGCTGCATTTGTCCATCTTTGCAACACATAGTTTATCGGAATGGTGAAAACACCCGACATTTGGAGGACAACAATTGCGTGTCTACAGAGATATCCCTTGTACTCAAAGGAACGGCAAGAGCAGTAAATATCTGACTTAAATTCATCCCAATCCACCAAATACTTCTGTTCGTCGTCAAAGTCCTTAACACTGTAAGTTGTTCCTTCCTCACTCTCCTTCGTAAGGTGACAAGCAGCAGCACCCAGAACCTCAAGTTGGAATCTCCTGAATATTTCATGGGAGTATACAAGTAACATCTGCTTCTCAAAAGGTGATGGAGATTTCAACTCAGGTGCTTCATGCCAAGCATCAAAATCTGCTTTAGCTTCCTCTTCATACCTATCTTCTAGCATTAGCCCATATCCTTCTAAGAACTCCTTAAGTGAGGTTTCAGGGTGAACATACCTATCAAACAAAGAATTCACACTTTCTGAACGACAACGCATAGATAACCCCGCAAATGTTATTCCCCTCATAAAAGTAGGTGCCCAGAACTTACGTTCCTCATACAAAGACCGCATCCACGGAACATCTCTAAGATGAAACTTGTCTATCAGCTTCAACCACCTCCTATCGAATTCCTCCTCAGACCATGACCTGTATATACATTTGAACAACTTCTTCATAAAAGTGTCTTGCCACATACTCCAATAGTCCAGATTCCTAGGAAGCTGGTCCAACACATGCCACAAGCAATAACAATGGCGAGTTTCCGGTAAAACCGCAGCGATTGCAGCTTTAATAGCATTGTTTTGGTCAGTAAGCATAACTTTAGGTTTTTGACCACCCATAGCCACTAACCAAGATTGCATCAACCAAACATAAGTGTAAACAGTATCATCTGCAAGCAATCCACACCCAAGCAACACAGGTTGTACATGATGATTAACTCCAACAAAAAGAACTAGTGGTACTTTATACTTACTCACGAAATAAGACGTCTCAAAAGAAACCACATCACTGAAACTTTTGTAATCTTCAATCCCTTTAGCATCAACCCAGAACACATTCCTCAGAAGATGATCTTCACTGAAATCAACAGCGAAAAAAAACTTGGGATTCTCTTCTTGCATACGCATAAGAAACTCAAGCAAAATCTCTGCATCACCAGTATCAAGAACAAGTCTCCGTCCTTTATCATGTTGATTCCTCATATAACCATCTATAAAATCAAGATCATGATAAGCACTGAGATGTTTACAATCAGTCAACGGAGTGTTCTTCTTCCTCCTGAGACGAGAATCGTTGGATTTCACAAGCTCTGTGTTTCTATGGCTCCGGAAATAATGAGCTTGCTCTGGTAAAAGATCGTGATTATGCTCCTTGACGAAACTGTAAACGTACCATTTCCCATCTGGTCTTCGTTTTACATGCATACTTGCTTTGCATCCGATCTTAGGAGAAGCTCTAGGGTTTATCGCGTCATCGGATTGTTGTTTGCTTCCGTAGCGTATGCAGGAGAATTTGGCATCGATGAATTCCTTTGAAGCTCTTGATCTTCGGCTGCTTAATTTCGCAGTTCCGAAACCAACGGACTTGGCGTAGTCTTTGTAGAACAAATACGCATCTTCGTGAGTCTCGAACTCCATTTGAGAAGCTTGATGAATCCACACCAAAATTTCGATACAGATCGGTGACTATAACATGAGAAATCGATTGAGTAACATAAATCACGAATCACAGAACTGATTCATCTTCACCGGAATTGTTTTTGAAAGATCCGGAGAAACTCTGAGGAGAGTATAACATTCGACGAGAAGTTGAAAGAGACTTGCGATTGCAAATCTGATGATATATTGGGCCTAACTCTCTAATCAGGATATTGGGCCGTATTGGGTAATTCAGTTTGTACTTTGACTTATTTTCAACCTTTTTGGAAAATGTGTTGACTAACAAAGCTACTGGAGAAAAAGATGTAAAGAGGAAAAAGCAAAAAGGCGAAGAGCCGTTAGTCTAAGGTTTAAAGATTTAAATCATCTACTAGCTTGAGTATTAAAAATCAGAATCGGGTAAAATTAAAATTTATCAGATTGGGTTAATAATAATGTGGTCTAAGTTTTGTTTTTTGTTTTGGGGTCAAATCGACTGGTATTAATATTTAGATTGGCTTAATAATGAGGAAGCGGTTGGTGGTCGGTGACATTGAAATAAAACATTGACCATTGGACCTTTGAGACTTGAGCGTGGTAGTAATAAGTAATAACGAAGAAAATAAGCCAAATTTGAAAAACGCACATGGTTACAAATATAGCCGTTGGGCTCCTATTCTCTTTTTCCATTAGGTTTTTTTTCTGAGGTTGTATCCAACGGTTAAGATTAACTAGCCGTTGATTCTAAAAAGGGGAAAAAAAGATAACGATTCGTAAAACAACATTTTTTTTTTGGTGTGTTGCAGACATATATCCGCTCTTCACGTCTTCGAAATCTTTGATTACTCTCTCTACAGTCTCTTTTACCACTTTTTCTTCAATTTTGTTTTCGTTGTGAGAGAAAGAAGATAAAGAGAGAGACTCTTGAAGATCATTGAAGAGAGCCAGAGGTTGATTTGTGTTTGCTGTTATGGGATTTTGCTTCTGAGTTCTGACAGAGAGATAGAGATAGAGAGAGGTTAATAGTTTCGTTGAAAGCTTCAAGGTAAATACTTTAGTGTTGATTTCATATGGGTTTAAGAGAGTACATCTTGTTCTTGATCGTCGAGTCTTTTAGATTCTCAAATCGGATTCAAGACCCAATTTTTAATTCGGATTGTTAATATGCGAGTGTTTCTGCGATTCTCAGATACGGAAGATAATAATGGGTGGATCGGATGAGAACAGACACGGAGTCATTGGACCGATGAATCGACAACAAGGTAGATCAGAATTAAAAACAAGAAGACCCATTTAATCAAAAATCAATCTTTTGTTTGATTAACTAAAAAGATGATTTTGCCAATGTTAGGGGGTTTACGTGGAGGAAAGGTAATTCCGACGAATGGACAGACAAGAAGGGCACTGAGTAATATAAACAAGAACATCATCGGAGCTCCGGTCTATCCTTGTGCTGTCAAGAGACCATTCACTGAGTAATTATATTTTTATTACTTTCTTCTTTCAATGATCCTTTAATAAAAACGTTGCATAGACTTATCTTAGTAACCAATTGTTTTCTCAGGAAAAATGGGATTTGTAACAAGAAGATTCCACCTGTTCCAGTGCATCGACCAGTTACTAGGTGAGTGATTTCATTTGATTTCTGCTTCGATTTCAAAATTGTAGTATGAGTTTGTTTAATTCTTTATTTAATTTCAGGAAATTTGCTGCTCAATTAGCTGAGAACAATCTCCAAATCCACAAGGAGGTACCTTTATATTGATTCTATCTGAATTTAGTATTTGAAAACATGACATGGTTTAGGTTGTCTAATTCCAAGTGGTTTTTTTGTGGTTAGGAAACCAAGAAACCAGACTTGATTTCAAACGAAGCATTAGATAGAATCATAACAGATGTGGAAGAAGGAGACTTTAATGAACCAATGTTTGTTCAACATACTGAAGCAATGCTTGAAGAGATTGACAAAATGGTAATAATAATAACATGTTTTATTTAAGCCACTATTTTTTGTTGGTTACTCGGATGAAGAAACCTGTTGTCTTTATTCTGCAGGAAGGGATTGAAATGCAAGATTCAAATGATATTGATGCTGAAGTAGAAGAGTCTGTGATGGATATAGACAGCTGTGACAAGAACAATCCTTTATCTGTAGTTGAATACATTAATGACATATATTGCTTCTACAAGAAAAATGAGGTAACTTTTAGTGTTCTGTTTCTGTATCATTATGATCATTCTAGCTTCAAGATTGAAACTTTTTCAATTATTTTGCAGTGTCGTAGCTGTGTCCCGCCTAACTACATGGAGAATCAACATGACATTAACGAGAGGATGAGAGGAATCCTTTTTGATTGGTTGATTGAGGTATATATATATACACACACAAAAACATGAACATAAAATTGCTCTGTTGTTGGTAGTTGTCTCACTGTAAAGCTTACTGTGAATCTTTGTTGCAGGTACATTACAAGTTTGAGCTGATGGAGGAGACGCTTTACCTGACAATCAATCTCATTGACAGATTTCTTGCGGTTCATCAACATATCGCGAGGAAAAAGCTTCAGCTTGTGGGTGTAACAGCTATGTTACTTGCTTGCAAATATGAAGAAGTTTCAGTTCCAGTTGTTGATGATCTAATCCTGATCTCTGACAAGGCTTATACTAGGACAGAGATTCTTGATATGGTAAAATCCTTCACTAAATCTTGTCCTGATTATAACCATGGATGCTCTGCTTTATATGTGGATGATCATTATTGTGTCTTGCAGGAGAAGTTAATGGCGAATACCTTGCAATTCAATTTCTGTCTGCCAACTCCATATGTGTTCATGAGACGGTTTCTCAAAGCTGCACAATCTGACAAAAAGGTTTGTGTAACTTTGATGATAATCTTCTGTCTTATGTGATATATAAAGAATCAAAACATGATCATAAGGTTTGGTTTTTCAGCTTGAGCTTTTATCATTCTTCATGATCGAGCTTTGTTTAGTGGAGTACGAGATGCTTCAGTACACTCCTTCTCAGTTGGCTGCATCGGCGATCTACACTGCTCAGAGCACACTTAAAGGATACGAGGATTGGAGCAAAACCAGTGAGTTCCACTCAGGCTACACCGAAGAAGCGCTTCTGTAAGAACATCAAAACTAAGTAGCTTTTTCTACTGATATAATTTGGAATTTCTAAAAGTGTTGTTGAGTTTTGATGATCAATCTCTCACAGGGAATGTTCGAGAAAGATGGTTGGTTTGCATCACAAGGCAGGGACAGGGAAGCTAACAGGTGTTCACAGGAAATACAACACATCCAAATTTGGTTATGCTGCAAGAATTGAACCAGCTGGGTTTCTTCTGCTGTGATTCAACTGTTAAAATTAGGTCACACGGAATCTATAATGACTTGACCTAATTTTATCACTGAAGAGAGAGCAACATAAGTTGCATCATATGGGGGGGAAGTTTCTGAACACGTACGTATCTCTGTGTGGGTTCACTTGTTTGTTTTCGAAATATCTGTGGATGGTTTAGTCTTCTCATTTTCGTTGATAAGAGAATAACAGAAAGCGTTTTTTAAAACTCTTAACTTTTTAGGGTTCTTCATTTCAACATATTTTTCCGCTCTTCTTTCCAAATGTCCAAGTCATATCTTATCACTCACAATCACAAGTTCACAACATTTGTCGCGAAAATAAATTAGGCTTCTGGTTTTGTGGACATAATCACTTTGATCTCTTGACTTGGTCGTTCAAGTCGCTAAATTTCTTGAAAAAAACAAGAACCAGTCGATTTTACAACTACCTATGCTGAAGCCGCTCGGGCCGCGGTCCAGTCATGGTGGCCGAAACTAAACCATGAAATCGCGGTTGCCGCTTTTTACCATTACCTATGTCGAATGTTTTATTTCCTACTACAACTCAAGTGTCTTCTCCGTTTTTATCCGACCATCTTTATCAGATTAATAAACGAATGAATATAATAAATGGATAAAAACGACCGCTTTTAGAAAACCATCATTTTATGATTTCTGATTTCTACCAAGATTAAAAAGACGAATCATTCATTATAGAAATTTGAATCGTGCTATATTATACATAAGATGTGGGAAGTCTCTCAATGACCACATTAACAAAACATGTCAATTTTTCAAACATCTTAGTAACCCAAAACACAGAACTAGTTCCTCTTTCTCTCTTCCCTCCATGTCTTAGAGATTTTACTTGCTGTGTACCTTAAATGCATAAGTGACGAGCTGAAGATGGCGGATTCTCATGGATACTGCAGAGAATGTCTCACGAGCCGAAGCTACATTACGAGGGTTAACTAAACTATCTCCTCACAGGTGGCACAGCCCCTCTTCCTCCTCCTGTTCCACGCCCAGTACCCTGAGTATGACATCACAAAATTCAATTAGTTGCTTTGAATTGTCAACATTGTCTTCTTGAGATGTAAATCAGAAACATTAAGGACTTAGGCAAAGGTGAACTTACTTTGGCTCGCATTGCAGCACCTCTACCTCTGCCTACACCTAGTGAAGCGCTCTTTCCCTGTATTGATCAAGTAAACAAGATGTTTATTAGCTTCCATGTTTATAAAGCATAGATGGGATTGATATTCTCCATCACGTTCAAGAAGTTTACCTTGCCCCTAACATCCTTGAACATTGGAGCATTCTTTAACATGTCTGGTATGACTAAAAACCTGTCAAGATTTTACAAAATGTCACATAACAGTCAGCTAAGTTGAAAAAGAATACTCCAACAAAAGTAAATAAGTAGGAAACAAGCAGAGATGTCAAAAGGAGTTTATATCTAGCAGCACCTGACTAAGCTGCCTCGAATGAAGACATGCTCAAGCTGTGATACCTTACCATCCTGTTCCATAAAGAGCCCAAACGAAAGTTTAGTAACAATCATGAATAGAAGATACTAAATTTCTAATCACAATCTACAAATGTGTAAGAGCATATATCTGTAGTAACAATTCAAGATCAATTATATAGTCTTGTAATTTGTTTAATCGCAAACATGTCATGATTCTACATAGTAACAACATAAGCAAGACCTGTAATAACATTTCTTCTCTACTACTAGCATATACAGGAACTAAACCCAATCACTACTAGGAACACAATTTAAGGGTCAAGAATTTCACAAGGATTCTCAATTCTCCTCCAAAATTGAACTACTCTCAACATCACAAGAAAGAGACAACCTAAGAAGCTAAACTGTTCACAGCTCCTACATAGGCAATGGCCAAGAAACGAAACCCTAGTAACTTAGTAAGACATTACCTTGGCCGTATAGGTGATGTTCTCGAGCTGACAGTTCCAATTATCCTCACACTCGATCATGCTTCCTCTGTAAAGCTCACCGCTCTTCATCTCTACACTCACGATATGACCGGACGATTCGTGAAGAAGCTTCACCGGAATCCCCAAACTCCGACTCATCTTCGTCGATTCACTAAACCCTAATTGAACCTTCCCTTTTCCTTTTTAGCAGCCAAAAAGCTTTGAACAATTTAGCTTCTCTCGTTAAAGCTCCACACTCTTATGGACTTCTTATTTAGATTTTGGATCGGCCCATTAGTTTATTGGGCCCATTAGTTGAATGTTGTGTGCCTTTTTTGTTACTTTGTTTTTACTCTTAAGTTTTATTAGTATAAGATAAGATAAGATTTGTTTAGTTGACCCAAAAAAATAAAAAGATAAGAACTGTTTGTAAATTAAAGCTCCTCTACACTTGTGACAACTAGCCGAGTGGTGATTAGATTCAAAAAAAAAAGTTGTGACAACTCAGATTCTCTAAACAGATGTTGCAATGTACAAATCTTCTTCACAGATTCTGATTTAATTGCCAATTTGGCTTCTTGTAGTCCATATTAATCAAAGATTCCATATTAATTGTTTGGAGCGTTACACAAAATAGTTTGCCTATAAATACTCCACAATTTTTATATGATTTTAGTAGCTCAATAGAGAATAACAATAGAAAAGAAATGGAAGGAACAATGAGGTGCTCAGCGAATTACGTCCCGCTTTCTCCGATCAGCTTTCTCGAGAGAGCTGCTGTCGTCTTCGGCTCCAGAACCTCTGTCGTGTATGGTGATATTCAGTACACGTGGCACCAAACACGTGACCGTTGCGTCCGCCTTGCATCTGCTCTCTCTGACCTTGGTCTCTCTCGCCATGACGTTGTAAGTGGTTAAACGACTTTTATATATTGGTCATACTTTTTTCTTTTGTTTAAACTATTTCTTTTATCAGGTGGCTGCTTTAGCGCCAAATGTTCCTGCGTTATGCGAGCTTTATTTTGGAGCTCCGATGGCTGGAGCAGTACTTTGCGTGTTGAACACGACATTCGATTCTCAGATGCTTGCGATGGCGCTGGAGAAAACGAAGCCAAAAGTATTCTTCGTTGACTCTGAGTTCCTCTCTGTCGCTGAAGAATCTCTCAGTCTCCTCTCAAACATTGAAGAAAAACCTCTCATCATCACAATCACAGAAAATCCAACAGAGCAATCAAAATATGAACAATACGAGGATTTTCTCTCCACTGGAAACCCTAATTTCAAACCAATACGACCAGTTGACGAATGTGATCCAATCGCCCTCAACTTCACATCTGGAACCACATCGACTCCCAAATGTGTCGTCTATAGTCATCGCGGTGCCTATCTGAACGCAACTGCTGTTGGTGTTATGAATGAGATGAAACCAATGCCGGTTTATCTATGTACAGTTCCTATGTATCATTGTAGCGGGTGGTGCTATATTTGGACAGTTACGGCTTTTGGAGGAGTCATCGTCTGTCTCAGGGAAGTCAACGACGAAGTTATATTTGATAGTATCGTGAAGCACAAGGTAACTAACTTTGGTGGCTCGCCTCCGGTTCTCAACATGATTGCTAATGCAAGAGACTCGGTCAAGAAGTCGTTTCCATGGACCGTACAGGTTATGAGCGGAGGATCCTCTCCTCCTGAGGTAAAACTAACTATCACAGAGTTTTGAATTACATGTTTGTTCAATCAGGCTTATTTGGTTGAACTTCCATATTTTGAGGTTATATATAATCAATCCCTTGCTTTATACGTTAGCTCCGTCACAGTACATTAATATTTAACATAGAATCATAGTAAAGATATTAATTTATTTGGACAGGTCATGTTGAAACTCAAGAAGCTAGGATTCAAAGTGATGATGGCTTATGGATGCTCGGAGGTGTATGGACTAGGAACAGCTTGTTTGTGGATGCCCGAGTGGGAGACTCTACCTGAAGAGGAGAGTTTAAGGCTCAAGGCAAGAGATGGTCTCAACCATTTCGCCAAGGAAGCTGTCGATGTATTGGACCCAACCACCATGAAATCGGTTCCACACGACGGAAAGACTATCAGGGTAATTGCTCTCCGGGGAAATACAGTCATGAGCGGTTACTTCAAGGACAAGGAAGCCACTGAAGCGGCTTTTCGAGGTGGATGGTACTGGAGTCGCGACATGGGTGTTATAGATCCTGATGGGTAAGTAAATGAATCATGCATTACTTTGAATGTATTACTTTGAATTTATTTATGCTTATGATGTTTCCACATGCGAAGCTACATACAATTTAAAGATAGGTCACAAGATGTTATAACATGCGGAGGAGAAATCGTGGGATCAAAGGAGATCGAAGGGATTCTCTATAGTCACCCGGCGGTTTATGACGCAGGGGTCGTGGGTCGACCGGACGAAACTTTAGGAGAATCGATGTGTGCTTTCGTGAAGCTCAAAGAAGGAGCTGAAGCGAGAGAGGAAGAGATCATTGAGTTCTGCAAGAGAAAGCTTGGGAATAAGAACATGAAGATGATTCCAAAGACAGTAGTCTTCTCGGATGTTCCTAAGACTCCCACTGGGAAGATTCGAAAGAATGTTCTGAGAAAGATGGCCAAGGATATGGGTTATGTTCAATTGAGAGCTGTGGAGTAAATGAAATGATAATTTATCAATGCATCTAATAAAGTTATAAAAAAAAAAAAAAGTGTAAACTTTAAGCTTTAGTTTATATGTTCTGATGTTCTATGTTATTTTGACATTTATAAAAAATAATGAAGTCTCATTTCTAGTAGACTGATCTTAACATAAGACAAAAATATATATATCAGTAGATGATAATGGGTATGACTCGGCAAGTATTATTCTCTTGATACTATTATGTAGTTTCATTGTTTAAGCACACTGATAGTTTAATACTATTATGTCGTTTCATTGTTTAAGCACACTGATAGTTTGATATTTTTGTATCAGGTGCTGTTGATTGAATTATGTTTTTTTTTGTTCTTGATTTACTTTTTATTGGGGTAGTATTCATGATGATTAATGGAGACTATGTTATGTATATAATGTTAGAAACCTGGAAATATCTTTCACAAGTTTTCACCTTTAAGCAATTCATTTTGATAGAAAAATAAATATTATGAGATTAATCTTTCTTCCATGGATCAAGGCAAGCTAATAGCTATCATACAAACTTATACCAGCCCAGATCAAATTAAACCGGAGAGAAATTGGAATGCCCAATCAGAAATGCATAAATGGGCCAAATGTGAAGAATACGGCCCAATAATTGTTTTTTCCATCAGAATGATAAACCTGAAATGTTTTCTTTTCGGCAAGCTTCTCTCCTCTTCTAACATGGTCGCATCTGCTAGAACCAGATACACATAATTGAAACGAGTTTCGATAAATGGAAATGTTCGCTTACTGATTTAGAGTTTAGATTTTTAGTTTGTGAAGTAAGTTTTCGCCTTTTCTAATCTCGAAGAACCTCAGAATCGAGCCTGGAAAGCCATGTACAGAGCTCTGTAAGTTGTTTTGGCAATTTTTTTTTTTTTTTTTT
>Ga0041059_1001909_pt1 | contig 16133 bp, 8 predicted proteins | sample AraColnosormetaG_FD_56232 | JGI IMG/M metagenome (GOLD analysis project Ga0041059, IMG submission 56232) | Arabidopsis roots microbial communities from North Carolina, USA - Col MF nosort | ecosystem: Host-associated > Plants > Roots > Unclassified | place: USA: North Carolina | collected 2013-09-02
TTTTTTTTTTTTTTTAATCTATTATAGAGACCAAAAACCGTGATGCCATGCTTCATTTTGTTTGTAATGGTGATATAGTAAGTAAAAAAAAACTCCAAATATAAAGCGAATTTTGTTTTGTTTTTAGTGACATAATGCGTTTTGTTTTTATCATAGTTATGTTTAATTTACTAGCATTATTAATCGGTAACGGTCACAAATAAAGAGATGGTGGTAACTAGGTAAATTATATTTGGTGAAATACTATATGACAAAAAAAAAAGGTTAATACATAGTAGTATTTGATAAGAGGGACATTTTGGTAAATATCTCAAAATATTGGTCAGTTTATTAAATAGGAACTAGAGAGACGGTTAAGAAGTCGTTCTGATTTCGTCTTTCTTCTCTGTAAAGTCGTTTCTCTCTCCAATTTTTTTGTTTTCCTGCGAAAATCAAAGAGACTAACACAGAGAGCTTATTCAATTTTCTTTCGATCTGTGAAATCTCAGATTTTGATTTGGAAAGTTGTGGAGATTTCAGCTGTTCTTCTTTGTTGTTGGGTCTATTTCTGGGTTTCTTCGAGCTGATTTATAGAGTTTGGTTCTCCGATGATAGAGCTAATCTGCTTGAGATAGCTACTGTATTGAGAGTTCTTCTGAGGATCTTTATTTTTCTTTACATCTTGTGAGGAAAATGTCTGCGAAGATCAAAGGAGAGTATTCTTCTAGAAGCTTCGTATCGAGAAAATGGACGATATTACTCTGCTTAGGAAGCTTCTGCGTCGGAATGTTCTTCACCAATCGGTAAATTACCGAAATTTTTTAAAAATTGATTCTTTCTTTCTTTCGTCTTCTTCTCGTTACTCTGTTTCCTGAGTTTCTAATTGTGTTTTTTTGTGTGTGTGTAATCAACAGATTTAATTACTCTTTTAATAGACATAATTAACAAAACTTAAATTTGATGGCTTTGCCTACTAATTCACTATCTTTGAGATTTCAAAGACATGATTTTGTTCTTGTTGTTGTTGTTGCAGGATGTGGAATATTCCGGAATCTAAAGGCATGTCTCATCCATCTGTAACCGAAGCTGAGAGATTGAAGCTGGTCTCTGAAGGCTGCAATCCAAAAGCTGTGAGTCAACATGGATTCTTCTTAACTGGTTTCATTATTTGATTTATGAAACTTGTGTTTTATATAATCCAATCTGATTGGTTTCTCCATTAGCTTTACCAGAAAGAAGTCAAAAGAGATCCTCAGGCTTTGTTTGGAGAAGTAGCCAATACACATATTGCATTACAGTAAAGTTTCAATCTTTTGCTGTGTCATTTCAAATATAACATAGAAGTTTTGATGTTTAATAATTTGTTTTGTGTTGTTACCTGCAGGACATTGGATAAGACCATTTCAAGCTTAGAGATGGAGTTAGCTGCAGCAAGGTCAGTTCAGGAATCTTTACAAAACGGTGCTCCTTTATCAGATGATATGGGGAAGAAGCAACCTCAGGAACAGAGACGGTTTTTGATGGTCGTTGGGATTAATACAGCTTTTAGTAGCAGAAAGAGAAGAGATTCTATTCGAGCAACTTGGATGCCTCAAGGTTTTTATTACACTTTTATCTTTGATCAACTATGTTCCTTGATGGTTGTATCTGATTGAAATGTTGTTGTTTTCAGGTGAAAAAAGGAAGAGACTAGAAGAGGAGAAGGGGATTATCATCCGGTTTGTCATTGGTCACAGGTGAAGTTTTGTTTTCTTTAGTTTCTGATGTGAGTTTCATTTTGGTTCTCTGTATACTGATGATGTGTGTCATTGTTCTATAGTGCCACGACCGGGGGAATTCTAGATCGAGCTATAGAAGCTGAGGACAGGAAGCATGGAGATTTCTTGAGACTGGTATAGTTCTGAATATAGTTCACTGTTTAACAAGTCTAAGGCTAGCTCTTATCTTCATTCTCATTACTCACTTGTTTTTTATAGGACCATGTTGAAGGGTACCTAGAGTTGTCAGGCAAGACGAAAACTTACTTTTCTACAGCATTTTCGATGTGGGATGCAGATTTCTATGTCAAAGTAGATGATGATGTTCATGTCAATATAGGTAAGTTCTAAAATCAACGAATTGAATTGGTTTTCTTTATGTCATTTTGCATACCTTATACTGGCAATACTAATGGGTTCAATGTTTCACTGAAATGTCTGCAGCAACTCTTGGGGAAACTCTTGTTAGACACCGGAAAAAACCACGGGTCTATATTGGTTGCATGAAATCTGGCCCTGTCCTCTCTCAAAAGTAAAGCATCTTCCAGTTTCCTCCTTCATATCAATTTTGTATTCTTGTTAAGTCATCTTTGTTTTATGGAGCAGAGGGGTGAGGTACCATGAGCCAGAGTACTGGAAGTTTGGTGAAAATGGGAACAAATACTTCCGTCATGCTACTGGACAGTTATACGCCATTTCAAGGGACTTGGCTTCTTATATATCAATCAATCAGTAAGATGAAGATGAGATTACATTGTATCATAGCTCATTTGTTAACTCATGTAACTCTTCGTTCTTATACATGTTAAATGTTTCAGGCATGTTCTTCACAAGTATGCGAACGAAGATGTTTCGCTAGGAGCTTGGTTTATCGGGATTGATGTTAAACACATTGATGATAGAAGATTATGCTGCGGAACTCCTCCTGGTAAGTCTTAAGCTCTTTTCATCTCCTGCTTGCTGTGATACCTTTTAAGATGCTTCAAAAATCAATGTACATATTTTGATTACTTAGACAGAAAAAACGTCAACATCTTTGGTGTTGGGGACCTAACTACAATAATATCTGCTTTAAAGCAAAAGGCTTAAAAATGAAGAGACCTTAACCTATCTAAAGAGATGACTCGTCCCTATCAAAATCTCTACTGATACAAAGTCTTACCAAGAACCTAAATGATTTAAGTTTGACAATAACATCAAATCTTTCAACCTGAAACATACTGAAAATATGTTAAAAGATTCAGTTTTGGTATTTGCAGATTGCGAATGGAAAGCACAAGCTGGAAACATCTGTGTAGCATCATTCGACTGGAGCTGCAGCGGAATCTGCAGATCCGCAGATCGCATCAAAGAGGTTCATAGACGTTGCGGTGAAGGTGAAAAGGCTCTTTGGAGTGCCACGTTTTGACATATAAACAGAGGAATGGTAAAAACATAACGGTTTTGCTCAGCCCCCAAAAACAGCTCAAAGATCAGAGGAAGGTCGTCCAGATATACAATTCCAAGAGATATCCACTTTTGTATTCATAGGTACATAGAATAGAAGAGGCAGGAAGGATTAGAGATAAGTGTGAAAACCTCTGGCAAGAATCGCAATTGCGTATTGTGATTGTGGCGTTTCCATTTTGGTATAAGGAAACTGAACACTACAGTGAACACCCCTGCTGCTTTGTTCGTTTTGGGTGGCTTGAAAATGAAGCAACTTGTGGATTTTTACATCAAATACAAAACACTATGCCCTGATTCTTTTGGATCCATAAAACTATTGCATAGACAGAAATCGGATACTGTGTAATAACCTCTCTGGAAATCATTAGGCGCAGTAAACTGTAAAACTTAACAATGTCTCTAAAATTACTTTGAAAAGTATAAAACTTGGGAAAGTAGGATAAAGTTAGAGACTTTTATTTGTTGGTCTTGGTCACATGTCAAAACAGACACTTTGGTTCTATTGGTTTGGGTTTCGGTCGTCTGAGGCCCGAAAGCTGCTTCTTACTCGAAAGTCGAAACCCTTGTGAGAGAACTTGGTGATGCCGAAGATGGTAACTCCGACGAGTACTGGAACCAGTTTATTGAGCCATTCGCAGAATCTGAGGGTCAAGTGGTCTCTTCTCTCTCATTGCTTTATCTTAATTAAGGTCTGGTTCTCTTTTACTTTATCGATTCCTCTCCATGTGTGTCTACCAAAGTTTTGATTTTTTGTTGTTGTTGGTGTCTGAATCCGAGTGTGAAGTAGTCGTACACCCTAATCGAAATTTCCAGGATCAAACTTAGTGAAATTCACTTGTTGATCTACGTATTGAAAATTACGTTCAGAGAGGTCGAATCAACGGATTTTTTAGTTGTAATTAAGCTTTAACTGATCAAAATTAAACAACTTGAAGAAGAATGTGGACAAAAAAAAAGAAGAGAAATTGATAAGAAAAAGTTTAGTATTAATTTTAGACTAATTAATCTTCTTGGAGTGTTTTGTTTCTCTGTTGTTTAACGAATGTGTTCACTGTTTTGCATTTGGATCTACATTTGCTACTTAGTTTTAGTATCAACGGGATCTTATCGATGAATTAGTATACTCATGCTCGACACATGTAGAGATGATAGTACTGGTTTTGGTGAATTAACTTATTTTCTTGAAGAAGAATATACAGAGAGGCATTTGCCATATAGAGAACCCAAAATGGAAGTAATTTCGGTTAATCCTTAGGAGCTAGCCGTGTGTCCCTTTGTATCTTCCCACCACAAATTAGATAGGAACACTCGTTTTGGTTAGAAATCTCTTTCATAAATAAATTCTATCCCGCTAAGATTCTCTCTTGTTCTTTAGAAACAAAAATAAGATATAATATTACTACCAGGAATTGCATGGACAAGATTTTTTCCAGATTAAAAGATATTTTACCAGTTTTACTTGTAGACTTTCCAGGTATTGAGTAATGTAATACACGTATCTACATGAAGATGAGGATATAAATATCCATTTATGAGAAAAGAAAAAAAGGGACAAACAAAAGTTGGCAAGTTTAACTAAGTGAAAAGTCTATGGCGGAGACAACGAGTTGGATCCCAGTATGGTTTCCTCTGATGGTGTTGGGATGTTTTGGTCTGAATTGGTTGGTCAGGAAGGTGAATGTGTGGCTCTATGAGTCCAGCCTTGGGGAGAACAGGCACTATCTGCCACCAGGTGATTTGGGTTGGCCTTTCATTGGCAACATGTTGTCTTTTCTCAGAGCTTTCAAGACTTCTGACCCTGACTCCTTCACTCGCACTTTAATCAAAAGGTAAAGACCTTTAGTCACTCGTAATCTCTATCTCCCAGTTTTCTTGTAGTGGAGGGATCTATGTTATGCATTGGCTTTGTTTTCATCACTTTTATTTCGTTCAAGCTCCACTTCTAGTCCCTAGGTCGCAAAATTCTTGTAGTGATCCATGTTATACCTTGATTTTGATTTTGGGACTTAATTTTGTTGTCAATGATGTGAAGGTATGGACCTAAAGGTATATATAAAGCACACATGTTCGGGAACCCAAGTATAATAGTAACAACATCAGACACTTGCCGGCGTGTGCTGACAGACGATGATGCGTTCAAGCCAGGTTGGCCAACATCTACAATGGAACTCATTGGAAGGAAGTCATTCGTTGGTATCTCTTTCGAGGAACACAAGCGTCTCAGGCGTTTGACTGCTGCTCCAGTCAATGGCCATGAAGCCCTCTCTACTTATATACCGTACATTGAAGAAAACGTTATTACTGTTCTGGACAAGTGGACCAAAATGGGAGAGTTCGAGTTCTTGACTCATCTGCGTAAGCTCACCTTTAGGATCATCATGTACATCTTTCTCAGCTCTGAGAGTGAGAATGTAATGGATGCATTGGAACGAGAATATACAGCTCTTAACTATGGGGTTCGAGCAATGGCAGTCAATATTCCTGGATTTGCTTATCATAGAGCACTCAAGGTCTAAATTAAACCACCCTTTTTTACTAAATTCAATATTCTTTCTTTTGGAAGATTTTGAAGATCATTATTATTTATTTTGCAGGCGAGGAAAACACTTGTAGCTGCCTTTCAGTCCATAGTGACTGAGCGCAGAAATCAAAGGAAGCAGAACATTTTATCAAATAAGAAAGATATGTTAGACAATCTTCTTAATGTTAAAGATGAAGATGGAAAAACTTTGGATGACGAAGAGATTATCGATGTTCTTCTGATGTATCTTAATGCCGGTCATGAATCCTCTGGCCACACCATTATGTGGGCTACCGTTTTTCTACAAGAACACCCTGAGGTTCTACAAAGAGCAAAGGTAAGTGGAGAGAAAAAAACGATTTCATTTCCTTATCATCATCTTATACTTTCTTGTGTTTTGCATATGATGGTACAATAGGCTGAACAAGAAATGATCCTGAAAAGTAGGCCTGAAGGTCAAAAAGGTCTATCTCTAAAAGAAACCCGGAAAATGGAATTCTTATCGCAGGTTAGATTCTGGTCACCTATGAGTATAGCGCAACAGAGATTTTGTATGCGATTTGTTTTTGGTGATTTTGAAAGAGGTGTTTCTTCACTAGGTTGTCGATGAGACACTTCGAGTCATAACATTCTCACTCACTGCTTTTCGAGAGGCAAAGACTGACGTTGAAATGAATGGTTAGTATACATGTAAACACATGACTTATATGAAATACAAAACACCTTCTTAAAGTGCACCTAAATATTTAGCATGATTTGATAAATCTTGCAGGCTATTTGATCCCAAAAGGTTGGAAGGTTTTGACATGGTTTAGGGATGTCCACATCGACCCTGAAGTCTTTCCAGATCCAAGAAAATTTGATCCTGCTAGATGGGATGTAAGTTAAGTGTTATATCATCTTACATTGTTCGAACCATAGAAATCTGAATTCATTTTGAATGTTTGGAGAAAATTTTCAGAATGGTTTCGTACCAAAAGCTGGTGCGTTCCTTCCTTTTGGTGCTGGAAGCCATCTATGCCCGGGAAATGATCTGGCTAAGCTCGAGATTTCAATTTTTCTTCATCATTTCCTCCTCAAATATCAGTAAGACTTACAAAGTTTGAATCTTTAAATCAAAATATTTCTGTGTTATGTTGACATATTCATTGAGATTCATATTGGCAGGGTGAAACGGAGCAACCCCGAATGTCCAGTGATGTATCTGCCTCATACCAGACCAACTGATAATTGCTTGGCAAGAATTAGTTATCAGTAAAACATGGTTTTCATCTTCTCCGTTAAGTTCTAGTGAAATGCCGTCAAGTTTGGTTTATCAGTTATAGGAGTTCGTTAACTCTTAAGTAAATCAATCATTGTCAAAAAAAAAAGAAAAGTTAAACGGTCTTGAGACTGTCTTTTTTTTTCTCGTTCTGAAACTTCATCAGACTTACATACTCTGTTCCATGAAACAGAGCTTTGTTGTGTTCATTTGCTATAATACATATCGTTTGCCAAAAAAAAAAAAGCTTCATAGGTCTACTAAATACATTTTCTTTAAGGTGCTTTGATAAGCTAAATATGGGACTTTGATAACAATCACTTGTTTCCAAAGATTAGGCTCATATCATTCACACAACTTTACTCTTAAACATTCTTTTTAGCAAATCATATAGGTATTGGACTTTGAGCTGGATCGTGGTTATAAATCAACCAAACAAAGGTTATAGTATGTCCCAAAATGTAAATCAAAATAGATAAGAAAAAAGAAAAATGAAAAAAGAAAATGTGTTATAAAGGAGAGAATAAGCCCACACAGGCACACACCACACCCTGACAGTAGTGTCCACTATCTGCTTTGATACAAAGACACACAGACAAAAAAAAAACAGCTTGGAGTCCTTTTGTGTATGGACCGTTGTCTGATGATAATAATAATAATACTATTAAGAGACTTTGGTTGCTGTTTTTTTTCTGTTCTTCCTTAAAGAAACAGTATAGAAGAAACTTTACAGATCAGAGGATCCAATGTCGAGATTCTCGCTACTAAGCGCTGAATTTGATCAATCTCTGTTCTCTTTTTCCTTCATTTGATTCCCTTTTCTGGGTCTCTCTAATTTATTGGCGTCGTTGTTTCCTTATCCTGAATCCTTATCTTCAATCCTCTGTTCTGTTTCTCAAACCTAAAAAAGTTTGAAACTTTCCTGAAAAAATGGCGACTAGAGGAAGCAGATCGGAGAAAGTTAAGAGAATTTTCCAGCAATTCGACGGGAATCATGATGGTGGGCTTAACCGTGAAGAGATGGCGGCTCTTGTCGTAGCTGTTAACCCTAGGGTTAAATTCAGTGACGAGCAGATCAACGCCATTCTCGATGAAGTTTTTCGAACTTACGCTGAATTCATCGATCCAAACAAGGGTTTGACCTACGACGGTCTCCTACGTACTTACGACGACGGTGCCGGAGATGTTGACAGAGATTTCGACGCATTGGGGCTTGAGTTAAACGCTGATGAGACGACGATTAAAGGGTCTGAGGCGGCTTCGTCTTCTTCGATTACTGATGAGAGAGCTGTTGAAGCGCAGAAGAAACAGAGAACAGCTGCTTGGGCTGTTTCGCCGAATCACGGAATCGTTTTTGACGAGACGTGGAAGTTAGTTGATGATTTGGAGATTCTGGTGAAGAGATTGAAGTCGAAACAGGAGAAAGATGGAAAATTGAAAGCTGATAATAACAATAACAATGTTGATGCGTTTTCTGATGCTGGATGGTCTAGAGAGTTAGGTCCGTCTTCTGAGATCTCTGAGAAGAGAATCTATTGGGAAGAATCGAGTCATGATTATGGAGTGTTTGTGAAGGAATTAGGTGTTTTGAGAAGTAAAGCTGATGGAGCTAGGTCTAGAGAAGAAGCTTTTGATGGACATATGGCTATTGGTAGGGTTTTATATGAGCATCAGTTGTTTAAAGAAGCTCTTGTTAGCTTCAAGAGAGCTTGTGAATTGCAACCGACTGATGTGAGACCTCATTTCAAAGCTGGGAACTGTCTTTACGTTTTGGGGAAATGCAAAGAGTCGAAAGATGAGTTTTTGTTGGCGTTGGAAGCTGCTGAGTCGGGCGGGAACCAATGGGCTTATTTGCTTCCTCAGATTTATGTCAATCTCGGTATCGCGCTTGAAGGCGAAGGTATGGTTTTGAGTGCTTGTGAGTATTATAGAGAAGCTGCGATTCTATGTCCTACGCATTTTAGAGCCTTGAAGCTTCTAGGTAGTGCGTTGTTCGGTGTAGGAGAGTATAGAGCAGCGGTTAAGGCCTTAGAGGAAGCTATATACTTGAAACCGGATTACGCAGATGCTCATTGTGATTTAGCTTCGTCTTTGCATTCAATGGGTGAAGATGAGAGAGCTATCGAGGTTTTCCAGAGAGCTATAGACTTGAAACCTGGCCATGTTGATGCTCTGTATAATCTTGGTGGGCTTTACATGGATTTAGGTAGGTTTCAGAGAGCTTCGGAGATGTACACTAGGGTCTTAACGGTATGGCCTAACCATTGGCGTGCTCAGCTTAACAAGGCGGTTTCTTTGTTAGGTGCTGGAGAGACCGAAGAAGCTAAACGAGCGCTTAAGGAAGCACTCAAACTGACAAACCGGGTTGAATTGCATGATGCAATATCTCATTTGAAACATTTGCAGAAGAAAAAGGGTAAAAACAATGGAAATGGTAATGGTGGAGAAGGTCCGTTCATCGTCGTGGAACCTTCCAAGTTCAAGACTGTGGGTGAGAAGACGACTTTGAGGCCGGATTTAGCCACAGCCCTTCAAATTAGAGCCTTTCAGAGGGTTACAAGGCTTGGGAAATGCGATGTGGAGGCTGTACGAAAGGAGATGAGAGACAATGATGTTCCTGTATCGTATTCCGGTAGTGGTGGACCGACGAAATCTATTCGGAAACCTAATTTAGAGGAGATTCTACGGCGTCTGCTCAGCTCCTTGAAACCTGACACTTTTCAAGGAGCCATCAAGGCTATAAACGAGAAAATCCTCGCGCTTCTCGATGATTCAGGGTCGGGAAGAGTTGATATGGGTATGTTTTACGCTGTGATTGCTCCTTTATGCGGTGGACATTCCGACAAAAGGAAAAGAGTTGCTTTTGATGCGCTTCTTTGGAGACCTGTAAACGAAGGAAGCTCTCAGATTACAAAAACGGATGCAGTCAAATACATTAAACTGTTGAGAGCTATTTACATTCCATCACATGGAATGAGTGAAATGTTAGAAGTTCACGGAGAAGAAGAAGCTGAATCCTCAGTGACAGTGACATTTAATCAGTTTTTAGCCATGTTCGACGATCCAGATTGGGGATTTGGTATAATGTCTACGATCCTTAAACTGGAGGCAAACGATAGAAACCGTCATGGAAACCAAGTTTGCTCGGTTTGTCGGTACCCGGTAATCGGATCCCGGTTTAAGGAAGTGAAAGCCCGGTTTAGTTTGTGTAACCAGTGTTACGGTGAAGGGAAGGTTCCTCCTTCGTTTAAACAAGAGGAATACAAGTTCCGAGAATATGAGAGTGAAGCTGAAGCCATGAAAGCTAAGTGTGTATGTTTCTCGATGCAATCTCATAAAAAAGCGATTGCCACTTGATAGAAGGAACAAAGAAACTAACTCATCAAGTGTCTGTCTACTCCAATCTTTGTGTCTAATTTGAAAATTGTAACACTTTCTTTTTAACTTGTGTGCATAGTTTCAGTTTAAGTGTATGATGATGATTGATGAGACTGCACAATGTTGTTTTGGTAAATCACGCAATTGCGTTTTAGACCAATTTCAGTTTGCAAATTTAGAATTTGATTTTATATATCACTGGTTTTATAACTCTCAAAATACTTTTTTGTTTCTTCTATATACCTCAATAGCTTACAACATTTCTTTGATGAAATCAAGATTAAGTGTGTCCTTTACGATGAGAAATAAACCGAGAAATAATACAAGCATGATTCCAGAAGACATAATCCCTTGCTCCACCTCTAACGGTAATTTCCTCCCGCCTCGAACCGCTTCCAATAAGATCAGAGCCAAAGTTCCACCATCGAGAGCCGGTAAAGGCAACAGATTGATCACAGCAAGGTTTAGATTCAGCAATGCTGCAAACTGGTAAAGCCCGTCCGCGTTTGATCTCGCTACTTCTGCTCCAACCGCAATAATCGCCACTGGACCAGCGACTTTACTAGCGGTTTGAGAGAAGTTCAAGAAAGTCTGTTTCAAACTATCCAATACATTGTAAGAGAGCCCAAAGAATTCTCTACCGGCGAAACTAAAAGTTTCCGGTATGTTCTTCGGTCTCACCTTACCGAATCTAACATTCGGTGATAACTGAACACCGATTTTCCCCGTTCCATCGAAACTCTTATCCGGCGTGATCCGGATTTCGAAACTCTCCTTCCCTCTTTCGATCCTGAGCAAGACATTGTGCTCCGGATTCCTCTTCACAACATCAACAACTTTAGAAACCGAATCAGAACCGGAATTAGATAGCTCAGTACCATCAACGGCTAAGATAACATCTCCCGGAAGCAATCCATCACGAGAAGCAGCAGAGAAAGACTTAACATCAGGAACAAGAACTCCAGGAAAAGATTCTTGAACTGGTAATCCAACAGATACCACTTGAGTAAAGATTATAGCGTAAGCGAAGATAACGTTAGCGACAATTCCAGCTGAAACAACAATCACTCTATCCAAAATCGGTCGATTCTTGAGAAGATTTCTGTCGTCTACAGGGATATCACTGTCGGGATCATTATCAGGGAATCCAACAAATCCACCTAATGGAAAGGCCCTAAGAGAGTATTCGACATTGTTGGAATTGAATTTAGCTAGAATCGGACCAAACCCTATCGCGAATTTACTCACACGGATACCTTGAAGAGAAGCAGCTAAAAAGTGACCGGTCTCGTGTACGACGATGATCGCAGTGAGAACAGCGGAAGCTTCGAGAACTGATTCGAGACTTCCGAAATCGAATCGACCGAGAGCTTGTGTTCTGTTATAAGGGTTTCTCTTGTTTTTATAGAAAGCTCTGTTCTTGGTGCCGTAGAGGCTATGGTTCGATAAAGTGGAGAGATTAGATTTTGGGAGATGGGTTTTGGATTTCGGAGGGAAATTTGAAGTGGGATTGTTAAAATCAGAGAGGAAATGAGGAATTCGATGAGAAATTGGAGAAGAAGAAATGTTTAAAAGCATGATTTCGTGAGGTTTTGAAAGTTAAGAGAGTACGGAGAAGAGGAACTATAGAAGCCATTGAAAAACAGAGCAGATAAAGAAAAAACATTAACCATCTGTGGATAGGATTGAGACCACAACAACAACAGTCTCGTTCCAATTTTTTATTTTATTTTTCTCTGTTATTTGAAATTTGTTAAGTAGAGAAATTCATAGCTTATATATGGGCTCCTATGAAATCACTTAGGCCCAATTTGAACCTCCAAGCCCAGTAAGAATGTGATACTTTTTAGGGAAGCTCACAAATTCGAACTAGCCACATAACCCCATTTGACAAATATACTGATGATAGGATCGTTTTCACTTTTCACTTTTCACTATCCACTTGGTTGACAAAAACAACAGAATCGTTCATAGATTCATCTTTTAGCCAAGTGGAAATGCCGTGGTACAGGCGATACATCCACTAGTAATTGACAACATCCGAACGTTTGTGTAGACATACTCAAAGAAATAAAATATAAGTCAATGCTTGCTAGGTCTATCTTATCCAAGAAAATAGTATATACATTTTTAAAAAAAATTAGCATATACATTACCAAAAAAGAGTGTATTTTATTCATATATATATATATGAAATTAAACTTTTTTTATCGTACAAAAGTTATGACAATGCGTTATACAAATAAGAACCATTAGGCCGTTAGGCTATAAGTCTTAGTCAAATTAATTAAATCAAGTTTTATCACCGTTGATTTATTATGTATTGTTATATCATATGGTCAATGATATAAGGAATGTATTAATTCTGGTTTTGAAATTTCGAGAGATCTATCAAAATGCGGAGAAAAGAAAACGAATGGTTGAATTCTTTTATCAGAAAGAGTGGAGAATCTAATTGGCTATCACATTTTAGGGTTTAGGATGACAATTGCTCAAATCAAAATATCCGGACACAGTTTCTCTACTTTACTCAAAAGGTTTTTGGAGTCAAGAGAGAGTTTACCGTACATTGAAAGCGCAAAATTCGAGTGGATCATAGCCAATTATTCTTTCTTTTGCCGACATACGACAATTCTCTACTGAAACAAATTAATATAGAACTCCCTAACTAAGTAGTGTGTCATGGACAAAACCTGCAACGTGGCCATTAGTTTCTCTTAATCTTTATACTTAATGGAAAATGATTGTATTTAGGCTAATAATTAACGAAAATGATTTGTCTTTTAGGTTGTCATTTCCAATAATTTCTTGTTATATGATTTTATTATTTTCATTTTACTATGAATTAATCAGATTTGTCACCAGCCACACTAATAATGAAGCGTGAAATGCCAAATTAGTATTTAAATTTTCTTTAGAAAACTGTAACATCCACTGTTATATACAAAAATTCACCCTATCACTAACCCAAGACAGTTAGCATGTTAAAGTTTAACGATTTGGATATATGCATGTGTCTTTCAGATCCAGTAAAAGATGGTCATTAAAATTTCGAAACAAAAGAAAAGTTACCGATTAGTTAACTACTTAACGGGAGCCCTAATTAATTGCACTTGGTTGCTTTTTCCAATCCTCAAACGAAAAGGGGACCAGGTTCAGTGAACCTGTAAATTTCAATCTCTATGTTTTTGGTTTTTTATTTATATGGATTGTCACCATGAATTTTCAAACGTAAGCATGCTTAAAAGCAATAATATATTATATAAATACTCCTATTATTATATAATATGAAAATTACCAAATTATAAGTAGTCATCTTTAGCTTTCCATCTACTTTCTTATAATTGAAAAAGAAGTTGGTGAAACATATGCTCATTATTAAGAGTTGTATCACACCATATATATGCATAAGGTTTGGGCAGAGACTTAAAGTAGAGATACAGAGTCAGAGAGCAATGATCCTTATGCCTTCTCAGGCGACTCATCATCACTTCATCATCCATCGTATGTCTCTCTAATCTTTATCATACTCGCACATATGTTTTAAACCGCAAATATACAATCAAATTATTCGTACATATGTATACAATACATGAGCATGTTATCAAATGATTCGTACATGTGCATGTATACATGATCATGTGTGTGTGCTTGGAATCATTACGATTTTTATTGACTATACACATTGTCAGGATCAAAGGTCGAAGAAGAAGTGAAGATATATCAACTGATTATATGTTTGGAGATGATTAATAAGAATCATAGAAAATGATCAGCGATATGGAGTAATCCTATAACAACTGGTTCGAGTTTGATCGAATCGATATTTCTTTTCTTTCGATTGCTTCGAATAAAAAGTTGGATCATGGTTTGAGGCAAGTAAAAGATCACCAGTTCCCCCTTTCACAACTTCAATCTCTTTTGTCAAGGATTATATTATTACATACTCTATGTTTTAATTTTCAACCAAATTCAGGTTCTTATTTTGTCAGATTATATGAACTAATATTCAATTCTATAATTGTTATTTTTGTATGACCATTACGTGGTATAAAATCTCTTTAGCTAGTATTCACTGATACTCGATTAAAAATTCCGTATGTATCAAACAACATATTATTGCTCCATTGAAGCGGATGATTAGGGCACCTGATATATGTCATGTACCCATGTTTTCTTAATTTCTTTTATGTATGTAACTTGGATATGTTCAATCCGGATTGGCTAAGTATTATGTTCATACATCCTAAAATCCGGTGGGTTTCGCCCATGGTGACACTGACCCAGACAGACGAAACCAAAAGCCCATCTGGAACTTACACAAGCACCTAATTGTTAAATATTGATTGGAATAAAGATTTGTCTCTGACTAGTGTAGAATTTAAATATTTAGAAAATTTGTCATTGTATTTGATGATTTTCACTTCCGGATAATCGGTTGAGCTAAACCATCACGTCCTATATGTTTTATATATTTATTTTGTAAACCAAGTCCTAAATGTTTCTTTATTATTCAAGTATCATTGGAATTTAAGCATATCAATATTCAAGCATGCATGTATAGTTTATGCAATTAGATATAATTAACTGGAAGTGGATATTGATTGGTGGTTTTAGTTGGGGAGATAGTAGATATTAAAAAGGTATAGTAAGGTTTAGACAATGTACTTACAATTGCATGTGAGCCAAATTTATTTTCTCTCTACATTTTTTCCGTTGACTATTGTCGGTACCGTTGACTCTCACTAGTTGTTCTAAAGTTAATATTTCCATGTCCATAGCCTTCACAATCATAGATTCATAGGTGTAATATTTCTTTTAACCATGGACATGTGAAATGTGAGTGACAAACTGAAAACAAATTAAAGCACCATATAAAGAAGATATAAGTAAAAAAACACTGGAAATTATCCAATAAACTGGTTCCAGTTTCTAATCCTTTCAATGGGAAAGCATGCATTAGTAATTTTCGAATATTAGGGTCAACGACTCTAGTAGTGGTACGACTAGAACAAATACATATCGGTAAAACTCGGTTTAATCATTAATGGTGATAATATATATGATGTGATCAGACTGGATGTGATGATTTGAAATGTCAACGAGTTTGGATAATAAAGGATAGTAGTTAATGTTCAAAACTAGAAAGATAGAAAGCTACTAAAAATCTAAACAAAGTGTAGATCTATTTTGACTTAGTCGAAGAAAACGTTCATTAAATGGTTCCCGCCAATGGCCCAACGGCCCCAAACGCGTAGAACGTAACATGCATGGGGATCCATATTAATGGCTTCTTCATCCCACTTGCTTATTTCTTTCGACTTTGGAGGTTTCATTTACCTATTATATAAGGGAATGTTCAGTTCCAGTGACTGAGATATCACAAGCAAACAAGAGAAGACATTTTATTGTTATTTCTCTCTCTCTCTCCTTGTAGATGGAACTTAAGGGCGTTACTTGTTTGCTTCTTTCTTTGGTTTTGCTTAATTCGTGTGTGGAATGTGTTTTGGGGGATGGATCTGTGGTGGGTCCTGCGAGGTTTAGAGACGATGATTGTAGGTGGGGCCGGAGGTGTGCTGGACGTGGCCGGTTTGGACGCGGTGGTGGTGGAGGGTTCGGCGGTGGGAGAGGAAGTGGTGGCGGTATAGGCGGTGGTGGTGGACAAGGTGGAGGGTTTGGAGCCGGAGGAGGAGTTGGTGGCGGAGCTGGAGGAGGACTTGGTGGTGGAGGCGGAGCTGGTGGTGGTGGTGGAGGAGGTATTGGTGGTGGTTCCGGTCATGGTGGTGGG
>Ga0041059_1001910_pt1 | contig 16128 bp, 7 predicted proteins | sample AraColnosormetaG_FD_56232 | JGI IMG/M metagenome (GOLD analysis project Ga0041059, IMG submission 56232) | Arabidopsis roots microbial communities from North Carolina, USA - Col MF nosort | ecosystem: Host-associated > Plants > Roots > Unclassified | place: USA: North Carolina | collected 2013-09-02
AATTTTAAATTATGTGTATTGTATTCTCGANAAAAAAAAAAAAAGAAATCTATGAATAATTAAAACGTAGCATAACCGTTACAAGTATAGTTTCAAATTCAACGAATCAAAATACTTTTTTAAAAGTAGCTAATACTTTTCTCGTTTCAAATTAAATGTCGTTTTGCATATTAATTTTTGTGTCATATTAAACGTCGTTTTATATTCTATGCAGATTTTATGTATAAACTTTATTGGTCAAAAGCGTTACGAATATCGTTTCAAGTTCAACGAATCAAAACATATTTTATAAAAACATCTAATACGTTTTCCGTTTCAAATTAGATGTCGTTTTGCATTTTAATTTTTGTGTCAGTCTAATGTCGTTTTATATTTTCTACACATTTATATTTTCAAAAATTTCAGTTTTATTTTTATTGTTTAAATATATCATCCAATTTGAAAATAATACAATACAATAACAAAAATAACATTTAAATTAAACAAAAATATTTTTAGAACACTGTGATCAAATTTTATCCTCCAATATTTCCCGACCCATAAACTTTAAACCTTATGTAACTTCAAAAAAAAATTCAAATTAGTCGTTTTGTATTCTACAAAATAAAATAAAAGGAAAAAAGTTTCAGAGAAAAGGGTAAATTTGCATAACAAGGAATACAGGCTGGCGTGTCCAGTCAAAAAAGTCAGAAATCTGCATAAAAAACTGTCTTTACCCAAACTGCCAAACCTAACCGTTATCGTCTCAGATATTATTATTATTTTTCAAATAAACATTCAAAACAGCTTTCTAATTTTTCACCTCAGATTGTGCGAATAATATCAGAGCTCTTTCCTTGTAGGTTTCCGTGATTTTGTCGCTTTAACTTCCCTTCTTTTCCCACTCTCTTCTCACGCGCGCGTGCTTCCCCTTTCTCTCTTTCGACTGTATCACACGCTCCATAAACTAATAAACAGACGCACCGAGATCACGACACGTGTACACCTACAGCTGTATCCCAAAACTTTCAAAACCGCTTGCGTGGAAGAAGCGGTGCATGACTTTCTCCACCGTCTCTACCGGTTACCGGTTATTATCCATCCTCCTCTCTATCTCTCTCTCTGTTATAAATACCTTTTTTCTCCTCTCTTCAGTTTCCTCCACCTTCTTCTTCTTCTTCTTCTTCTCTACAACAAACAAACAAAAGATCTGTTTCAATGGCGGATCGTGTTAAAGGTCCATGGAGTCAAGAAGAAGATGAGCAGCTACGAAGGATGGTTGAGAAATACGGACCGAGGAATTGGTCTGCGATTAGCAAATCGATTCCAGGTCGATCTGGTAAATCGTGTAGATTACGTTGGTGTAATCAGTTATCTCCGGAGGTTGAGCATCGTCCTTTCTCGCCGGAGGAAGATGAGACTATTGTAACCGCCCGTGCTCAGTTTGGTAACAAGTGGGCGACGATTGCTCGTCTTCTTAACGGTCGTACGGATAACGCCGTTAAAAATCACTGGAACTCTACGCTTAAGAGGAAATGCAGCGGAGGTGTGGCGGTTACGACGGTGACGGAGACGGAGGAAGATCAGGATCGGCCGAAGAAGAGGAGATCTGTTAGCTTTGATTCTGCTTTTGCTCCGGTGGATACTGGATTGTACATGAGTCCTGAGAGTCCTAACGGAATCGATGTTAGTGATTCTAGCACGATTCCGTCACCGTCGTCTCCTGTTGCTCAGCTGTTTAAACCAATGCCGATTTCCGGCGGTTTTACGGTGGTTCCGCAGCCGTTACCGGTTGAAATGTCTTCGTCTTCGGAGGATCCACCTACTTCGTTGAGTTTGTCACTACCTGGAGCTGAGAACACGAGTTCGAGCCATAACAATAACAACAACGCGTTGATGTTTCCGAGATTTGAGAGTCAGATGAAGATTAATGTAGAGGAGAGAGGAGAAGGACGTAGAGGTGAGTTTATGACGGTGGTGCAGGAGATGATAAAAGCTGAAGTGAGGAGTTACATGGCGGAAATGCAGAAAACAAGTGGTGGATTCGTCGTCGGAGGTTTATACGAATCCGGCGGCAATGGTGGTTTTAGGGATTGTGGAGTAATAACACCTAAGGTTGAGTAGTTTTGGTTTAGGGTTAAAACTTGAATCGATTGGGGATTTTCAAGAGCATTCATTTTTGGGGTTTATGGTAAAATTAAAAACAAAAACAAAATGTACAGAGGAATTAAAATTTCTATGGAATAATCTTAAATCTCAAATATTTGTTACTTGTTTTGGTGATTCATAACCAAAATCTATAACAAGTCTAAATCTAAAAATTGAACCTTGATTAGTGAGACATTATCATACAAAGAGACATACTGAGTTAGTCAACAAAATGTAGGATAACTACATTCTTACATATTGTATAGATGAATTTCATGTTAATCCTTTCATAGAGCTATACAGTAACCATGATTAGTGAGACCTTGTAACATGTAGTATCAAAATCAACAAAGGTATAGATTTAACATCTATTTGAAAACATTCGAACCTTTTATTTGAAAATCTTTTGCTTGTTGTAAGAGATTTACTCTATAGTCTATAGATAGTAATTAAACCTTTTCTATAGGTTTGGTAGATTACTTCACTTTTATATAAAATTAATTACTGTCAAATCGGATTTTTGTTAACATAATTATTTTTCGACAATTTAGAAATTATCGTAAAAATTAGATCAATCTTTCTACATTCTTACAAAAAATAAATACATTGTCTAGAAAATCAGTTTTTTTTTTTCGTTTTAAATCTATAAAAAAACTGACAACAACAAAACAATACATACTTTTTAATTACTATAGAGTAAAATCTCTTACAACATGCCAAAGATTTCAAATAAATTGTAGGAAGATTTTTATGTTATTTAACCATTCTACAGTATAAATAAACACTGGTACAGCGATGTTAAAAAGTAGAGGTTAAAAAAATGCGTTAAAAACACAAAAGCTACGTCGTTTCAATAACTGGGTTTTGTCTCAAAGAAAGCTGCTTTTGGTTCCCGTAGATCTAAAGTTACGTTCGAGTCTCCCCTCTTCTCTCCACTCACTCAGCTCTTTTGATTCCCCTCCAATTTTCTCCGACGGTACGGTCGAAAAATCCAACCGGAGATCAAATGGCACTGCCGTCGATCTCATCAATCGGCGCGACGTTCTCACTCCTAATCTATTTATCTCTTCCTTATTCAATCACAGCTGGTGAAAACAACCTCCTCCACCAATCTCCAACCGCTAGATCACGACGTCCCATGGTGTTCCCATTGTTCCTCTCTCAACCAAATTCTTCTTCGAGATCCATATCAATCCCACATCGAAAACTCCACAAATCCGACTCAAAATCACTTCCTCACTCTCGCATGAGACTCTACGACGATCTTCTTATTAATGGGTAATCTCCTTTTCCATATTTCCCGATCTGGGTCATGTAAAGATGTCTCTTTTATATACTATTATATCGTATTTGTAGGTATTACACTACGAGGCTTTGGATTGGTACACCACCACAAATGTTTGCTCTTATAGTTGATTCTGGTAGTACTGTTACTTATGTTCCTTGTTCTGATTGTGAACAATGTGGCAAACACCAGGTAATGATGGCTCTAGATATCCAAATCTTGTGTCTTGTCTCGTGTAAAGTTGCAAATTTTGAAACTTTCTTATGGTTATTGATCAGGACCCAAAATTTCAGCCAGAAATGTCTAGCACTTATCAACCTGTTAAGTGTAACATGGATTGTAATTGTGATGATGATAGAGAACAATGTGTTTACGAGAGAGAGTATGCTGAACATAGTAGTAGTAAAGGTGTTCTTGGAGAAGATCTTATTTCATTTGGCAATGAAAGCCAGCTAACACCTCAACGAGCTGTTTTCGGTTGTGAAACTGTTGAAACCGGTGATCTTTATAGTCAACGTGCTGATGGGATTATTGGATTAGGTCAAGGAGATCTTAGTCTTGTTGATCAATTGGTGGATAAAGGTTTGATAAGCAACTCTTTTGGTTTGTGTTATGGAGGGATGGATGTTGGTGGTGGTTCGATGATTCTTGGCGGTTTTGATTATCCATCTGATATGGTGTTTACGGACTCGGACCCTGATCGTAGGTATGTTTCCAAGGGAATGGCTTTTTCTGATTGGTGAATGGGATCTTGTATAATCCTAACAAATACGTTTAATACCTTTCACACATTTACTCTAGTTTCGGGATGGCGACAGTCCATATTACAATATAGATTTGACGGGGATACGTGTTGCTGGGAAGCAGTTGTCTCTTCATTCGAGAGTCTTTGACGGGGAACATGGCGCCGTACTAGACAGTGGTACAACATATGCTTATCTTCCAGACGCAGCATTTGCGGCATTTGAGGAAGCTGTAAGAACTGTTCTGAGAATTGTTAATGTTTAGTTAAGTTCCCTGTTTCTCTGTTGCTTATCTTACATGAGGCTCTTATCTTGTTGTATTGAAGGTAATGAGAGAAGTTTCCACATTGAAGCAGATTGATGGTCCTGATCCAAATTTTAAAGATACTTGCTTCCAAGTCGCTGCAAGGTATTTATTATCTCTTGCAAACTTGTGGTGTATATCATAACTTATAATCAAGGCAAGTAACTGACTCTTATAATTGTTTATGCTGAAGTAATTATGTCTCGGAACTTTCAAAGATATTCCCATCGGTCGAGATGGTATTTAAGAGTGGACAGTCATGGCTGTTGTCCCCTGAAAATTACATGTTTCGAGTAAGTAATGTAGCCCTTAACCTATTATGAAGTTCCATGTTCTCTCTATAGCTAGCACTCTATGCAGTATTTATAAGTCTCTCTGTGTCTGGTGTTGGTTTAGCCACAAATCAGTAGCTGATGTGATTACTTTTTGATCAATAAAAGCATTCCAAGGTGCATGGTGCTTACTGTCTCGGTGTCTTCCCAAACGGAAAAGATCACACAACTCTTTTAGGAGGTAAATAGATATCATTACTTTGTTTGATTTTTCTCTTTTTATGGCTACCTTCATTTGTTATTATACTGCATATCATTTTACTTGCCAACAGATTCATTTGTAACAAATGATCTTATACTATTATCAGGAATTGTGGTTCGTAATACACTTGTTGTGTATGATCGTGAGAATTCGAAGGTTGGATTCTGGAGAACCAATTGTTCGGAGTTATCGGATAGGCTTCATATTGATGGTGCACCACCACCTGCTACTTTGCCTTCAAATGATTCAAATCCCTCCCACAATTCATCAAGCAATCTGTCAGGTTAGCACGACAAACTCTCTCGTCTTGGAAATTACAAACTGAAAAAAGAAACTATTTCTATTTCTCCTGATGTTTGTGGTACTTGATTCCTCAGGTGTGACTCAAGTTGGTCAAATAAACCTTGATATTCAACTAACAGTCAACTCGTCCTATCTGAAACCTCGGATTGAAGATCTCTCCAAGATATTCTCCAAGGAGCTCGATGTCAAATCTTCACAGGTGAGCCAAACTGATAAACACACAACAACTTGTAAGCCTTAAGCACTATTTTCGCCAATATTGAGTGAAAATGTGTCTGTCACAGGTCAGTTTATCGAATCTCACCTCCAAAGGAAACGAGTCTCTCGTCAGAATGGTTGTCCTCCCACCTGAACCTTCTACTTGGTTTTCAAATGTCACAGCAACGGTAATGATTACACAAAAGACTTCTCCTTACATTGCTCAATATTTTATCTTCTCACATGACATATTCCATTATGCTTCTTGTAGAATATAGTTTCTCGGTTTACAAATCATCAAATAAAGCTTCCTGAAATCTTCGGAAACTATCAGCTGGTTAATTACAAACTCGAGCCTCCAAGAAAACGGTAATCGCCATTCATTCTCAACCGTAGCTAAAAGATTATCATTCCATTGTCTCAAAAAGAAAATTCTTTTCCATTCGTTTTTTAGGACGAATAACAACATTGTCGTGATCGCGATTGGAATCATCGCTGTAATCGTCGGGTTATCAGCTTATGGAGCTTGGTTGATATGGAAACGGAAACAAACATCAATTCCATACAAGCCTGTTGATGAAGCTATAGTAGCTGAGCAAGAACTTCAACCTATATAAAGGATTTGGTACCTAGTTTTATTTTCTCCTTTTTTTCATACACAAAACTGAAAAAGCAAAGCTGTTTGGTCTTATTAAAAAAAAAAACAGAATCCCAACTGTCTGAATGATCTTTATTGTTTAGTAAATAATGCCTACTTTTCGTTTTAATTTATGAAACTAATCCTTTTGTTTAGGCTTGTTATTACTATTATATTTGGTATATTTGATGAACCACTTCAACCTTTAGAATATATCAAGAACTATTACAACTTTGGTATATTTTACTAACCGTTGCAACATTTGCCGTTTATGAAATTTTTTTACGAGCACTGATGAAAATTATATTTGTTCATATAGAGTTTTTATTCTTCACCATGTTTTATTCGTGTTTTTTTTAATCACAAAATATTCGTTCCAATAATTGTATCTCTTACAAACAATTTTTTCTATTTAAACTTTTATGTCTTTTTAACTCTATACTTATTTTTCTCTTTTCTTAGAAAATTATGTATATTTATTATTATTTTTGTGTGATACTTTTTTCATATAAAGTTGCATTAGTTCGTTATATAGCATTGTGTCATTGTCTCTCTTTTTTTCTTTCTATGTCTATGTCATTGTCTTTCTTTAACATAACACCATTTAAAATATTGAGTTTTTATCATAAATATTTTAATTATGAGAGTTAGATATCTTTATCATAATTTTTGTAAGATATATTTTGATTTATTTATTATGTTTGAAAAGTTGTTTTAATTCTTTATGACTTTTCGTTGAAAAATTGTGTTCATTTATAGTATTTTTACTATTTAGTCTTAAATTATAGGATATTTTAGCTTTTCTTTTGTTCCATAATATAAGATTTACTCAGATTTATATGCATAATTTATGTTTATTTAGTTTGTTGATGACTTTTGGAATTCTGCAAAAACAAATTCTATTGGTAGGAATTTTTACAAATTAGAAAACATTTATTATTTTTTCATTTATGTGCTTTTAATAAAAACTAGATTTTAATTCGTCCGGCGATTTGTGGGACGATTTGGTTTTTAAATAAATGATTTTTATATTTAATGGCTATATATTATATGTAAAAGGTTATAAATTATTGATTTTATAAGATATTTATATATTGGGTATAGTTTACAATAGTTATTAAGTAACGGTATATCACATGATAATTTTTTTTTAATAATTTTTTCTTATCAAGATCATTAGATATATCTAAACTAGTGGTGTTAAAAACTAATAAAATGAAGAGTTAACCCGTATATGTCGAACCATACATGAACATAATTTATTTGGTCAAATTTAAAACAAGAGAAAAAACGTAAACTATTTACTACTTTTTAGGCAAAACTATATCAATTGCTCTTGTTGCCAAAAATTGTTAGAAATATCATTTGAGAATCGAGAAAATATCCCAAACTAAAATCAAAAAGGTAAAAATAAGGGGAAAATGAAGAAGAATAAAAAGAAACTAAAGAAACCAAAAAAAGGTAAACAGAATATTGAATAAATAAGTTTGAGTAAAAACAAAAAAAAAATATTTTAGAAAAAATATTTAAAAACAATTTTACAAATAAGATAATTTTATTAATAGATTTTTACATGTATAAAATAAAAACAAAAATCATAATAATGTTTTACAACAACATTGCCAAATTAATTTGGGATTAAAATCACATATGATAATTGGGTGATTTGCTGAATCACATATGATAATCACACATGCTCCAAATATATTGTTTTTCTGTTTAATGTTTGGCGTTAAATTAGGTGGATCGTTATTTTGTACTCTCTCTGCCCAAAGCATATGATATTCAAAAAATTGTGTTCATTTATGGTATTTTTACTTCCTTTATCCTAAATTATAGGATATTTTGGTTTTTATTTTGTTCTATAATATAAGATTTACTCAGATTTATATGTATAATTTATGTTTATTTAGTTTGTTGATGGCTTTTTGAATTATGTAGTATTTTTTTCTATTGGTAAAAATTTTTACAAATTAGAAAACATTTATTATATCTTAATCTATGTGCTTTTAATAGAAACCAGATTTTAACTCGTGAGACGATTTTGGTTTTTAAATAAGTAATTTTTATATTTAATGACTATATATTATATGTAAAAGTTTACAAATTATTGATTTTATAAAACATTTATATATTGGGTATAGTTTACAATTTTTATTAAGTAACCGTATATCACATGATAATTTTTGTTTTATTTAATTTAATTTTAATCATGATTATTTAATATATCTAAATTGGTGGTGTTAAAAACTCAACAAATGAAGATTTAAGTCGTATTGAAGCAGAAAATGAGTAGTATATTGTAGAACAAAACAAAAGCTAAAATATCCTATAATTTAGGACAAAAGGAGTATCGATTACTAAATAGTAAAAATATCATAAATAGACACAATTTTTTGAATTGGTCAAATCCAAAACAAGAGAAAAAAAACTATTTACTACTTTTTAGGCAGAAATATATTAATTGCTCCTGTTGGTAAAAATTGTTAGAAATATCATTTGAGAATCGAGAAAAATATCCCAAAATAAAATCAGAAAGTTAAAAATAAGAAAAAGAAAAAGAAACTAAAGAAACCAAAAATGGTAAACAGAATATTGAATAAATTAGTTTGAGTAAAAACCAAAATATATATATTTAAAACATTATTACAAATAATATAATTTTATTAACAGATTTTACAATATTGCCAAATTAAATTTGGGATTAAAAACCTCCAAAAAAAATATTCTTTTGGATTCAGTAAATCGGATTTGAGAACCGGCGGTCTCTCGGAAATAGTTGGTGAGTATCTTCTTCTCTCTCTTTCTCTTTCTTCTGAGGTTTAGGGTTTAAGACTCTCCAAGAAATTTGGATTTACGCTAACTGTTTTTGATCATCAAATATCTTTTGTTTCTGTGATTCACCGAATCACTTCAATTTCGCCGAAAGTTTCTGGCTTTCCTTTTTTCTCGGTTATAGATTTTGAACAACTCTTATAGGCTTTGAGATCAGTAAGATCAATTTCACTGCTTAATCGTTTTAGATTTCATTAAAGTTGAAAGCTTTTTGGTCTAATCTTTGTTTTTTCCGATTATAGCTGAAGAAAGTTTGAGACTTTATGGCGCTTAAAGCAAAACCAAGATCTGAAATGGATATCTCAGATTGTTCTGCAAATCAACAACCAGATGGTGTTAATGTAGTGGAGGATGCACAAGAGGTGGAAGAGGATATAGTTGATATCTTGAAGTGGCATGATGATTTTGAAGAGGAAAGAGAAGAGGTTTTGTGTGGAGCTTCTTCTTCAAGTTCTTTTGGTGATTCAATGTGTGCTCGTGATGGTGATGATTTTGGTTTTGGTGATGAAGCACAATCTATGTTAAGCAATGATTATCCATTACCTGGAACTTGTGATGATGGGACTGAGTTTTTGGGTTTGCCTAAGAAGAAGACGAATGATAGGTGGAGGAGATTGACTAAGCCTATAATGTGGAGATGTAAGTGGATAGAGCTTAAGGTTAAGGAGATTCAGTCTCAAGCTAGAGGGTATGAGAAAGAAGTTAAAGATTACTATTTGACTAAACAGTTTGATTTGGAGAAGTCGAAATTGGAAGGCTTTGATGGCAAATCGATTCCTTTTCGTGAAAACAATCAAAGGAGGAATGTTTTTAAGAGAGGAAGAAGGAAACGAGTGGAAGAGACTACAGATGTTGCTGCTTATATGTCTAACCATAACCTTTTCTCTTATGCTGGTATATCAACAATGCAGCTTTCTTTGCTTCTTTTAACTTTCTTCTTTTTGGGGATAACAATGGTGTATAACTTTTTGTTCTTATCAGATAAGCGGGTGCCGGTAAATGTTAAAGGGCAGTATCTTGATTCAGGTAAGATATATACAGATTGTTTGATTTTGATTGTCTGATTGAAAATGGGAGTTTTAGTACTGAATCATCAATATTATGTTAAGATTTTGGTACAGGTCGCAAAGCTACGGGGAAGCAAGATGCGATTGAAGATGATAGTCTAATTTCTGAGTTAGATTGTTCTGATGATGTACTTGCAAAGTTTCTGTGTAAGATTGATGAGGCACAGGGAAAAGCAAGAAGATTGAGGAAGCGTGTTGATCAGTTGATGTGGGATTCTCAGCCTGCTCATACATCATCAATGCCTCAAATGGTAGCTCCCTGTCATAGAGACTCTATGATACAAACTGGCAAGAAATGTGCTCTTGTTGAAGCCCCGTTGACTCATGTACAAAATGGTCAACAATGTATACCTGCTGATCATATCGAACACCTAATGGTGCCTCAGACACATATTGGTGGGCAATGTTTGACTAACAACTCTCCAATTTCATCTAGCTTAAGATTTCACCCTATCCTTGAAGACGTAAGAGTTGTTTATTCGATAATTTCCTAATGATAAAATGTTTGTTTGGAGTTGAAAAAGAGTTCAGAAAAATCTTTGAAATGGTTTTTATGCAGCTGCTAATGGATGAGCCAGAGATGAATGATCATGAAATGGAAGGGGATGACAAAAAGCTTGATTACTTCATGAAGATAATCAATCAGATTACAGGCGTGCCACGGGAAGAAGCAGATGCAGAAGAAGATCCTACACCGGTCACCAAGAAGCGGAATACTTCTCACTGAAGCTCTCTCTCTGTACAGAGCCTTATCTTCCTGCCTGATCAGCTAAAATTCATGTCCATAAAGCTCTCATAAGATAGTAATATTGGTATATTCCGTTTATTCTTCTTCTCTATCTCTCTACTAACTCTTTGGATTTGGCTCTTTATGAATTATGAAACCAGAATAGGTTTCAGAGTTTGTGCAGAGTTAAATGACTTAGCACCATATCTTCGGCTATTATCTTTCTTGTTCAATATGAGTCATTAGACCTTATTTGATTCTAAATTCAAATCTTTTTGATCTTCCTTATGGAGAGTTTATTCATGTGATTGTGCACAAGAGTCAAAAAGTCACGCACGCCGATTGATTAACAACAAACTGTGATTAAACTAAACTAACACTAGACTCTGGTTTGGTTTCTTTAATAATCTTGAGAAACTTTATCCGACACATACACATGTCAAGTCGAGAACTTAGTCTGAACTCTGAAGTGTTTTTCCTACAAAAGGCTCTTTCTTGATTTTCGAATCTTTTAAAATGATTAACATGGAAGATGAGTCAGGTTAGTGATAATTAATTTACCTGTAAAGACCAAATATTAGTGATAATTAAAGAGAAACTTTTTAGGTAGCCGCATTTTCTTGAGACCCAAACAAACACTTTGATATTTGTAAACGACGACAAAGCTATCTTATGAGACAGTTTCTTCACTTTCATTGGCCTTACTTGAGGGGACCGCAAATACAATCTCACTTTCTCTATAGCCTCTTTACATTTTCAAATCTCGAATCATTTATTCCATAAGCGTAAATGTCGTACTCGGGCTTAAATTTGATAAAAATGCTTTCCTTTCTCTTAGTATCTTGAAAAGCTTAAGGAGTTTCACTACATGGAAAAGTCTTTAGCTGTCACCATTTTGGTGCACATAAGATTATTAATTATATATTTGGACTATAACTAACAACACCATGATGTCAAAACTACCATGGATTTTGTCCATGATTCCGTTTCATATATCTTGAATTTGTGTGAACACAACCCTTTTGGTTTCTTGTTCTACCTAATTTTGGGTAAAGAACACGAAACCTTGATGAATATTAGTATTCTGATTCATTACGTTATAGGTTATTATTAAGTAACAATCTTTGGAACTTGAAGTGGAAAGTTAAAGGCTAAAAAGAGGAGCCGCCATAAACTTTCCACGCCGGCGAATATTTATGTGATTAATATTTCTCTGTGTTTGTAATTAACAATTAATTCATCCAAAAGAAAAAACCTTATGTGGTCTTTTTGGCCTTAAAGCATAAGTGATTGACTAATGTCTTTATTAGTTATCTCCTTGAAAAACCAAAAGCCAAAACAAAGGAGAAGAAGAAGATGCTGAAATTCGATGAACCAAAATGCACAAACCCATCCTGTTTCTTCTGCAGCATGAAAGATACCAACCCGTTTCGTCGAAGATCAAAACTCGCTGCAATCTTCAAAGAGATTCCTCGTACGGAGTCAAAAGACCATGTCTTGGTCTTGAGTGGTTTGTGGAACATAGCCATGTCCGAGCCTGACGATCCTGAGTTCCCGTCACTAGGTTTGTTCGAGTGTATGTCAAAACTCATACATAAATCGATCAAAAACAGTGTTTGGCTTCTCAAAGACCAGAACATATTCATTCCTTATTACGCAGCTCATATCATTGGATCGTATGTTATGAACAAGGAAGATTTAGCTGCCATGGCGGTTGATTCAAAGGTCTTTCTTGTTCCTGCTTTGTTGGAGCTTTTGAGAGGGAAGATCAGTTGGGTTGAGCAGCGAGCCGCAGCTCGAGCACTTGGTCATTTAGCTAGCCATGAGAAGAGTTTTGAAGCGGTTTCTTTATTCGAAGAAGAAATTGTGAAGCTTGCAATGGAGATAGCTACTAATTGTTTGAAGAATGTTTACAAAAGCTTTCTTGGGGTTGAAGATAGGGGTAGGTTAAAGTATCAGAGCGATTTGTTGACTAGAGGGCTTGGTGGGTTTGAGACAGAGAATCAAAAAGCAGAGGAATGGGGGATTCAGCTACAATGTTGGTCTTTATTTCTATTGAATTGTTTCGCATCTCGAGGTAAGTCTATTGACCGAATCTGCGAGGGAGGGTTCTTGAAGAAAGTGATCGAAATGTGGGGTGGTTTAGTAAACCGGAAGTCTCCGGGAGGACTTGGATTGATAAAGTCTCTTTGTAAAACAGAGTTGGGGAGAAAGAGAGTTAGTGAGGTTAGAGAAGTGATTGAGAGACTTTGCGATCTTTCGAGATCGTCTGATGATTGGAAAGAAACTGCTTTAGATACACTTTTGTTGCTTCTTAAAGACTCAAATGTTAGGTATCGAGTTATCGATGTTTTAGGTCATTGTTTAGTGGATTTAGCAGAAGATAAAGTTGTTGGAGACAGAGTAGCTCAGATAGTTTTACAAGATTATCACAAGATTAAGTATAGTGGCTTGAAGATGACGACCGAGGAAGCTCATAGAAGTATAGAGAATCTATGGGAGATTAAAGTAGAGAGGAAGAAGAAAGAGAAGCTTATGAGTGAAACAGAGCTTGAAGAAAGAAGAAAGATGGTGAAGTCGTTAAAGAAACAGGGGAAGAAGAAGTTTTTGAAGGGTTTTGTTAAAGAAGCGATGGAGATTTACACAGTTGGGATTGATTTGTGTCCGTTGGATATGTTAAGAGATAGGGTTGTGTTGTTTAGCAACAGAGCACAGTGTTACTTGTTGTTGAAGAAAGTTGAATCTGCTATTAGTGATGCTACTAGGGCTTTGTGTTTATCTGGTGTGAATAATCCCCACGGTAAGAGTTTGTGGAGAAGATCTCAAGCGTTCGATTTAAAAGGATCGACGAGAGAGAGCTTGATGGATTGTTTAGCGTTCGTTGATCATCGAGTCAAGCATTCAAATACACAGAGGATTCCCTACTATGCGGCGCAGATGATAAGAAAACAGATGAGCGCCACGTGTATTTTCTCTGGGGTTGTGTCGAATAGTCGATGATCTGACGGTTCAAAATCAAAGTTCGAAGGAAGGTGTTGATGTGTTAGGCATTAATTGTTGTTAACAATTCGTTAATTGTCTTCAAGTTGAGTGATGAATTATTAATTTATTAGCGATAGATTGATGAAATTGTGTTGTTTTCTTTAATCAAAAACTGATTTGGCGAAATCGTTTTTATTTTTTCTTCTTTTTAATCGTCATTTGGATCGACAAAACATGATCCATAACCAAATTCTTACAATGAGGGTAATACGATTATTTGGAGTCGAACTACTCGACTATTGGTACTTCCTAGTAGTTGGTTATATCATTTGTTTTGAACTTTTGATTAAAAAGTTTTAGATATTAATTCGTTAATTTGGTTGTACCGTTTTTTTCTTTTTTGAATACTAAAAGTTAATAACTTATTATTTCATGGTGATAAGCCAATAATTTACTTGGTACGATTCAACAACAGATCAGATTCTGTTATAATCTTATTTTATGGGCTGCTTATTTAAACTGGGCCTAAGCCCCATAACAATATTATTTCTTAGATTAACAACACTTAAATCTTATTTTATGGGCTCGTTACAATGCGCCTCTATGTGTACGCGCCTTCGCCTCCACCTAGTGACTGGTTGATCGTGACTGCAAACGAAGGGTAGTTAAGGTCTGAGGTTCTGTAATATATCAGGGCCTTGAGGCAATTGCCTTTTTCGTTAGCTTATAGTCACGGCTCTGGGTGAAGGCTTGACATCTACGATGATTCATTTGAATATAACTTTCGCTGTTGAATTTCTATTAAGATATAATTTTTAATATTGTCACCCGATTTTTTATCGACGAACACGGATGGTAAAAAAGTGTACCGAGTAGAGGTAATGGTGTGTTAGACAAACCACTGCTGGGTTTGAACAATGATGAGACGACATCAAACTTTTTTCCGTTTCCTAAGGTTATTGTAGTTGGAAAAAGACGATCTACGATGTCAGCGCCTACACTGATATACTTCAAAAAAACCAATAAAAACTTAAGCTAACTTAACAAAAATAAATAAAAACTCAAAAAAATTCATCAAAGTAAATAAAAATCCTTAAAATCTAGTCAAATTAAAATTTAAATCAAAAACAAAACAAACTTCTTTTATCACATGGTTTACCAACTCTGTTTAGTATTTAAAGTTCAAATCATCTTGAAAACATTACCACAAAATATTTGACATTTCTTCCACATTTTGTTTTTGAGATAATGTTCTTGATAATGAGATAATTAAGCATGTACAAAAAATTTTTGAAGCGGGATTTCAAACTTTATATTACTGGGTTTGTAATGAAGTTTGGTACCAGATGTCATTTCATAATTTTACCATTTCATTTTTTTTTTTTCAATTTTTCAATTCAAATATTTATTTCTATGTTTATGCAAATAATTTCCTTATGTTTTGCTTATATTTTGCTTATGTTTCTCTTTGTTTTTCTCAACTTGTTTTTCTCCTTTCTTATTTCAGCATTTACAATAAGTCAAATAACTATAACATCGTTGGAGTTGTTATTAAAAAAAAAAAAATCACTAAATTCTTTGAAAACTTAATACGATGTTTCAAAAAGATATTCTACATATATAGGTAACTCGTTCAGTAAATAAAAAAAGGGTAATATTAGAAACTAACTATAGAATTGAAAAGAATCAAGTAACTAACCATTGTCAGTTTTTCTATGGATAAATAACTATATGACGGCATAAGAAAATACAAAACTATCCTTGCAAGTTGAACCAAAAGCAAGCTTATGTAGATATATTTGATATTTTTTAGCAAATCGCATGAAACATGTTAAAATAGCACGATATTTATAAAAACGATGATATTTTATAACGTACATTTTACACAAATAGCATGTTATATAAACAAATATCGTTTCATTTGAAAAGTTGAACCATGAGCAAGCTTACACGAAGATAAAATAATAGATTTGAGAAAGTTTTAACATTTAAATCATGTTTTTAGAAGAAATTACATGTGATTTTAATAAATAATGTGTTATATGAAAAAGTAGCATGTTGAGAGAGAGAGATTTCTAGTTATCACGTGTAATTCGAAAAAGTAGCGTGGTATAAAAGAAAATAACATACAATTTAAAAAGAAAACATAACGACGGAGATTCCAAGAAATAATCAAAATCAAATAAAAAAATGACAAATCTTCTGCAAATTGAAGGAGAGATGATCTATCAATATAAATAACGTTTGGCAGCCTAGATTTATCGAAAAAGAGATCAGGTGGTTGTGATGGTGGAAGATGTGGTAGTTGTGGTGGTGGAAGAAAGAAAGATGAGATGATTCTAAGTGTTTTATATGATTTTGAAAAATAGCATGTAATATATATATA
>Ga0041059_1001911_pt1 | contig 16128 bp, 18 predicted proteins | sample AraColnosormetaG_FD_56232 | JGI IMG/M metagenome (GOLD analysis project Ga0041059, IMG submission 56232) | Arabidopsis roots microbial communities from North Carolina, USA - Col MF nosort | ecosystem: Host-associated > Plants > Roots > Unclassified | place: USA: North Carolina | collected...
CTTCTAATGGTCTTCTCCTCTTTAAGGTATGTTATCAATATCATGGTACCATACGCATCTCGTGAACCATATAATGACTTGCCATAAATTATTTATTTCCTGAAACAAAGATAAGATGAAAAAGAGATTACTTGCTACGAAGAAAATAAGTTCTTTTAACCAAAAAAAAATTGGTCGAAAAAAAAAATTCTTCACATCTATTTACAGTCTTTACTTTTGGGTATAATATATACTCTTCTGGACCGAATAATTCATTCCCTTCCCATTCCATCCCATCAAATAAATGTGAAACTATTCTTAGTCAGCTTTGAATTTTGGTAGTTTTATTTTTAATTTTTAATTAATAGGTGTTAAAATCGATGCTTTTTTATTGAAGAAAACTCAGTTATTAAAAAAAGAAATCAAAATATATTTGTATTGGTAAAAACAAATGAAAAAAGTTTAGAAAAAATGGGAAAGGAAAACAGCTTGCACCCAACATGGAGAAAGGGCAAAGAGGTCAATGTGTCCCCACAACAATAATTATAGAATATTATTATCATTCTCAATGGCTTTGTGACCTTTATATCTTAAATATTTCTTCTTTTGACCTAGTCTCTTCCCTTTTTACTTCCACTCTTCTTTTTTTCTTTTATTGTAATTTGAAGTGACGAGAATGTGTGTATGGTCAAAATGTTATACCGGGGAGAAGATTACAATACATCAAAATTTGTTACAGAACTGCTGCATATGCTTATCAGTATTCTCTGAGAAATTAAGTAAGTTAAGATAAATCACAAGTAGAGTAAACTGTGGAAACACTTCTAATCTAGCGATTCATCGATATGGTTTAACATTATCTCTTACGATCGATTTACTTCACTAATTAAGTGAATGTCTTTTTTTTTTTTGCTTAATAGTCGAAAAAAGTTTGAAGTATATATAGGTCCATCATCTTTTCGGATCATTATTTTAATCCTCATTTGTTTTATCGGTGTTTGAATTCGTGTTTTTGAAAAACTCTTTCCTCCTGATAGTAAGCAAACTATCAACAGCGATTTAAATGCATCGTTTGTGTATGCACATTTTTTACGTCGTCTCATACCACGCGCTACTTGCCTATTCTATCTATGGCTCTATGCATACGAGTCTCCTTAATTAACGTTGCAACTTGCATGTAGCAATATTTGCTCCATGGTTAAACAAATAAACAATCAGATCAGATAGTCATTCATTGAAAGAATTCGGTGTGTTTATCGCTGTCTCCATCCTCTTCGTTCATATATGTACAATATATTTAACAAATTTTAAATTACAGATTTATTTTATGATACAACATAAATAACTTAAATGTTTAATAGTTTTTTTTTTATAGTGCCATAAATCTTGAGTTTGAATATGATCCAGAGTTTCAAAATTATGTGTCTCATTTAAAACTAAAAGAACTCCAAAAACACATCTCCATAGATTTCTACAAGCTATAACAAACAGATCTCCATAGATTTCTACAAGCTACTTTCATTAATTTGCCACATGCAATCATCAAAAGATTAAAGTAAGCCTTCAAATTGCTTATGTGTTTACCCATATAAAAGAATATACGCCGTGTTAAGAGTTTCTTAGAAGAAGTCATGACTTGAATTATTCTCTTTGTTGACGATTTGATCGAAGCAAACCAAAAGTACATATATATCATAAACTAATTATACTTTTACAATTGAGTACTGCACATACGTTTTTTACTAGTCAAGGGATGTTGACAAATTCACATGCATTGAAAATCAGGACATGATTAGCTTCAAAACAAAGGAAGTATAAAAAGAAGTAAAAAAAACAAAAACAAAGAGCTGCATTCTCAAAATTTGTATAGTCCATGATTATGTCTCACAGCTGCAAAGTCTATATGGTGGTTCATAAAACCAAGTAATCATTGGTCCAATGCAGTAAATAAAACAAAAAAGATATTCATATGTGGGAAATTATAACAAATAAACAAGGAAATATATACTGTATTTTAATATCATATGATCACATATATATATATATATATACTTTTTGAAGTGTCTCACAGTCAATATGGGATTAGAACTCAGGTTTTGATGTTATATCTTTCAACGTGGGTTGGTAATTTCTTTCCGGAAAATGGATGACATCCCGAGACACTATTTAGAATCTATGGTTTAGACTTTTTAGATAAAGATTATTTCAACTATAGTTGATAAACTACGTACTGACCATATTTCAACAGCTACGATCGGATAGTCAACAATTATCTTAAATGAAATACCACAATTTATTCAATGCAATGTATACTGACACGCCCATTTGTTAGTTTCTATTTTATCAGAAAATTTTATAATATACCATTTAAATTATTTTTATTGAAATTAATGATAAAAATAATTTAATTAATAAACAATTATTGAGGAAAAGGTTCTTCTAAGGATGAGCGAGTGGCGAATCAGACTCCTTCCTACTTTAATGAATTTTTGTAATAACTTTTTTTTTTACTGCAAATTTTTGTATTGATTAAAAAATTATGTTATCGGCTTCATATCGATGTATTCCGAATATTTAAGGCAAAGATGGAAAAAGGTGTAAGCAATTCATTAGCTTTTAGTTCCAAGCCATATACAAACTAAAACCAAACTGAACTATTGAGCTTTTTTATATTTCTGACTCGGTCCAAATTCTACATTTTTTTTTTTTTGTTTAGGCAGAGGTCAAATTCTGCATAGAAATTTAGAAAACTACATAAACCAATGAATATGTTAGAATATATGTAAATTAAACATGCAACATAAGACATAAATGGGATGCATCCAAAGATCTCTTCTAATGATTAGTAATTAATTGAGCAATTATGGCAATAATGATAGAAAAATGAAAATGAAAACTATAAGGGTTATAAATGAAGTAGGTCCAAAAATGAAATATAATATTAATGGAAAATAACAGAAAAAAAGAAGAAGAAAGGGTATAGTGTGAGCTGCAATTGCAGAACCTGTCGCTATGGCCCTCTCCTTAAGACAAATCAGACTGCAGGTCCCAAACCCTTGTTCTATTTCGTGATTCACATTATTGTATGCTTTTATCTCCACACTTCTCCGTTCTCATATATACATGCATATTTTATGTCTATTTTATATGACTATAGCCTGTACATGTTATCTTAAATATCCGTACGTATAAATATAATATATGCATAGCAATTTGAGCCTTTTAGACCATTTTCAATCAATATACCACACCCAAATGAATGTAACATTTAGTTGATTATTCTATTAACAGCCTCTTAGATAACGAAGATACCTGAAATTTTGTCTAAATGATGATGTCGAAAATATGAAGATTCATGATGTTGTGTCTCAAAGTCAAATATTCGTATATGAGGCTTTTAACAATACTATGATAAAAAAAAAAAAATTGATTCTGTTAAGTGAATTCACATATTTATGATAAATATATTGTTGGCAATTAAAAGTTACAGAAAATACATAAATGTTGTTAAATACATTGGGTGAACAAATAAAACGAGGTTAATTATGTATAGAAGACATGATGAGTAATGTGTTTTTTTTTCCCGGCGTACATGAGAGTAATGGTAATTAGTAAGATTAAAAAATGCTCACTACAAAAAATAAAAAGATAAAAATGTTATTGAATTATATATACTTGTTCTTTATCAAAAAGAGTATATGTTTAATGAAAGATTTTCTTATAAACAGACCGAACCCCAGTATTGCAACTGGTATCCAATGTGGAATTTGTGTATCCATATAATTCAATAGTGGTCACAATTTCATATATGAAGCCAAATCTATAGTCTCACGGTTTCACAAAGAAACATCAAGAAACATACAAAATGTCCTCAAACATTTTCTCCTTTTTTGCATCATTTATCGATTGGAGCTACAGAAACAGTTTCTTTTTGAAATTAGAATATTTCGATAGTAGCCACTCTACGATAAGTCGATAAGTTATTTTAACATCCAGTACTCCATGCATACGTTATACGCGCACAGTGTAGTGAATTAGTGATATATGTACAATGAAAGAAGCATATATATGTTAAGAAATACCACTTTTGTTATTATTTGGTTTCTACGTTCTGTCCATGTCCACTAGAAATGACATCAAGAGAGATTATCAGTTTTTAATTTTTTGGGAAATAAGAAACTACTGTAAATTAAATTGAATATATATAAATGATATGAATAATTGTAAGATTATTTTCGGATTTTTGAAGTTTAATATCTATAAAAGTAAATAAAGAAGTTTAATATCTATGTTATATTGGGATTTCGATTTTCATGTTGTCGTATTGGAGTAAGGTAATCATCATATATATGGTACAACAATTAGAGAAGAAAGGTGAAACTCACGAGATATGTATTACATGTTGTCCAAATTCGTGGGCAAACGATTCACTCTGAAATCGTGGTCACACAAAATAATTATGACTCGATCAGAATATATTTTTTTTTTGGTACGCTCAAATTTTTCATATACTTTTTTTTTCTTGGTAGATGAACAAAAAAAACTAAAAATAAGACATATATGTAGGTATAATGCATATTATGGAGTTGACGGTTGGATCGTACGTACGTATTACTTGAACAAGTAAATGTCGGGATTTTGACAGAGGAAGCGAATGAGCAAAACTATGCCAACATATTAAATAAAGTCAGAGCTTCGTTTCATTTTTTATCCTCATGAGTTGTAAGATTCATTTCAACTTATTTTTTTACCTACCATTACTACTCTTGTACTTTTGATATTTATTGAATTTTATCTGTTCATTTTTTATTTTATTACCTTTATTTTTGTTAATTTTATTACCTATAAACAAAAAATAAAGTATAATTTTCTAATTAGTATTATAAAAAGACTTATAGTATTACGTACATTCAACTCGTTGATACATTTAAATTTAAAGATATATATGAATCTTACATGTTCTTGCATATTTTTCTTCCATGTAAAAGCCATATATATCTCAAACTACAATACAAAATAAAAATTGTGGGAATTATCTACAAACATTTGGTTAGACAAGTGACAATAGATAAAAAAACTGTTGTATAAAAAAGGAAAGAATTTTGAGTTAATCTGAAACTTTTTAATTTCTGAATTTTTACTGTTGACAAATTTTAATTCTAAGTTGCCTTTTGAGAGATAACTATCTATTAAATAATAAATTAATTGATTTATGTTCCTATGTATATGGTTCGTATGGCAACTAATCCACCTTTGTGAGCACAGATTAGAGTGCTCGAAACGAAATTGAGTGTCTGTCTAAATGATTGTAGCTCCTTCTGTTTTTGGAATGTTCCAGAAACAATTAATATATCTTTTGGACAGTTAAATGTTAGATGGTTATATTCAATCCGACTGGTCCAGCTAGAATCAAAGACAACACATATATGCAGGGTTTAATCAAAGCTTGCATCTACGAAAATAGAAACAACATCGAGTCAAAACTTGCATGTACCCATATAAACTTGTCAAAGTAATTGAGTCGATAGAAGTATTTGGGAGGGTCAGTAATTGTTTCTAGCAAGGTGTGGGTAAGAAATTAATTGCAATAAGAAATTCGAGGTCAAAGAGTTGACAAAACAAAACAAAAAGTAAAATAAAACCTGAATGAAGCAAAGGGATTGGTTTTTCAACTATTACCATATTTAAAGTTTTATTATGACATACTAACATAAATGTGTTGATTCTGAATGAAGTAATGAAGAGGGTTTGGATGATGTCTCATCAGTCACCACTGCAAAAGGATGTCCTGTAATTTGTTTAGACAAAGATTTTGTGGGTATCTTCTCTCTCTACTACTTTTAAGATTGACCTATCTTCTCTATGTATATTTACTTTTACCTTATTTACATTATAGAAAAATAGATAAATAAATCTCTTTTTTGTTTGGTATGTGAAATAGAGGCATTCGCTCGCATGTCCTGGTTAAAAGCCCCTCATAACCTTAAATTTCTCTTGAAAACCCAACGAAAATTTTATTCAACGCTCGAACTCACTTGGCAGGCTTTAAAGCCAAGCCCATTCAGACAGTGGCATCAAGTGAGCCAATAGCTAGCTACAAATCCTAAGAGAATGGTTTAAGGAATAGAGACACCTAGCTTACTATAATTTGTCGTTGTCAACAAAAACAATATATATACTTTCTTAAACCCATAAATATGCTGATGATAAAATTAAGGAAAATATCTTAGTTAAAGAATATTCATATGTTTTACAAATTCACGATATTCAGGAAATTAAGGAAAATATCCTAGTTAAAGAATATCCATTTGTTTTACAAATTCACGATATTTAGGAAATAACACGTTGAGAATCCTAATAAAATTATGACTGAGATAATTCCCTGTAGAAAGATTTTAGGCGAGAAATTTGGAGACAGAAAAAAAGCTTACTTAAGGAAAAAGAAAGAGCTTCTTACTTGATAAGCAACCTTGACCACTCAAAGGGAAAAGGTGATCGGCAACCATGGATGATGGAGAAGAGCTACCGGTTAAAACAATGCTGATGCTTCATGATGATTTAATATTAAACTGCTTAGCGCGCGTCTCAAGATCAAACCATCCAACTCTCTCATTAGTATGTAAGAGATTTCACTCTCTCCTTGCTTCAGTAGAGCTTTACCAAACCCGAACCCTCTTAGGCCGCACCGAGAGGTGTTTCTACGTGTGCTTACGACTCCGTACTGATTCTAAACAACTACATTGGTTCATTCTTGGCCAGAGACAATATAGTTCCAGAAAGATTTTGGTCCAAATTTTATCTCCCAATTCTACCTCTGCGGGTATTGCAGTGGTTGGTCCTAATATCGATGCCATTGGCGGAGGAATAAAGAGTAATACTTTGTCTAGCGTTATGGTCATGGACTCTCGTTCTCACACGTGGCGTGAAGCTCCAAGCATGCGGGTGCCCCGCATGTTCCCATCAGTTTGCACCCTTGATGGGAAAATATATGTAATGGGAGGCTGTGATAATCTAGATTCAACGAATTGGATGGAGGTTTTTGATACGAAAACTCAAACTTGGGAGTTTTTACAGATCCCTAGCGAGGAGATATTTGGAGGCTCTGCGTACGAAAGCGTAAGGTATGAAGGAACCGTCTATGTTTGGTCTGAGAAAAAGGATGTGACTTACAAGCTACATGAAGGTAGATGGAGTGCAGCAGACATGTCGGCGAATGGTTGGGGTTGGCCAGGATCTTCTTATTGTGTGATAGAGAATGTGTTATACAGTTGTTTTGTCCACAAAATCCGTTGGTATGACCCCAAAGAAAGAGTATGGACACCTTTAAAAGGACTGCCTTCCTTGCCTTGTAATGGCCACGTTAAATTGGCGGATTATGGTGAAAAAATGGTGATTTTGTGGGAGAAGTATGTGGATGTTGATGAGAAAAAAATGATTTGGTGATGCGGAAATTGCGATAAAAAAACGCCAAAATGGAGAAATTTGGGGAACGGTAGAGTGGTTTGACAATGTGTTTATGTCCAATGGGCCAAACGCTTTAATGGGTTTAGTGCATGCGCTTACTAGTACGGTTTGGTGACATGAACGTGTGAACTGAATCAAAGTCACCCAAATTTAGTTTTATTTTGATTTTTCCTTTTTGATATTCTTGTCGAACCCGAGACCTTGGAGAATTGTTTGGTTATGATTTTTCTTTTGCAATTCGTTTGGCAACATCTAACAATCTAATTTTAGTGGTAAGCAGAGCTGGTTCACTTCTATTATCATTCAACTGATGAACCACGAGAACGCTCTCTTGTGCATTCAGAGGCTTCTCCTTGGTGCTAAGTACGCTAGCTTTTTGCAAGCTAGATGGGACTTGCATGTCTCTTTCAATATAATGGAATACAACCAAAACACACAGATTGTGTTTCCTTTTTCCCCTGTCCAAAAAGAAAACGTGCTTCAACTCCTGCATGCTTCTTTTCTTTCGATTCTACAAATTCCAAGACCATCTGTTTATTGCTTGTTCTGGAGAATCTGCTATTGCCTATTGTATGTTTAAATAATTTCTGGGTTGTTTTTTTGTACTTACTTATTCAATAAAGAGAGCTTGAGGAAGAATGCTATTGTTGCAAGACAGAAACTTTTGGGCCAGCAGTTACTTTGTTGTGTGAAGTGAGAGTTTCAGATAATATGGAGATGAGATTACCTTTGATTTACTTTTGGTCGCACGTCTAATCAGATTCATGCATTCACTGCAAGTGGTTATATTATTCGTTTGTTTCAGTCTAGGTTTATTATCATGTCCTTCAGAATTACAAATATACTGTCATACATAATACATTCACACGTTTATAAAGGTATGCTTCCTTTTACAACTGAATCATCACATCTGCTTCATGGGTTCTGAGATCTTGTAAAGTAAGAAGCATATTATTCATTATCAGTTTGGTATACTGAACAACTTACACAGAAGAAGAAGAAGAAGAACTGAATCACTTGATGAGAATGCATCTTGTCGGTGCTCCTTCCGCTCCAACTAATCTCAGCGGTAAGCAATGAAGCGAGTATGTTCCTACCTCCACACCATCCAGCTTCAGCGCTTCCACTGGGATTATATCCTGAAAACATGTGTATCTCACGTGTTAAGACGTAGTTCATCTCCCTTTTAAGCCTACCTATCTCTCTCACTTTCTTGTCCAGTGAATACCGCTATATTCAATCATATCCCATGGTTTGACATCCAAACATCACAGGAGAATTGGAAATGTTTAGGTACTTGAATATTTTTTTATAGAGAAAGATATACTAACCCGTCCTTTAAGTATAACCCTGTGTGTTGCAGGTGATTCCTCAAAAGCAGCAAATGAAAGATAATCAAGCCCTGGATTCCACAATGCAGAATAACCGGTTTCAGAAAAAAATGTGTAATACAAGCTATCGATCATGAAAAGCTAAGAAACCGAAATTGTCCATCTCTTACCAATAAGTTTGATGTCTGTATTCTCAACCAACCATTTAGCCCCATCGGTCATGAACCCAGCAAAGCTTGAATCAAACTCTTTCTTAAACATAAGCCGCCTAATATATATATCAAACACAGAGTGAGTAAGCTTATGCTCTCTAGTTGTTTTTACCAAGATTAAGGTAATAACACACACTCTCAATACTGAGACTCTTACTTGTCGGTGTTGGATGTTCTAAAGAGCACACGACGAACTCCTCTTTGTATATGAAGTGATTCCATTACCTCAGCTAATAAATAATAATCCAACCCAAACACAAATCATTAGACAAAAGATACTAACTTTAAATTTTCGTTACAAATTCAACAACTCACCAGTAATGTTCTTATCTCTCGGAACATCAACCAACAAAGCAGGACCTATATACACAAAAACCCCAATTTCAAAACTTTATCACTAACCCAACTAAAATCAATAAACACCAGATTCAAAAATTACCATTTAGGACTTGGAGATCAAGCGAATCAGTATCAAAACCAGCATCGTAATAATTATCCCAAAAGTGACCTGGAGCATCCACGTGAGTTCCAGAGTGAACAGATAGTTTCATCTCCGATACGTTAGCGAATGATCCATTCTTCATACTCGCGGCTAATCGCAGGAACGTCTTTCCCAATCCTTCCGAAGATTCCCAAGCTGGAATCTCCGGCGTGTAACGATGGCTGATGTCGTATATCTTACCTCCTTCGTAGACCTCACGGCGGATTGGTTTGGGATCGTCGGCGAGGAGAGAAGAAGAGAGGGAGAGTACAACGGCGAAGAGGAAGAGAGGGAAACTGACGGACCGGGTCATTGTTTCGGGTCGCCGGTTAACGGGTTCAATTTTTTATACTAGTGTTTAGTAATCAAATGATTAAGCTATGGTTTATATAATGGACTCCTTTGACCTTTGACTTTTGACTTTTGAGTTTGGCAAAACCGTCTATATTGACTAAAAATAGCTGAAATGATTTTTATTAAAACAATCTGAATATCATCGAGGATAAAATAGCTGTCCACATTTCACAAGCTTCATCAAAATATTGACGTCACGTTTCTTGATTCTCTTAATCAAAGTGTTGATGTCACGTTTTTAACTTGATGATAGAAAGGGACAAATTAAGAATCGGTTTAATCACAAAATGTTGATGTCACGTTTCTTGCAGAACGTATAAAAATATTCATAGCTTGATGTTACTATAGAAGCTTTATGATTTGCTTTATAGTTAATATATACTCCATTGTTGGCCAATTGGTGGAGAGATTGTAAATTTGTAATAATGGGGGAATTGAGTTAGTGGTGGTGGATACTGGACAGGCCTAGCCCAACATACAGGGACGGGGTTATTATACCTTTTGCCTTCCAAAATTGTTTTTGTTTTAGACAGCCCATAGTGATGGGCCGGCCCACCATGAGCACACTGATCCAGAGCCTCTCCCTTTTTTCAATGCATTTAGCTTACAAAAGCAAAAGGTCAGAGATTTGCATATGAATTTAATTGACTAACTCCAAAGTATTGATTTTGAACAAAGCTATGCATAAGAAACTTCTTGGTTACTGTTTTGTTTCAAAGAATCTGATGATGTTTGTAACATATGTGAAACTGCAACTTTCTGAAAGTTTATTTTTGTTGTTTATTTCTGATTCTAAAAGTAAACGGTTAGGTGAATTTGTTTGTTAGCGTTGTGATAAATTTTTAACACTTTTTTATTTATTAAAAAATGTTTTCAAACTTCTATTTTTGTATTATTACTATTAAAACTTTGGATATTTCTTTTTCAAATAATATTTTGGTTATTTTTGTTACAAAAATTTTGTTATGTTTTCAAACTTAATACATGTTATAGATCATGTATTAAAAATATAAAAATAAGATTTGGCCAAAAGACATGTATAGATCATGTATGTTGCCAAAAAAAACTAAGAATGTAAGATTCTCCACTGATGGATGTAGAAGTTACAGTGATATATAATACAAGATTCTTAATACAAGAAAATGATCCTCGGCAGCATCACAAAACAAGATTCTTGTCGATCAGTTTTTAGAAGAAGATTGGAAGATGAAAACCGCAGCTAGAACACCAACCAATGCTGTAACAGCTAAAGCAACCGTAGGCAATGGACTTGCTACTCCAAAATTCTGAAATAAGAAGACAAATCAAATCTTAAGTTATTCTACTTCTCTTACATTTCTCAAACTTTCAACTTTTATATAAGCAACAATATCAGTTATGATGTTTGATTACCTCAAGAAGTCCTTTTCCAGTGGAAATCTCAACAGTAATGGCAACTGCAAAACCAACCATGGCGCCACGACCAAGCCATATATCCAAACCACTGCTTCCTTCTGTACTTTGCTCACTTCTTATGGAAACTGATGCTGCTCTGTTTCCTCCTCTACGGGTCATACTCAACTTCAATGGCACTGAAACGGACACACACAACATACAAAAACGAAAGAAACAAAGTTTCAATTTTTCCATGGATTTACTCAGCTAACAAAGACAATGCAGAAAGCAAAATTAGAAAACTTTATGATAAATATTGTTGCCCCATATTTCAGATAACCAAACTATATATGAACAATTCAGTAATCAGAAATATCAAAATTTGAGCCCAATTTCAAACTAAACTTCAAAATGTAGAGAATTGAAGAATTTTCTCAGGGGCAAGGAAGACGTACAGAGAGGAGAACCAGAAGCGAAGGTGGATCGGATTCCAGCAAGTTGCGGAACATGAACCCGACATGTAGAAGTTGGGTTTGTGATTGTGGCTAGCTTTAGGGCACCAGAATCTGGAAACATGAAATCCGAAACTAGTCAGATACATACATTATAGAGACAATTGTACAACTAGAGGAAGAAGAAGGGTAGCGAAGAGAGAAAGAAAGAGTACTGGGAAGAGAAAAGGCGAGAGACGCAGACACTTGAGATAAGGCCATCTTCCTTCTACGTAGATATCACAAGACTCTCCCTTTCTTCTTCTTCTACTATTCTCCTTCCTTCGTCTTCCTTTCTCAAGAGTCGCAGAATTATCTGTTCAAGCTGAGGACACGTGTTTTCTCTCCACTCATTAAGTTCGTATCTTTTCGAGCTACACAGTTTTCCAAAACGGTGGCGTTTCACAAACAACTGCATCTCTTAGAGCAAACCGAACCTAATCTGAACCAAACCAAACCAATTTTGAAAAATTGGATTGGCTTAATTAACAGATTCTCTACGATAGTTACATCGGTTCGTTCAATTGGGTTATAAACCAATTTGTGGTCACTAATATTCAGGAAATAAATATTCAGAGAAGAAAGAAGCACTCAAGTAATAGAAACCATAAAGTTGAAACATCAAAGAGACACTACTCTCAACGTTACCAAAACTGTATGAAAGCCAAAATAACATTATTGCCTAAACCAACAAACAACATCAAATCTTCACCGGTGAGATTTAAGATTCAAGAATCAACAACACACCAAACTAGAGCTTGAGGAAAACGAACTCCTCAACCGCTGGAATTTCCCCAATCTTCTTCAGTGTCTCTTTGCTTGGTATGTCATCTACTCCAATCGCCATAATCGCTTGCTTCCTCGGTGCAATTCTCCCAACGCTCATGAAGTTAACATTGACATTAGACTCTCCAAGGATGCTTCCGACAGTCCCGATCATACCAGGTTGATCCACCTGCCTGCACAGTATGATACTACCTTCAAGAGTTACATCGACCTCAAAAGATCCAACCTTTGTCAAATGCGGGACTCCGTCTTTAACCTTTCCTTCCACTTTAACCTCTCCTGATTCAGACAGGGAACTGGCGAATTTGGACTCCACATTGCTTAGCTGAACAGTTATTGTCTCCAATGGGCTCTCTGGTGAACCATCCAAAAGCACACGTTCCTCTGAGAGTCTGAGACCTCTCTGCTTGGCTGTGAAATCAGCGTTGACCAAATTGACATATACGTCAGAGATTGGCTCGATGATTCCCTTGGTGATCATGGCTCGGAGAAGTCTGGTGTCAAGATCATCAGTGGCTCTTGCTGAGGCGTATGTGATTTTCGCGTTTTTCACACCGCTTCCTCCGGCCACCAGTTGCACTGCCAGTCTTCCTAGTTTCTCGGCTAGCACCACATATGGTTTCAGCTCGGTCAGAACCTGCAGATAGAATGCATGTAAGCTTGAGCAAATAACAAACATGGATAGTCTTAACAATTGAAATCTTCCAACTTGAATCTGATAAGAACAAAGCTATAAACCTTGCTAGTCTAAAATCCAATTCAGAAATCACAGAAACTTGATTAATGAGGCTCTTAAAACAAATCCCTAGAAAACCCACCCTCACTTCAACAATTTTGCCGCTCACTAACTTCTTTCTAACCAACTCGGAACAAATATAATTTGCTACATTCATTCCCAGGCTAGCTACAGTAAATAGGCTGATAAGTTTGCCTCTTTGAAACAACACCAATATGTGTGTATTTACTAGCACAAGCGAGTGCTCACCTCAGCAGAAACCATAGGTGCATTGACTGCAGTAGCAGCAAGCTCTCCATTCAGAGCTCCAACAACAGCTTCAGCAATTTCGATGGCAACTCCTTCCTGTCAAAGCCAAAACACCAACTATATAACAGAAGCCAAACAGAAATTTCATGATTAATTATCACCTGAACTGTAAAATGAATTGCACACCTGAGCCTCCATGGTACTAGCTCCAAGATGAGGTGTCACAGTGACCCTCTCGTGCTGCACGAGCTTGCTATCTTTAGCCGGAGGCTCTTTGGTGAAAACATCAAGTGCAGCCTGCGCAACAATACCAGCATCCAGAGCTCTCACTAACGCATCTTCGTCTATGACACCTCCACGAGCAACATTAACAATTCGAACTCCCTTCTTCATTTTGGCAAAGGTTTCGTCGTTTAGTATCTTCGATGTTGTTGGCGTAAGAGGCATATGAAGAGAAATGAAATCCGCGGTGGCAAGGGCTTCATCAAAGCTCACTAAGTCAACACCAATGGCGTGTGCACGGTCTGCTGGGGCATAGGGATCATGAGCAATGACACGCATACCAAGACCCTTAGCACGACGAGCAACTTCCGTCCCAACTTTCCCGAATCCCAACACTGCAAGGGTCTTTCCCACAAGTGAAACACCTACATACTTGTTCCTCTTCCACTCTCCTGCATTACAATGGTATTATTAAAACCAAGATCCACAAGTCAGCTAGATAACAGACAAGAATGATCAAAACTCAATTTCAAAAGAATCAGCAAATGTAACGATCCTAAATTTCACCATCGTCAACAACAGTACAGGAAAAGGAAAGCTCATGATACAAATTAATAAACACAACAAGCCATCAATCACAGGTATAGAAAGAACATAATCAATAAATATTTCGCAACATATGGAAAGTATGAAATTGAGGCAATGAATCAAAAAGGAACTAACCAGCCTTAACAGACGCATCAGCTTGAGCTACGTTCCTAGCCATGGCGGCCATAAGAGCGATTCCGTGCTCAGCGGCAGCGATCGTGTTCGCCGTCGGAGCGTTGACAACCAAACACCCAAACTCCGTCGCTGCACTCAGATCCACGTTGTCGATCCCAACACCAGCGCGACCAACAACCTTGAGCCGTCCGTGAGACGATTCGAACACCTCACGGCCAACCTTAGTCCCACTCCTCACGATCAAGGCGTCACAGAGCGAGATCTTAATGTTGAGCTCCTCAGGAGTCATGTTATACGAACAGTCGACATTCGCGACATCCTCCAAAAGCTTAATACCAGCGTCACCGAGCTTCTCCGCCACGAGAATCGTAGGCTTAGATCCGTCTCCAGTACTGCAGGAAACGAGAACGAGGCGTCGCTGAAGAGTATTGCGTCCACGGGAAGGGAAAGCCACGGAGATGGCTGATGGAAGGGGCGATCTGGAAGACAGAGTCACGTTCCTGAGAGAGTTGGTGGCAACGGCGATCGAGGAGGAGGCGGCGGCGGTGGCTGACATTGCTACCGCTTTTGGAGTGTGAGTGAATTGAGTAGAGAAAAATATTGTTGGTGGCGGAGTTATAACACGAGGGAGAGATCTAAAAGGTTTTATAGTCGGCTCAGGGGTTTGGTGTGATGTGATAGTATTTTGACGAAGGTGATGAAATCTCACGCGCATTTGGCTCGCGCGTGTGATTCAGTTTGGTTTAGTGATCTGCAAAATGTTTCGGCGAATAGAATTTGCATAGTTTACCGGAAAAATTGCCAAACCAACAAAAAATAAAAAAAAATGTACAACTTTGAGGAAAAGTAAACTTTATTTATTACATATCTCTCTGACCGAGAACAAAAGATTACTCGAAAATTATTTACAGCTTTGAAGATTTTTGACAATGCAAATAGAGATCTTGAAGAAGCCTTATTTTGATGGCATGAGGAGTCTCACGATGTCTGTCAGATAATCAGATCATTGACTTAAATACAGTATCTATAAAAGATTTTAACATTTATGTCCCAAATGAAAAGAAGACTTGTAATGTTTTTTTTTAATGTAGAGGAGTTACTATGTTTATAATATATCCAAATCATAAGTTTCCGCAGAAATTTCAAAATGAAGCAGGAAATTTCATAATTTTGTTTTTCTTTCTAAGGGAGTGTCTGTCCATGCTTCATGCTTGAATGCAACAAGTAGTAATAAAAGATTAAAAGGTCCCCGCACTACTAGTAAACGAGGCCATACACTAGAGGGAGAGCCGCACTTTTTAGTATTTGAAAACAAATTGAAGACTTCAAATTTAAATTGAATTGGACTTTCTTTTTGAAAAAACTCGAGAGTTTTAGTTTTCAGGGCAAGTGATTTGTTTGTGTCAACTTACACACATGTAAATACATCAATTGTGAGGAGGAATATTTGAAAGGATATACTGATGGCTGTGACGTAAGTATAATTTATTGCACGTGAAAGATTTGCTTAGTGTGTCTTTGCAACTGCTTAGATGCATTGTTTTTGGTAGGTCGACCTGTTGACACCCCCCGTATAGTATTCAACGCAGCCGCGCGTGGATGGGTGTACTGTTGAATCTTCGTATATCTTTTGGTTTATTTTGGTTTACTCAACTGAAATTACCTTTTATGAAAAATGAGTCGACAATTAATTTACTTTTTTTTTTTTTTTTTTTTTTTTTTTTTT
>Ga0041059_1001912_pt1 | contig 16125 bp, 8 predicted proteins | sample AraColnosormetaG_FD_56232 | JGI IMG/M metagenome (GOLD analysis project Ga0041059, IMG submission 56232) | Arabidopsis roots microbial communities from North Carolina, USA - Col MF nosort | ecosystem: Host-associated > Plants > Roots > Unclassified | place: USA: North Carolina | collected 2013-09-02
TTTTTTTTGAACTTCTAATCTTTTTCTTATAGATGCAAACGGGCAAGGTTTTGACGCGAACAAGTTAGGTTCATCAGTGTGCCATCTTGGCAAATGTCCAAAACACAGAGAAGAAGTGTGTTATTGCTGTTTCAATGATCGTAGCAGGTGTTATCGTAGTTTATATAAGTGTGTGGCTGTCTGCAACCGGCTTGTTCATTAAATTAACGACCTTATACAAACAATACAGCTACAAGTTTACCTAAAGTAAACATATATATACAATATAATTATGCTTATCGTAATTTTGTTTAGTGCCATTGAAAGTTTAAGTAATTTTATTTTTCTATTAAGTTTTCTTAAAAAATATTAATTTATTTTGAATAATATGTTGTGTAATAAGAATTTATAAATTAATTAGTTAATGATGATTTTGTACCAACTAATGATAGATCATACTTGTATAGTTGTATTATAGTAATATTTAAAAGTAAATTTTAATATTTAGGATAACAACTGAACATATATTTTTTAACAGTTGCTTTCGCTAATATCTCGTTGTAATTAAGAAAAGATAAAAGATTGCCTTGGGACTTTGACATGTGTTTTTGGGTCTTCAACCACATTCTACAGGTTAAATCTAAAAACACTAAAATTTTAAATTATATAATTTTAATACCAAAAATTGTGAATAAAAAATAAAATATTATCATGTATTATATTATAGATCAAATTCTAAAAAAAAAAACGTATTAATATCGTAAACTTAAAAACTGTACATGATCTTGTCAAAAATTATTAATCAAAGAATTATATATAACAAATTTTTCATTTTACAAAAATCAAAAATAAATAAAATATTTAATTAGCAACATATAATTCCAAAACGTCTAGTACTAACCGTACTACAAAAGTCTATAATAAACACTTTACATACACCGTATTTATGATTGGCAACTAAATTTTTGACATATGGGAATATGGGATACATATATCACGTTAAATAATTACAATGAATTTGCTTTTATTAATCAGCAAAAAACATTTTTTTCTAAAAATCAAACTCTATAACTAAGGCAAACCTTTAGTCAATTCACTAGACCATACAATTTACTGTTACAGTTTTGTTCATAAACTACAATCGGGAAAATGCTATCTCAATATAGTTTTTTTTTTTTCAGTACCTACGGCGAAAAAAGCTATTGAATTCAACATTTGTGTACGCCCTTTGAAAGACAAATTAGGTTTTCAAAGTAAAGAGAACAAAGCTGAGACTTGTGTGTCACGTTGAGAGACATTTGACTCAATTTTTGTAAATTCTTCGTCCATTGGTTAACTTTTATTTAAGGTCAGAAACCAGTGTTATTCTAAGAAAGAAAAAAAAAAGAAAAGTTTGGTGATATAGTTTACGAAGAAAAAGAAATAAAAAACACATGCAGTTCTTAGACTGAATTTCTATTAATACCCATTATTTTTTGGAGAAATTAAACTAGATAATATATAATGTTTCCGTTAGTATTAGTGCCTTTTTATAATAAAAGTGTAAGTGAAAGAAAAAATAAATAAATGATAATATATGCAAGATTTGAGAAGAAGAAAACATATTTAATACATTTAAACGAAGCAGCAGAGTATTTATTTACTCATTATGGTTTCATTATAAATACACAACGTAACAGCTCTTCTCAAAACTCTGATTAGTCTCTCACTTTCCGTTAATTCGTTGCTGCTGACGTCACACGGCGATGGCTATAATCTCTGAAACTTCCGACGACGGCTCTCACGGTGGCGTACCAAACAAGAAACCCGAAGAACTCCACAAGAACCCTAAAGAAGACGATCATCAAGAAGAAGAAGTAGAGAATCATCCTCCGATTCCTCGACAAATCCCACAAGCACTCATCAGAAGAACCGTCGCACTCATCAAGAGATGTCATTACCCGTCGCTATCTCTCCTCTCTAAAGCCTTTCGTATCGTAATCTCTTCGCCGGAACTCCACCAAACACGCTCGAGCCTAAACCTAACCGAACCGGTTCTTTACGCTTTGATCGGATTCCCTCCTCATAGTTTCCCGAACTGGTTCATTCTCAACCACAACATTACAAGAAACATCCCATTACGATTGAGCGCTATCGGTTCACTTCCTCCTATGAATCCTGGCTCTGCTGTGGTCACAATCGGCTACAAGATGTATGTGATCGGTGGACTGATAGGGCCAAATAACCCTGTAAAGACTGTGTTTGTCATCGACTGTAGAGTCCATACGTGTAACTATCTCCCAACTATGCATAGGGCTCGTTACCGTGCAGTCGCAGAAGTAATCAACGGAAAGATTTATGTCATCGGAGGTTGCGAGAAGCGGTACGACGATTGGATCGAAGTGTTCGATGTAGTGACTGGAATTTGGAGTACTGTCCCTGATCGATCCCATTTCATGTCTAGTTTGCCAGGAGGAGGGTTTGTGACATCTGTGGTGATGCAAAACAAGATTTACATTTTGGATGCTACGTGTGGTTTGGTTTATGATCCCATTGATGGTACATGGGAGTCAGGGGAGCTTGGAACTACGTTGAAGTCTTACTGGTACAAGCCGTGTTGTGTGATTGAGGATTTGTTGTATAGTTTTGATCCATACTGTCTTCAAGGTTCTCCGATAAATGTGTATGATCCAAATGTCATGGTTTGGACTCCTATGATGGGTACGGGTATACGTGCTTTTCCTGATCTCGATTACTTTGAGTGTAAAATGGCGAATTTTGGTGGGAAGTTGATGGTTTTTGGTGCTACTTATAACAACCCGGTTACAGATACTTGGTGCATAGAGATGGCGTTGATAAAAGGTGAAACAGGTCCGATTTTGGGGATGATCGATTCAATGGTGCCTGTGCTTAGATCCGTGTACTCGCCTTACATTGATCTTTGTCGCTCTGTTACATTTTGATGATCTGTGGGATGGTGTTTCAGGTATATTACTTTTTGATGCTCTGTTGAGACAGTTTCTTTAGACTCGAGTCTTAATGAGGCTTACTTTAACTTGCAGGTCAAGGATCTTTTATTACATCTACTGTTTTGAGCAGCTTATTGATTTCAGAGCAAATATGAAGAAGAAAAAGTGTGTTCAGAAGCTGTTATATCTGACACCTTTATAGAGTAACTCGTCTTTCTTAACCTTTGTGCAAAAATGTGAATACTCTTAACAGAACTGGCCTTGTGTTTGTGTAGAGTTGGCCACTCTTTTGTACTAATATTCTTACGAGACTTGTTGAAATGCATCTTTGGTTTAGCTATCTTCTGGTTCTTTCTGTTGTGAGATGTATAATTCTTCAACAAGTAATCACAAACCGATTTTAACGAAACCTAATCTGCTTCTACTATATGAGCAATATCAATAGTACTTGGTTTGGATTGGAGATGAACCAAAACAAAGTGACTTAGTTAACCGGTAGTTTAGTATGAAATCTTGGTTCAGAGATGTGTGAAGATTTACTTATTGATAGTAATTAAAAAAACTTGTGCACTTAACGGTAGAGAGGAGGTCCAAATCACTAAACCGATTGATCTTCATATGATTATAATACACAAAAGGTGGAACACATACAAAATTGACTGACTTTATTCTAGTAAAGAATTGCCACACTAATGCTTTTTCTCCAAAGGAGAAGTTCTCGATCACAAAGGAAACACCTGCATCACAGAGTATGGTCTGGTCAGGCACCACAATGTAACAAGTAAATCTGAATAAGATAGCTTCTTAATTGTAACAAGTAAAACTTATATAATATTGTGGGCCTTAGAGCATGTCCAATGGTGGTTTCTAACCATAATTTCTAATCTATTAAAGTAATAATAAAATAAGAAATAATATTATTTAATTTAAAAAGTTTCTTAAAATAGTTAGAAGAGTCTTCAAAATCTCTTGAATTAGAAATTTTCTCACATTTCTTTAGAAACTATCTTAATTAAATAATATTATTTATTATTTTATTATTATTATTATAGGTTAGAAACTTTGCTTAGGGATTTGCTCTAAGGCCCCATTTTACACTCGCTTATACAACGTATTAGGCCCCATTTTACAATCGTCTATACGACGTCGTTAGTGTCTTCGTTATTATAATAAATACGAGCATTTTTTCAAATATCAAATTCAGGCTCACTTTCAGTTACAGTTAATTCGTTGCTGCTGACGTCACACGGCGATGGTTTTCATCTCTGAAACTTCCGACGACGGCTCCAATGGCGGCGATCCAACCAAGAATCCGCAAGAAGAAGAAGAAGAGAATCTTCCTCCGATTCCTCAAGGAATCCCAGACGAACTCATCGAAAGTACCGTCTTACTAATCCGGAGATGTCATTACCCGACGCTATCTCTCCTCTCCAAAACCTTTCGTCGCGTTATCTCTTCTTCGGAACTCTACAAAAGCCGCTTCATCCTCAACCTCACCGACTCAGTTCTTTACGCCTTGATCGGATTCTCTCCTTATAATACCACAAACTTGTACATTCTCAATTGTAACATTCCAAGAAACATCTCTTTACACTTGAGAGAAATCAAATCACTTCCTCCTCTGAATCATGGATCTGCGGTGGTCACAATCGGATACCATATGTATGTAATCGGTGGACACAACCGCCTACATCAACCCACATCGAATGTGTCTATCATCGATTTGAGATTTCATACGTCTTGCTCGCTCCCGAGAATGCAGAGAACTCGCGTCTACGCAGCTGCAGGAGTAATTGACGGAAGGATTTATGTGATCGGAGGTTGCGTGAAGCGAAATGATCATTGGATCGAAGTGTTCGATATAGAGAATCGGATTTGGAGTAGTGTGCCTCATCATCGATACTGTAACGGTTCTAGTTTGAGAGGAGAAGGGTTTGTGACATCAGTGGTGATGCAAAACAAGATTTACATTTTGGATTCTCTGTTTGGTTTTGCTTACGAACCAAGACACGGTACATTGCAGTCATTAGGATTTGAAACTCAGTTCATGTTTCTTTGGCGCGACCCGTGTTGTGTGATTGAGGGTTTGTTGTATTGTATTGATCCTATGTGTGTTCTTGGACATGCAATAGTTGTTTATGATCCGAATGAGTTGATTTGGAGACGTGTGAAGGGGGCATATATTTTGCCTAAGTTTTGTTATTATCAGTGTAAAATGGCGAATTTTGGTGGGAAGTTGGCAATTTTGGGATGTTCTAATTCCAGCCAGCGTGGTTTGAAAGATGTTTGGTTCGTAGAGATTGAGTTGGAAAATCGTCAAAGTGGTGAGATTTGGGGGAAGGTCGATTCATTGGCGATTGTGCTTAGATCAGTGAAGTCGCCTTCCATTGATCTGTTTCGCTCTGTTACGTTTTGATGATTCGTTTGCAGTTGCAAGGTATGTTAATCTTTGATGTGGATTGACTGTTGATGATGATATTATTATGTTGAGATGGTTTCTTGAGCCTCAAGTCTTAGTTAAGCTTTCATGAATTTGCAGGTGAAGGATCTTTTATTATATCTACTGTTTTAGCAGCTTGTTGATATGAAGCAAAAGTGGTGCTGCAGAAGCTGTTATATCTTACCTTTGTGCAAAAATGTGAATACTCTTACAGAGTTAGCCTTTTCTTGTACTAAATTCTTAGGAGACTTGTTGAAATGCATATTTGGTTTAGCCATCTTCTGGGTTTTTGGTGCTATTGCGCCAACATGGTCTCAAGTTCTTTTTGTTCTGAGATATATAATTCTTCAGTAAGTAATCACAATCAGATTTAACGAAACCTAATCTGCTTCTACCATATGAACAATAACAAACTGGTTTACTCTAATAGGTGGTTATTGATAGTGAATAGAAAAACATGTGCACTTAATGGTAGAGAGAAGGGTCCAAATCACTAAGCTGATTGGTCTTGATATGATTGTAATACACAAAAAAAGGTGGAACAAATACAAAATTGACTGAGTTACCTTTAGTAAATCTGAAATATCACCAGAAATCGTTACAGGAACACTGCCCATTTCTGAAATGATGAAACCTATACCGGTCCCTCACTATAATCTCTCTATCATAAAGCTGAGATATTAGTTTAGCCACTGAATGACAATCTCCACACACCCTTAGATTCTTAATAACTCGGATCACCTTTGGAGCCTCTGTTGATATCAGTCCATAACAAATAGCCAGCTTCTCGCTGTGGAGATTTAGAGATTGTTCCTTCATTTCTTCTTCCTCGATGATCTGCAGAACCTGAGATATCTCTGGCTCATAACCATTTGATTTCAGTTTCTCCATAACCTCGTGTAACTTCCCGTAAACCTTCTCAGACATAGGATGAGCGTTATCTCCAGAGAGAAACTCATGAATCATGCCATCGATTTCAATTGAGCTGCATCCTGGTTCTTTCTTAAGTCCAGTGACTCTCATATGCTTTCTCAGCTCAGAAACGTTTTCCCACTTACCCAATTTAGCATATATGTTTGATAGGAGCACATGCGCGCCATCATTCCTAGGTTCCAGTTCAAGCAAACGGGTACAAGCCATTTCAGCAAGATTCAGATTGGCATGGATCTTACAAGCTCCTAGAAGCGCTCCCCAGACAGAAGTGCTTGGAGGAATCGGCATCGCCTCTATGAACTTCACTGCTTTTTCCAAATAACCCGAGCGGCCGAGAACATCAACTATGCAAGCATAATGCTTTTCCTCAGGGACAATACCATAATTCGATTCCATCTGGTGGAATAAAGACTCAGCTTCATCCACCAAACCGGTATGGCTACAAGCACAGAAGACATTGGTGAAGGTCACACCATTAGGCTTTACATTAGCCTCTTGCATTTTATAAAACATATCAACAGCTTCATTTCCACATCCGTGCATTGCCAAGCCACCAATCATTGCACTCCACACAAACACATCTCTCTTCTCTACAGAATTAAACACTTCACGGGACTTTTCAAGATCTCCGCATTTCGAATACATATGAATCAGTGCGCTTGTAACATGAAAATTCATCCTAATACCGTGCTTTTTGATGTAGCTATGGATCCATCTACCTAATTCCAGTGCCCCTACCTGAGCACAAGCTGATAAAGTACTTACCAGTGTGATCTGGTTCAGCTTCATGTTCTTCTGAAGTTGCAGCTCATGGAACACTATTAATGCCTCATTAGGTTTACCATTCTGCTCATAAGCAGATATAAGAGCATTCCAAGCAACAATATCTTTCTGAGGCATAGAATTAAGAACCTCTCTAGCTGCTTCGTAGTCTTCTGAAATTGCATACCCATCAAGCATTGTTGTCCATGTAACGTTATCTTTCTCCTCCATTGCATCAAACAGTCTTTTAGCATCTTCTATGCTTCCACACTTTGTGTACATATCAAGCATCGCATTAGCCAATGTCAAGTTCACGTTAACCCTGTTTTCTTCGATATAAGAACAAACCTGCCTCCCAAACTCTAAATTCCGTATCTTTGCACAAGCAGACAAGACACCAACCATTGTCACATGACTTGCCTTAACGTCCTCTGACTCCATCTTCTTAAAAAGCTCCAAAGCTTTATCTGGAGAACCCTTTTGCACAAACCCATTAATCATCGAATTCCATGAAACAACATCCTTTTCTTTGATCGTAGTAAACACTTTACAAGCTGAATCTAAATCCCCACAAGAGAAATAACAATGTATCAAAGAATTAGCAACGAAAACATCACTTCCAACTGCTGACTTAACAGCCATCCCATGAAGAGATTGACCCAAAGACAAAGATGAAACTTCTGCAGCTGCCTTAATGAGGAAAGGGAAAGTGTACTTATTTGGATAACACTGACTCTCCGAAACCATATCCAAGAAAGCCCAGATGCTAAGAACAGGGTCTGGTCCAGAAGCGTAAGCACGGATAAGAGTATTCCAAGCGAAAGAATTTGGTTTAGGAATTTCATCAAACACCTTGCGTGCATACTCGAGACTAGCGAAGGAAGAGAGCGCAGCCATTGCGAATAGCTTGCTAGCTGAGTAAGGATCGGAAAACGTACCGGTACGGATCATGTGACCATGGGTTTGCTTTAGTTGTCGGAGAGACACACATCGTTCGATGAGAGAAATGTGGCGGGAGCGTTCGTTATTGGTAGTTGGTTGATTCGGATTGGAGAAGTTTGGATGACGTGGCAGAGAGAGAGGTTGTGCTGTGGAGAAGATAGCCATATGAGTTTTTTTGCGACTCTGTCTTCCTACTTTTTTTTCCTACAAAACTATATAGTAATATTCTTATGAATAAATTATTATATGACAAAATCTCACTAAAATAGTTGCACAATAAAAAAAAATTCTCATTAAAGTTCATCTAAATTTCAAAATAAATGGAATTCACTAACTCATAATTTTGCTATGATTTAGAGGCAAACTTTGTTTAATTTGTAGCGTTAATTCAACGGTAGACACACTTTTATACATATCCTTTTGCTTTCAATCAAATCTTTTAAAAGTAGGAAAACATATATAATTGCATCACATCTCTTCATAATTAGAATCAACGAGTTGGTGTTGTGTCGCAATCATATTATGTATCAATTATTCGATTTTTGTTGTGTTTTCATTATATTGCAATTGGTCAACTTGGGGGATCCATCAACCTTGGTAACCACAAAGACTAATATATTTCGATCGTATATTTATAGGTGTTTAGAATCTTTATTATCGTGTTTTACTTATCATATCTCTCAAACCTAATTAAATTTTAGTATGTGACACTTTTAATTGCTGGATACTTTTCTGTTTTTATTTTTGATCCTTAAAATAGGTGAAGATATACAAGATGGAAGCAACTATGGGAATTGGGATCATGGTTTCCTACAAAACATGGAATTTGGAGAGTTTTATGAAGACTCAGTCTTCTATTATTAATGTGGAACTGTAATTAACTACGAGTCCACGACTAAAAAAGAAAAACAGGTAAAGCAATCCTAGCCGAACCATGGTCGCCACACACCCAATTACATGGAACGACAATGTTTCTATCAAGTCACCTATGAAATATCCACCGCGACAAACGAATATCCACCATCCGTCATATTGAAATGTGTGAAGAGTCATATGGTTTGACAATTCCTAGAGGCAGGAATCAAGAAGTTTTGAACCAAAGTTCTAGATTTAAATATGTTCATCCCCAAAGTTCTAGAGTTTTATTCATCCCCAATTTGTTAACTATGAACACACTTAGTATATCAACTATACGACCATTAACTAAAATGTTAATGGTTAACAGATTGTGATGGTTGAATAACAGATTGATATGCACATATTAAAATAATTGACATTTTGTAAAACCATAATGAAAACGCAATTTTCGGTTTCCTTCTAAACGTATGTTTTCATTTTCTATCAATCAACTTGAGCCACAAAGACTAATATATTTCGATTGTACATTATCGTATTTTTTAATCACATCTCTCGAACCTTAATAGATTTTTGTTTGATACACTTTTAAAAGCAGACTATTTCTTTTTTATCCTTAAATTACATTAGAAATACAACAACATGGAAGCAAATATGGAATCATGGATTCCTACAAAGTTACAAACACATGGAATTGCGAAAGTTCAAACTTCTGAGAAGAAGACTTAGTCTTCTTTTATTAAAATAAAATGGTAATTACGATTTAAAAAAAAAGAAACAAAGGAAAAAGGAATCTGAACAGAAACATGGTCGCCACATGCCCAATTACATGAAAACGACGCATTTCTACTTACTTATAGAAACGCCGTCGATCAAGTCACCGATGAATCTTTTAACCGCAAGAAACGAAGATCCACCGTCCACAGCTTCTTTTCCCGCCTCAGCAATCTCCTTCACTTTACTCTTCGGCACATCCACACCGTCCATTAAAGATCTAACGGTTCCTGCGATCTCATCAGCTTTCACTATATCTCCATCTTCCGACACGTAATCCAACCGCATCTCCAAGGCTAAACCAAGCTCCTTCACCATCGTGAACGCGTTTAGTTGTTGTTCCGCGTACATCGGCCACGTGGCGATTGGAACGCCGAAACCCAAACTCTCCAATATCGAGTTCCAACCACAATGAGATACGAATCCTCCCACAGCTTTATGGGCTAGGATTTCAACTTGAGGAGCCCAACCACAAACAATGCCTTGATCCATGACCCGGTCCATGAACCCGTGTGGTAGAGCCTCGTAAGGGCTCGCGTACTCCTTCGGGTTGGTTCGAAACGACCAGATGAATTTGCAGTCAACGATCTCTAAGGCTTGAGCTATCTCGTTGATCTGAGTAGCGCTGAGATTCTTCAAGCTCCCGAAACAGAGGAACACGACCGATGACTCGGGTTGGTCATCTAGCCAAGTTATGATCCGATCTCGTTCCGATGAGTCCAAATTCGGACGGTCGTTGGAGCATAATATCGGCCCGATTGGGTAAATGGTTGGGTAGTTATCCGGACAACGATCGAAATATTTAAAACCGTTTGGCTCGAGAGCTGTGTATGAATTAACCAAAATACCCTTAGCTTCAGGAAACCTCTCTGCTAGTTCGACCCAAGGCTCGTAGGTCTCTTTCATGAATAGACCTGACGGCAAAACCTTAGTAGGAACAGAGTTGACATAACCAGGAATGAGATTCAACTCCTCGTTGAAGCTCCGGTTGAATTCCGATTTGATTTCGCGGTGTCTCTCTGGAAGATACTTCATCATACCCAAGAACCCTGCGCTACACGTCAAGAAAATGTAAGAAGGGAGATTAAACTCGTTTCCTACATCGATCATAGGGACGCAGAAGAAGTCAAGAACCAATCCAGCCACACGAACTGAACCCGATTCATCGCGGGAAGACAAGAGAGTGGAGAGAGCTTCTCTGATGATGGGAACCATTTTCTTGACGTATTCAAGAATGTAAGATTCGGCAAATTCCACAAAGAGTTCCATTGGTGGAGGGTCTTGGACTTCGGGCAACGTAACGAGACGGATACGAGGCTCATTTTTGACTAGGGATCGGAGGAAAGCGATTGTGTCAGCTTGAGGAATAAAAGGTAATCCCCAATAGAGGATGGTGATGGTGTGGATCCGAGGATTGTCTTGACTTATGAGACGTTTGGCGAGTTCGATTGTTGCGAGAATGTGTCCGGAGAAAGGGAAAGGTATGATGACGAGCTCTGCATCTTCTTGCTTCCCCATACTAGGGATTTTCTGAGAAACTCAAAAAGTCAATAGGAGAAGACAAAAATAAAAATGAAACAGAGATTGTGCAAGAGTTGTTGAGAAAGTTTTGTTTTGTATGTGTTGATGATTGTTGGATAATTTATACAACTATTAGTAAGAGGCAGCGAATTAGTTAAATTTAAACACAACTTGTATTATTATAGTCGTACATGCAGACAAAAATAAATAAAAATGAAACAGAGATTGTGCAACGCAGTTGTTGATCGAAAGGTTTGTTTTGTATGTATTGATCATTATTGACTACTTTATTCAAATATTAGTAAGAGACAGGGAAAATAGTTAAGTTTAAATACAACATGCATTATTATTACTGTACATGCAGACAACTTAAAAATAAAATAAAATTAGTGTACATCGATATCAATGCATATGTGACTTCGTTAAACAGATCACTACAACATGTGTCATTTGTTCTATTGGCTAAACTACAAGACCTAGCGACTTTTGTAGGCCATTCGAGTGGATTTAAAACACATTGGGTGAAACAACAGAGAAGTGTATAAAAACAACACTTGACTTTGTAAATCGTTTCTATGTTTTTATTATAAGGATGAAGGGGAAACACACAAAAACAAAACAATTTCTTTTCTTCTACAAATTATAAAGCAGAGTTATGCGAACTCAACTACCACAAGGATTGGTTGTTATGAAAATGTTTTATATAAATTGAAATGTTCTTAATGTGTAGAATCATTAGAAGCAAATAAAATTTTGTAGTGTAGTTTAAGGGGGTGTTATTGGTTCCTAATTTACAAAGAATTTTGATGATTTCAATTAAATCCTTGAAAGTAAAGAAATGAAAGATTTTAAATAATTGTTAGAGAGTTTTTTATAATCTTGTTGATTAGTTTTTCATAATCTTGTAAAGTTTCTCAAACAATCTTTTTATTTTGATAATACTTTACATGACTTTCCATGACTTCATTTTGTAAAGAAAAATGTAGAAAGTCATGAACCAATAACACAATAATTTAAATCATTAACAATCAAATATTCTTTTGTTTTAATTGAATAACACAAAACTTTAACATACTTTAAAAAAGTCTTGATTGAGTAACAACAGATTTTACATGACAATTTAAATCACTAAAACTCTTTTGAAATCATAAACGAATAACTTTAGCCATTTTTTTGTTTTTTTTTTACGAAGAGATAAACATAATGATCTCTTTGCATCACATCTCTTCATTAGTCAGTGTCTACGAGTTGATATTGTGTGTTGTGTCGCACTCACTTCATATTTCAATTCATCAAAGCATGCTTCCTAGTAATACACAATGTTAGGGGAGTAGAGATTTAACCATACATATAGTAAGATAGTTGTTTTGTTTTCATTTTATTGATTAATTTGGGCATCTCAATAGCAGGATAGTAACCCTAATAACTAATTTATCTCGATTTTACATTTTTGTAATGCTCAATTATACTGTTTTGATGTCTTTTAGAATTCATTTGTATTTTGGTTATTTCATATTTCCACAAGTTATATATAAAACAAAATGCAAAATGAGCTATTTAGATATATAACAAATGAGTAAACACAAAAGATCATGCATACTATCAAAAGGAGGACTTTTATAGAGTTGGATAAAGCTCAAAGCCATTAGAGACTCACTCAAAGCAAGCTTAAATTACATAAAACGACAACGTTTGCATGGTGTAAAAACTTTAAAACCCATCACCGATCAAAGCCCATCTATGAATCTTTTAACCGCAACAAACGAAGATCCACCGTCCATCACAGCCTCTTTTCCCGCCTCCGCAATCTCCTTCAGTTTCCTCCTCGGCACATCCTCACCGTCCATCAAAGATCGTACGGCTCCTGCGATTTCATCAGCTTTCACGATTTCTCCATATTCCGACACGTAATCCAACCGCATCTCCAACGCCAAACCAAGCTCCTTCACAATCGTGAACGCGTTTAGTTGTTGTTCCGCGTACATTGGCCACGTGGCAATTGGAACTCCGAAACGCAAACTCTCCAATATCGAGTTCCAACCGCAGTGTGACACGAACCCTCCAATTGCTTTATGGGCCAGAATTTCAACTTGAGGAGCCCAACCACAAACAAGGCCCAAACCCATGACTCGGTTCATAAACCCGTCCGGTAAAATCTCGTTCGGGCTCGCGTACTCCTTCGGGTCCGTTCGAATCGACCAGAGGAATCTGATTCCGACGAGCTCTAAGGCTTGAGCGATCTCTTTAATCTGAGACGCAGCGAGACTCTTCAAGCTCCCGAAGCAGAGAAACACAACAGATGACTCGGGTTGGTCATCGAGCCATTTCAAGATCCGGTCTCGTTCCGATAAATCCAAATTCGGACGATCGTTGGAGCATAGAATTGGCCCGATTGGGTAAACGGGTGGGTAATTATCCGGACGACGATCGAAATAATCAAAAGCGTTACGTTCTAGAGATTCAAATGAATTGACCAAAATACCCTTGGCTTCAGGGAACCTTTCCGCCATTTCGACCCAAGCTTCGTAAGACTCAGTCGTGAACAAACCCGGTGGCAAAACTTTAACCGGAACGGAGTTAACAAAACCAGGAACTGATATTGTTTCCTCGTCAGAGCTCCGGTTAAGTTCCGGTTTGGTTTCGCGGTTTCTCTCCAGAAGATACTTCATCATACCCAAGAAACTTGCGCTACACGTCAAGAAGATGTAAGAAGGGAGATTAAACTCGTTTCCGACATCGATCAAAGGGACACAGAAGAAATCAAGAACTAATCCGGCGACATGAACTGAATCCGATTCATCACGAGAAGACAAGAGAGTGGAGAGAGCGTTTCTGACCAAAGGAACCATTTTCTTGACGTATTCAAGAATGTAAGATTCGGAAGCTTTCACAAATAGCTCCATTGGTGGAGGGTTTTGGACATCGGGTAAGGTAATGAGACGGATACGAGACTCTGTTTCGATTAGGGATTTGAGGAAGGCGATAGTGTCAGATTGAGGAAGAAAAGGTAAGCTCCAATGGAGGATGGTGATGGTGTGGATCCGACTAGGTTGGTGACTGATGAGACGTTTCGCGAGTTCGATTGTGGCGAGAATGTGTCCGGGGATTGGAAATGGGATGAAGATGAGCTCTGCTTCTTGCTGCTTCGCCATTCTTCCGGCGATTTTTTTCTAGATCAACTTAGTAGTCAAAAGAAGACGAAGCTAAAGGTTTTGTCTTATCTCAACAAAATAAAAAAAAATAAGCATAAGAAATGGTCGAGGGTATACGTGCCAACGTGGTGGAGAGACATTGAGCAAGTAATTATATTTAAATACCACTAGCTTGTGATAACTAAGCAAGTGGTGATTATAGTACCAATATAATTGTATTATTATAGAAGGTAAGGAATTAAACACAACACAGTCATCTATGATGTTGAGCTGTTGAGAATAACTTAAGGTATAAGATAAGATCATCAATCCCCTCTTGTGTTGGGAGTGACCATAGGAACTTTGTAGTTGTAGCCAACTACACTTTAGGAGCTCTGAAATTTTCTTCATCTCCAAAACAAGGAAGGTAAACAATGCATTAATATTAACTGAGATTGAACCAACCATTTGTTTGATCTCATATAGTCATATATGTCAAGGGAAATTTTATATGACCAGAAAAAAGGAATATTTACAATTTAAAATTCTCTTGTATATATCTAACATATATAACTCTTTGAATTTATTAGAGTCTTCATTCATATAAGTAAAGGGAAGATATATTTGACCCCAAAAAAAAAAAAGAACATTCATAATTTACAACATACTCACATAAATATAAAATAAAATTCTTTGAATATCATTCGAATATATTAGAGTATTCGTATATGTAAAGAGAAGATTTGGTAGACTGACATCTCCTAAACATCTTCCTCATTTATGTATAAATGTATCACCTCATATATTCATATTTCCTTTTCTTTGTAGACATTACTATTTATTTAATCATTTCCTTATTTTTTCATCTTTACTTTTCTTCGTAGGAACATTACTATTTTTGTAAATTTTCCTCATTTATTATGTACAAAATGTTATTTCACACATTCATCTTTCCTTTCCTTCGTACATTACTCTTCTATAAAGTACGTATAATCACCTCTCTTAGTAACAAACCATCATCACGTCATTATACTAAAAATCTCATAGAATTGTTCACTTTTTTTAAAGATGGCAAACATGTCGCCGTTTTTGATGTTCATCGGAATCCTCCTATCATCCATAATGATCAACCACCTTCCCGTAGCAAACTCAAAACAATGGTGTGTATCAATGCCGACAGCGACGTATGAGCAGCTAGAAGATAATCTCGGGTTTGCGTGCGCTAATGGAGTTGATTGTAGACCAATCCTACCAAGTGGAGCATGTTTTAAGCCCAATACTACAATAAGCCATGCTTCATACTTGATGAATTCTTATTACGCACAACATGGCCGAACCAACAATTCATGCTTTTTCTTTTTCCCAAATAGTGCCATGCTCACTTCCGAAGATCCTAGTTACAATCTGTGTATCTATAAATAGGTCATCCGTGGAATACGACGTGCTAGGATGAATAAATACGATATATGTTTCTTTTTTTCTGCTATGTTTTGCCTATCTATAGTTACTTACCCAAACTTCAGATTTTCTTTGCGATGTTTTTTTAATTGATAAAGTGTTCCTTTGGTGTGTTGTTCTAAGATATTACAATAAAAACAAAGATTGATTCAATAATAATAAAAATCAAATCTCAGCAAAATTCATTCGTAGCTCTTTCAAAAACAAGTTTTAGTACAAAGTAACAAGGTTATAGCTTATTGGACAAGAAAAGGCTAGGGCTTAATTCCTATCACGTCATATATGAATTTCTCAATTGCGGCAAACGAAGATCCACCATTCTTCGTAGCTCTCTGGATCATCTGCGAGATATCCATCACTCGTTTCCTCACAACATTATTAT
>Ga0041059_1001913_pt1 | contig 16112 bp, 12 predicted proteins | sample AraColnosormetaG_FD_56232 | JGI IMG/M metagenome (GOLD analysis project Ga0041059, IMG submission 56232) | Arabidopsis roots microbial communities from North Carolina, USA - Col MF nosort | ecosystem: Host-associated > Plants > Roots > Unclassified | place: USA: North Carolina | collected...
TTTTTTTTTTTTTTTTTACAATGGTAATTTGTAATTGTAATCATTAGATTATGATTATATAGTTACCATTTATATTCTTACGAGCAGGAGAAGACGTTAGGGCGTCTCTGTATTTGATCATTGTTTGTAATGCTTTGGTCTGTTTATTGTAGGATTACATTATAACTTTAAGAACTAACAGATATATGTTTGTCATGGACTCATGTCTGTCAAGAATTTAATATCAAATAAAATTCACTATAATTTTTTTTTTGCTAATTTCACAAACACACTTCATTAACTAATTATATGAACACTTAATTGATTTATACCAAAATCATATTGAATGCATCGCTAAAGAGAATAGTACTAGTTTTGTATCGCCAGCTTTCGTTGTTAACAAGTCCACTTTACTATTATTCTCTCGAGTTTTTTTTTGGTATCAATGTAAAGAAAATAAGAAGGTGAAAATTCTCTTGAGGTTGATGATTGTGTAAAATACCTAAGATGATATATTACAAAAAATGATATGTTTTCAAAGGAAAATATTCATGTTTTAAATAGCTTTTTATGAAAGTCACGAGTTCAAAATTTGATGTTAAGGAGAATAAATACTACTAGTTTATGTGCTACAGTAAACAAAAAAAAAATTGTGAACCAAAAGAGCTCACATGTTGATTACGAAAACAGAGAGATTCTCTTCACAAGCGGAAAGATCTTATAGATATTATTATTTAGAGGCAGATAAATAATTGTAGGAAAGTAATAATGGTGAAGGAGATGCACATAAGCAAAAGTTTGGTGAGGAGGACAAAAAAGAGAGCTTAACCTCTAAATTCATCACCAAAAACACGTTCATATATATGAGTGGATAAGAACGATCGTCGTGGTCTTATCATTTTGCGTATCCTCTCTCTCGTGTATATGTTGTATCATCATTTACTCACTTGTCCTTTCATGCCCCCACCAAGTTGTGCAATTTGAACTACCACTACACAATTCAAAAGTACATTGTTGGGGCTAAGTTTAGTCCTTTTGTGTTTAGATTGTTTCATGAATTGATGGATTTATGATTCCCAACACTCATTTTGTGTTATCTCCTTCACTCTCCATTTCAATTAGTACTCTCTTTTACTTTATAAAATTAAACAAAACTTGTACTCTGCTTCACATTTTAACTCCTTTGCTTCTCTCTATCACTCGATATATAGCAACAATAAAGTGATTTAAAATCAATTGTGACATCAACATTTCTGGTACAAACCTCTATACTACATGTTCATACAAATTTTAATTAATAAATACAATTTTGATTTTGACTTTAATAGTTTCTATCACTTTACATTATTTTCATTTTTTTTTTTGAAGAAAGCCAAGGTCTCTTCTCTCTCATTTATCCATTGGTATAGAGAGAAACATAGCTTTCCCTAAAAACGTCTTCTTTTTGTTGACACAATTGTTTCCTTCATTAACGAAATATAAACCAAAACTTGTATTATCTCTAAGGTTTGTGTGACCATAAAATTGTTCTGAAGACAAGACAAGGTCCACAAGGACATGAATATCTGCGATAAACAATTTCACACAAATAATCCAAAAACATAAATGTCATACGTTTTAAACAAAATACATTTTTGAGATAAACCCTGAATTTGTTTCTTCCTTTTACGGTGTGTGGTTCGAAACGATGCAGTGCCATGCCGGGTCATAAGCAGAGACAAAGTCACGATTAGTACACATCTCACATTTTTCAGATCAACAAACATCAAATAAACAGATTAGAAGCTGAATTGTTTCAAGAGTTTCAGTGTTATACAATATCCTCTAAGAAACTTTATCAACAAGGATCACACAGCGCTAAGTAAAAAATTCCTAGAATTATCGAGTGAGCTATCCTCGGGTAACGTCGAACTTAAACAATAATACACGCGCACTAGGTCTCATAGGCAAAGACAACAAGATGAATCATAGTAAGCAAACGAACTCTTAGCTAACAAATTAATTTTCTTTTTCTATGGGCTTATTGGGCCGTCAACTGGACCATTTAATTTTACTAAGAAGGACAGAGATGAGGAAGTAGACCACCCCCATGAGGAAGGCCCAACAGAGATGAAATCATTATGAAGCTTGATTTGCAAAACTATAGATGGATATTTTAATTTTTAGTAGGAATCCAAACAAACAATAAACTTTTCACACAAAACCTATCATTGAGTTTTTTAGTTTTAACTGTTTTTGCTTTTGTTGAATTTGGTTCGATGATCTTTTTTTCTCTTTAAAATCAAACTTTGGTCTGATGATTATATCAACTTGTCTAGCGAGTATTAACTAGTCGTCTTGCAAACAAATAATTCAAGTAATTGACTGCAAATATAATAAGTTTAGACACCGACATAACTCTTTCTCTTCTTCACTAATTACGGGCTTACAATACAATTGGTTAAGTAGTAGAAAATAAAGAGTGGCAATAACATTAAAAAAGAAAAAAAAGGGTTTTAGGGTGGCCTAAAGTTTCCAGCACACCTCTAATAGGATAGAGAGTAATAAGTAATAAGGCCCTCCCTCATCGCCAAGTAGAATGGGCGGAGAAGTAACCGAGAAGGCCCACTAGTGGTGCATTGATATAAGTCGTGGGCTCAGACTGCTGAAAGTAAGGTCTTGAATCCGGAAAAGCATCAGTGACATTAGGTCCACCGACTACAGCACCAACCAAAAGGTTTGGGTTAGGATTTGGGCTTAGGAAATAGCGAGAGCCTTCTTTGCACCCTATGTGGCTTGGATGGGCTGAAACCGAAGGAACCGAGCTACCACGGTGATGAATCCTACGTGGAAACTTTTGACCGTATCCAACCATGTAAGACAGTCCCATCGGGTTGTCTCCGAGAATGTAATCCACCTGTTCACATATCACAAAAACAATAAGGCTTTGGTCCCAAAGAGCAAAACGGCTATGTATTTTGTTTTTGGTCTGAAATTTGGGACCAATGTTTTTTTTTTTTTTAATCTCTTACCTGACGCTTGGCGATTTGACGGAGGAGAGATGGGGAAGCAGTTAATTCGCCACAAGGCACAACCTTTTTGGCATGGCTCAGATAATTAGAGTAAGCCAATAGGAGGAAAGATAGTGATGTTACATGTTGCATGTTACTCCCTCCAGTCTTCACTAGTAGCCCTCCTGTGATATGTAAGACAAAAAGAAATCAGATTACTACTAATTAATTAAAGATAAGCATAGAAAAAAGTTTGAATTTTTTAGAAGGAAAAAGACAAAAGTAAATCACGTGAATGTGGGAAAAGTACTTTGATATTGAGAAAAAAAATGATGGGGTTTTGTATTATTACCTCGAGAGTATTGGACTTGGGGGTGAGAAATTCCAGGCAATATAGAACAGATAAACCCATCTGCGTTCTGCTTGAAAGACTCAAAATACTCTGCTTTTCCCATTAACACTTCCTGTAATTTCAAAACAAGAAGCAAAAAAACACTATAAAGACAAAGACTAAATATAAATAACAAGAAAGAACAAGGGCCTTGAGACAGAGCGCCATGTGAAAAACTGAGATGGTGAAAGGCCCTTGACAAATCAATCTGATCAGTATAGCAAAAAGAGACCGTTGAGAAATGACAAAAACAAAAAGAAACCACTTAGGCTATTGCAGCAGAATGGGAACTGGTAAGGGACACACGATACTTTATTTATTGTTTTCTCAGCCTTTTGAGTTTTGAGCCACATGCTTTGTAACAGTAACCAAAGACTTCTCTACCCCTTTCCTTCTTTTACTGTCCCCACTTGACCCAATAGGCCTGATGCTCTGATTCTGATACTTGTAATAATAATGTTGCTATATACCTTAGTTTTTACTTACTCTATATCCAAAACCACAAATATGATACACCACATGCAAACTCACAAAATCATACTGTATACATTTCACCTACCTACATTGGATTATCAAGTTTATATATTATATAATATAGATATATGCGAAAAATGCACACTCTTTTTTATCCATTCACTAGTCAAGTAGTCATGGATCATGGGTCCATGTGAGGCTCTGGCTTCCAATTGGTAATGTTATATTATTAAAATTATATGAAGCCAAATCTAGGAGGTATGTTGAGCACACACTGGACAAAAAAAGGGGAATGTCCAATGAGGTATGTCTTACCTTAAGATTTAGCTCCCACATCACATGACCATTTCTAATTGGCTAATTCCCATTATTCATCATCATGTGCAAGGTCCAATCATCCATCCCCCATTCTATCTTCTCTAATTTAATATCCCATATTAAGCATGACTCTAACATGATTTAGTTTTTATATGTCTACATATCTAAAGAAACGACTCGATTGGTTCACACATCTAATCTAAAGCGGGTTTGTTTTATGATAATGAAGCATATGGTAGACCAAAATAACTAGATAGGTCATAGGACATATAATTTGAAATGTGAACCCCACTTCCAATTATATGATCAAAAGTCGTGCCACAAACACGTGATATACCAGACACAACCATCTCTCTACCTATGTTTTAATTTAATTCTTATGCTACATTAGTAAGTCCCCTTGCGACCAAACAAACATAGAACATAAATCCAAAAACAAACAAAAAAACTCCACTATCCCCTAATACCTCCACACCAAATCTTTGACAGTTAAAAGATTAAGCAACAATCAATGCGCATCAAAAACCATGCAATATTGACCAGAAGAATAATTAAAGATGGTTACCTTGGAGATTAAGACATTAATCCCAGCATGCTTATTGTCCCAACCAAACTCATTAATGGTATCTCCAGCCTTAAGAATGACCTCGTTCTTCACAATGAATTCTCTGTACGCTCGTTTCCTCGAGGCTTTGTGTAGCCATGCCGCTCCCCACAGTAACTCATCCTGCAACACCACCATCAGATCATGTCAGTCAAAATCAACATTTACCATCCAACGGCTGATACTAAAAATAGGTAATAAAGAGTAACTATAATACTTTACCTGGTAACCGTTGAAATCACAGTAAAAAGGACAAACCGCGTGGTAGAGACTGTTACTATACGCGCCGCGATATCTGTTAGCAAACGCGAATACCTGCGATCAACGGTACAACATTTTTATTTCAGATCCGTGAATTTGATATATCTTCTCTACGTCAGTAAAAATATTTATTCAATAGTACATATACGTAAGAATAAATATACTCAAAAAAGTCAAATTATTAAAAACGAATCATAGAAATGAACCAACCATCACCCAAAAAAGTACTGAAATAAAACAATTATTATAAATGCATATGGACACGAATCTCTTATCTCACAAGCAAAGAATAATTGATTAAAAATTAAAATCTTTTTGACTATTAAATTTGACTATTAAAGAAAAACAAAGAGAATATTAAAATGTTTGTAATAATTAAAATTAATTACCACAGTTAATGCTAATGGTTAAAGTGTGAAAACAGAGTAACGTACCCTAGTGGCACGGTCAAGTAGAAGTCTGGAATAAGCAGGATCGCGTTTTCTAAAAACGATTGAAGCGGCGGCTAAAGCGGCTGCGGTTTCACCAGCGACGTCAGAACCAGGATGAGCTCTATCGATTTTGTAAACAGTACGGAGAGTGTCCATATCTTCAGGCCTTTCCCAACAGTTATGATCGGAGTAAGCGTCTCCGACTTGGACGAAGACTACTCCGGGAATCGCCGTCGCTTTAAGGAGGTAATCTGTTCCCCATTTAACAGCTTTCACGGCGTTTCTAAGCTCAGGTCCCATGGTTTTACCGAAATCGATTATACTCCATGAAAGCATCGTTGTTGTGAACGCCATCGGAAAACCGAACTTGATGTTGTCTCCGGCGTCGTAGTAACCACCGGATAAGTCAACCTGAGATTTTTGAAATATCGTCGGAAAAGTTAGAGATTAGAAGAAGGAGAAGTTTGAAATGTATGTTAGTAGAGTAGACTTACGCCGGCGGAGGAACCGTCGCGTAATGCTGAGTCACGGCGCCATTTTAAGCGTTGATCTGGAGGGAGTTTACCGGAACGTTGACCTTCGAAGAAGAGAATGCTTTTACGGAGAGCGTCGCGGTAATCGTGACCGGCGGAGTAAATCGGCGGAGAGAAGAGAAGAACGGCGAGCAAAATCACCGGGAAAATTAGGGATTTTCGCGCCATTCTTTTGTCTCTGTTTTTTGTGCTTTCTGTTAGTGTGTGAGAGAGAGAAGGTGATAGGACCAACGAAGGGGCTCTTTATACTAAAAAGGTCCTCTTGGATTCCAGAATAAGAGCCAATGAGTGATCACCACGTGGAGGTTTGTGATTGGAGGTTTTTCCATGTTAGATTGGGTATGGAGGTTTGGATTCCGAGGCGAATTTTGGATTGACCGGGTTTGAATAACCGGTTGGACCGGGTGGGTTATTGGATACGGGTTTTAGGGTTTGAGATTTTTAATGCCGACGGTGTGGAAGGGGAGTGGTACGCCGACGGTGTACGGTGAGAGAATCCAAAAGAGAAGTTGAAATCTGTGAGATGAATTATGAAGAAAGACAAAAATTAAAGTGAATTTTTTTACCATGTGATCCACCGCCCTATTGGCATGCGACACGTGTTTTGATCTCAATTAGTTGATTTTTGGAGGTTTGTGATTAATTTTCTTTTTACTCTATTTAACCAAGACATAATTAGTAAAATTACTATTGAATTTTGGTTTTTGTTTCCCCATTAATTTAGGCTTTTTTGGACCTACAATTAGAAAAAAGATTCCATCAGCCATGAAATTTTATTTGATATATTATTACTCTGTTTCTTATTTCTTCAAACTTGTGGTTGTGGTTGTGATTATGAACATCTTAAAACTCGATGTATATAGTAACGTAATAAATTTTTAGCTAAGATCCAGATTTCATCAATTGCAATCTGTAATCCACTTACTCATGTGATGTGTAAATGGACAAGACATCTTACATTTGGTTGATTCGAGTGTGAAATTATTATATACTTTTTTTTTTATAAAAGTTTATTGTATTCTTCTTCACTTTTATTGGAAACCTATTATATTGCTAAGTATTTCCTGTTCTGTTCTTTGTGTGCCTTATATTATGATGATTCAGAACACAGTCAATCTCAGTTTATATCTCTAATGAGGCATTAAGCATAAAGCATTGGTGCTTAAGGATACGAGTTCTTAGTTCTTAACATGCATTGGAAACAAAAGAGTTTCCTACGAACGTATAATCATCTAAGCACATTATCGATTTAAAAGACTGCTAATTGTTTTTAATATGTTTTGGGTTTAAGTATCAAAATCATGAGATTTTTTATTAGTGAAGCTAAAGGTTAATTAACTAGTAGACCAAATCAGAGACAAATGTTCATTTAGTATATAACAAAATTCGGATATAATAGAATAAAATTTTAAACAAAAAAAAGCCTCATGCATGGGCATGGCACATGAAAATGCTAATCATTATGTCATACACGATTGCTAATAGCTCCACTTAAACGTCTTAATAATTAATGAGATAGCTGGCCGAAAATCATAGAATCATTAACATGAATTTATCACTAGTAACAACAAAGCGACTATGTAATGAATGAATCATCTTTATCCAATTTAAAAATCTTCGAATAGTACGGTTAAAATGAAATTATGCTATGCACACAAAAAAAGAAACACAAAATGCCAAAAACCTTATCCGACGCCGTTTTTGGTGGGAAAACTTTGCGAAATGTTCATGATTAATGGGTACGAATGGTGTTACGGGGTTGACTAACATATACCCTAAAGGATTGTTGTAAATAGTGCTGATGCATGTGATCCTCTTCGCTGTAATTTAGCAAAATTATTTTGCCACGTAATTTAGCAAAATTATTTTGCCAAAAGAAAGAAATGGACGGGTAAGTAAAAAAGAGAACAGAAAAAGTAACATGGATATGATGATACCGTGATGTCTTTAAATCCGCCTCTAATTGAGGCCGATTGATTAGTGTCTTTGGGTCATATAAACGTAGACAATAAGTTCTCGTTGTATTGGTTTTGGACCAGTTGATTCAATAGGTTTTATGGGATATTTGAGGAACATTAATTGTTGTTCTACATTATCATTGTCTAATGTCTATAGTCTCTATGAATTTGTTTCTAATAGCTAAAAAGAAACCTAAGAGATCAAAACGAATCAAAACTATTGTATAATAGGTTATACTGATGGTTTTGATCAAACTATTGTATAATAGGTTATACTGATGGTTTTGATCAAACAATAATATCAACATAGAAAGTGATTAAAGCAATGGATATAATTATTAGAACTAAATATTGACGATTCTAACAAGTCAATTTACTTTCACTCATATGCATGTTCATGTTTTTTTAAAGAAATATATCTAATCGTAAATAAAAAATCATGCTAAAAAATTGGAAAAAACCAAGATGGTAGAGGTAGTAGTGTGATCGAAATAAACATTCATGTATTTTTTGGACCAACCACAATCAGATAACAACTTACTCTATATATATCAATATAATACAGAATGGATAATTTGTTCATTTATCGGTGATATGCATGAACCATCATCATATATTCGTTGCCACTAGCGTTCCTAGAACACGACATCATATTAAACATGCATGATATAGGTCCAGATGTTAATTCCGTATGCACCATATAATGTAAGAAACTTTTGATACGTTTCAACATATTGATTCTGTGTGATGGCAAGAAGACGTGAAACTCCTACTTTTGCTATGTTTGTAGCTTTTTGGGTGAAATTGACTTGTAAGATCATCATGCAGTGCGAAACAACCATATCATTTTATTTTGTTTATATTTCAATAATCAACCGCAAAAGGCATGAACATGATGCGCTTAGTTCATTACTTCATAATTATCAATGGTTTGTAAGAATAGAAAATGTTGTATATATATGATGCTGTAGACAGAAGAAATAACGAGGGTAATTTTGATTCGAATTACAGTACAAACAAAGCAATGTTGTAACAAAGGTGGACGTAATTATGCAGCACACATGATGTCGTAAGTGTAATCATGTTTTGTATATATTGATGTTAATTTAAAAACTTTTAAAAGGTTTGTATAAGTTTCTATCAGCCAATACAATTATATTAGAAAAAATATATTTCGGTCATTCAGAATCCTATATGTTGAATAACCAATTAGTCAAAATTTGATAGTATCAGTTTTTTTTTACGTTTTATATATGGTTAATACTTAGTATCCACAGTATTTTTTCACAAGTTGAGTACCACTTTTTTCGTCAGTTACGCACTAACAACATTTGCTCTCATTGATTTGCTTGTTTAGGACCGGATGTTGTGGTAAATTATCATTTGGATCCTATGAGTTACGTCGCTGTTGAAATATTTATGGGCTAACAAAGCAGACCCAACAGAAAATATTAGAAACTAACTTCTTTTCTTTTCATATGATAAGTTCTAAGATTGGAATTCGGCCCGGCCCACTAAACATTCATGCAGACAATTGTTGGCAGAGTATTTTTGTTCACCTCCAAACTCAACTCTCTAATTTTGTTTCTTTATAAAATCTGATATTTTTCAAAAATCCTATAAATAACTCCAAGGCTTATGAATCCAAAAGAGCCAAACACATCACACAACAATATGGTAACAATGATGAGACCTACTCTCCTTATACTTCTCTTTTCCACCTTTCTCCCACAAATCCTCACCGTTGATCCACCACTCCTACCATCCAACGGCTCCGATTTCATCCGTTTGGCCTGCAACACCACACTCTACCCGGACCTTTGCTTCTCCACTCTCTCCTCTTTTGCCAACTCCATCCAAAATGACTCAAACCGCCTCGCGCGCGTAGCCATCTCCCTCACTCTCCACAACACTCTCCACCTTCTCTCTTACCTCCAAAACGCTTATAACCGCGACCACCCAACCCCCGTCCTTAGAGACTGCTTCGAGAATCTTAAAGATGCCGTTGACGGTATGAGAGGCTCCATGAAACAGATGAAGGAGCTTGTCTCCGCGTCTGGCTCGATCGAGTCATTTAGGTTCCAGATGAGTAATGTCAAGACTTGGCTTAGTGCAGCTCTTACTGATGAGTATACTTGTACGGACGGGTTCAAAGACGTCCACGAAGACGACTCTATCAAAGATGACGTCTGCTCTCGAGTCGATGACGTCAAGAAGCTTACTAGCAATGCGCTGGCTTTAGTTAACCGCTATGCCGACGAGTCAATAATAAATTAATAATATCTCAGTCATCGATCCTTCGAGTCTTTTGTTTTTTTTCGAAACTATGAACTTTTATACTTAAAAAAGTATTAGTAAACTAAAAGTACTACTCGTTGTTGCATGTAATACTGAAAATATATGTGAGTTTTCCTTGGAATTATTATTTACTTGGATTTATTTCAGTTTTTGCAAGTAAATGAAAACAGCAGTACTGTAAAAAGAATCAGATTCATGTCGTTTTTTCTTCGATTATTTTCTGGTAAATTAAATATATAAGTACTTTAAGAAAACGTGATAAATAAATAATTGAACATATGGTACAATTTTTATAAAGATTCTTAATTTATTAATGAAGAAGCCGATGCATAATTAATAATATTGCATGCATGCGCTGTAACTCCAATAACCCTGAAGTTTATAAAAAAAGTACACGGTTTTGAATATATATTCGAACACTGAAGTATTGCTCACTTATTATGTTTTTTAGAAACTAAAAAAAATTCAACGAATGTGAAAGCATTATCCATTAGATTTCCCCATCAAGCCTGAGGTGGATACATATTAGTTCTTCAGTACTTCTCCTGAACTGATGATTGTGGTAAAAAAAGTAATGATCGACATGATCGAAATATCGAATTTTCTCCAAAGACTAACAAGTAAGAACTAGAAGTATCTATTATGAATAGAAAAAAATCATATTCAATGTACTTGGCCTATGATTTGCCATGTATATAATATAATACATCAAACAAAAAACAATACTATAAACCTGTAACAATTACATTTCAAGATATCATATATTTCGGTTGACGCTCTATCACTATCCAATTATAATTTAAAGATAAATATATATATATATATATATATATATATAAAATTTAAAGATGAGATAAACGAGGGAAGTACAATAATCAATAATACACTATTTTAAAGTCTTGTAATCATATATGTACATTGTAGTTTTTTTTTACAAGTATGAACTAATACGGACAAAAGAGCCAACTCAATCAATCTTTTTGTATTTGTAACTGTGATACCATAAAGAACACTGCTAAAGAGTAAAGTCTATCAACAATTTACTATAGTTACATGAATCAATTACGTGAAAAGACTTATTTTGATTAATTAAGCATTTCTGCATAAGAAAATGCTAATATTAAGCCTTTTGATTTTTTAATATTTTTCTTCGAGGATTCTATAATCAGTTGTGATTTCACCTAAAGTTAGACAATACTATACATAAAATCATTCTAATTTTTTTTATACTTAAATGCTGATCTTTTTATACGAGCTAACTCTATACTTTGACTATAGAAGCAAGAGAAATAGACAAATGTATAGCAAATAGCTAACCATCAACTGTATGTTACAATGTTGATGGTTAGCTAAAGCATCAGTCATTGTTGAGACAAAAGTTTAGTAGAAGACAACAAATATGGAGAAAGGACAGAGGAAGAAAGCCTAAAGTGGGAGGAGTGTTTGGATGGTAATGATGCCTCTCTTTCTTTTGGATTTAAAAACCAAATAAGAAAGAACCCGTGAACCCTGACTCACTTATACAAACTAACACATGGCACAATCTGATTCACGAAATTCATGCCCAACATTAGCTTTTAACTGTCAGAATGTTTTTGTTGGTCAAGCTCAAGAGACAAATTATAAACATCTGTCTTCTGGCTTGTCATCACCACCTCTCGGGTCCATTATCTATAGTTGTACACCGTAGGTTTTAGGTATCAGTTATTGTTGGATTCGCTTTTTACTCTTGCTACGTCTCCATCTGCCACACATGCTCCAATATTGTGGCAATTCTTTTTTATTTGGAGGAGCCAAACAAAGCTAGAAATTCAATTGCCAACCTAATGTATATTCCATTAAAATTATATGTATTGAAGTATACTTGTGTAAGATAACAGATAACAGGAAAAAAGCAAAACCCAAATTCATAAGAAATGAAGTTGGAATGAGAGTAGTATTGGAGACAGCGTCTTCTGAAAGCTGTCTTATGTAATAACAGTTGGTGATGATCGGCCGGTGAACTCTTGCATTTTCGACAGCTTTAATGCAACATCAACCTGTGAAAATCAGACACCAACAATTGGTGTTAATAAACATGACAAAGATCGATTATGCGTAAATTTGGGAGTAATTAAGGTATCTGGGAATCTGACCAGGGGACCAAGAGCATCCTGAGAATCTCGGCCGATCTTTGAGGCGTCCTTCTCGTATTGTTCAATGTATAGCCTTATTGTTGCTCCTTCTGAGCCAGTTCCCGAGAGACGGAACACCTTCATGAACAAGAGAAACAAGCCCGGATTAGCTTTTACAATTTCACAGGTTGTTGAATTGTTATGAATCCATTTCACACATATCGACTTACAAGTCGTGATCCATCCTCGAATAAGTATCGGATCCCTTGGTGCTTTGAAACAGAGCCATCTACTGGATCTTTGTACTCGAACTCATCTGCGCTTGCAACATTTGCCACCTCTGGATGAATTCCCTTTATAATCCTGACCAATTATCCAAAAACGTGAGTCTGAAAGTCATACAAGTAAAAAGGAATGGATTTGAAATTAAGTGGAGAGAGAGATACTTGTTGACTTCGGGAAGTGAAGATTGCAACTTAACCAAAAGTCCCATGAGTTCTTTAGCTGCAGTTGCGTCTACGTTCTATGGAGCAAATATTTAGAAATTGGTCAAAGGTAATTGGTTATTCTACATATTGTCTACAACCAATAATGACATTTGTCAGTTTTACCTCATAGTCGTATCGAGTGTAATAGTGACGGCCATATGTAGCCCAGTGCTGGCGGACAATGTCTTCAACCGTCACCAGTTTTGCATTCCCATCAAGGGTTTCCTTGTTCTTGTGAGCCAGTATTGATAGCCAAGCAAGAACTGCCCAGATCCCATCTTTCTCACGGATATGATCCGAACCTGTCGAAAAGCTTCTTTGTGAGTTGTGTAGGGTTGTTACGGTTTTAAAACATGTGAAGATCTAGCAATAGAAGCTCACCGGTTCCAAAACTTTCTTCTCCGCATACAGAGCACATCCCAGCATCCATTAGATTGCCAAAGAATTTCCAGCCTGTTGGAACCTAAAATATAGAAGTATTAGAGCAATAGACTATGTTACGTGATTGCAATGAATAGAAGCTAGAGAAAAGCTTCACAATGACATCTACCTCAAAGAACTTCAAACCCAAGTTTTTTGCAACGACATCAAGTGCAGCTGAGGTCGGCATGCTCCTGCAATACGAATGTGAAAGTTGAGAATTTAATGAGAAAAGATTGTTACTATCTATAATAAACAAAAACGTATGACACCAAAGTCCAGCGTTTTCAATCTATGAACTGGAGTAAACAAAGAAGAACCGGGATGCATACCTAGCAACACCTTTTAAACCAGAGCTGAAGTATGGTATGGCCCCAACAGCATTTGCAGCAATTATAGCAACTGAATCCGAAGGAGTTACGAAAAACCTGCGGAGAAGAGATATTTTTGGTTAACGGGGAGAGTGGTATATCCGCTCCACATCTCTGTGATCTCACTTAAAAGAGAATTAGTCTCTGCTACCTTTTACCGAGGATCATGTTTCGGTCTGCATCACCATCAGCAGCGGCGCCAAACTCTGGAGGCTCGCCACCAGCATCATCAGTTTTACTCAATCCCATGCGTGCCACGAGCTCCTTAGCATAGGTAAGATTGGGATCCGGGTGGCCCCCTCCAAAGTCCTCCTGTACATTGTCCGATTGTCGTGTTGTTATAAATCATAAAAGACACTGTTCAACGTGTATTTATAATCCTTTCAGGAAATGATATTTCTTGGTTATACAAAATAAGAAAGAAGAAAAAAATGATACCTTGGGTACGCAGTTCAACAACGAACTTTCTGGTGCACCTAGTTCTTCGACAAAGATGCGATGTGCATATGCTCCAGCCACTCCATGCAATGCATCATAGCTTCATAGAACGATGGGAAATAAAATATCAAAGACATGATGGAGCCTATACAAGCAAACAAACTCAAAAGAAAAGATTTATGGATGTTGATGAACTATATACCAGAAAGTAAATTTTGGATAAGATAGCAATTTCTTGATGGATTCAAAGTCGAAGATTGACCTGAAGAGACGAACAAATCTTTTAGATCATCGATACCGCAGATTCTGGAACCATTCTCTTAAATGCATAGACCATAGAGGGAGTAGATTCAAGAACTGTTCTCTCAGATACAAAGATGGAAAGACTTACTTCATTAGTTTAACATAGTCATCTGCAGAATCAAAAACTTCGACGTCAAACTTTCCTTCAGGTCCTTCAAAGCTGGTTATACCAATAGTAGAAATATCAACCTGTTGCATTCAATCAAAAAGACCAGCAAAAAAACATGATTAGTACAAATACAAGATGAAAAAAAGATGATGACAGGTAATAAGATCAGAAATGTTAGGTACCCTGGGTAGATCTTCCGCTATTGGGTACTCCTTGATTGTCTTTGTGTTCTCGTAAATCTTATCAGTGATTGATTCAGGAGCTGGTCCACCATTTTCCATATTGTACTTAATTCCGAAATCCTGTGAATAGAATAGCAGGAAATCAGCATATGGAAGCAGAGAGATGAACATATAGTTTAACAAAACTGATGCTAGGATTCAAATAATACTAAGTGAGGGTATCGAATGAACAAGCACAAAAGAGTGAGAACAAAAAGAGAACTGACCTCAGTTGGGCCACCAGGATTATGACTTGCTGTTAAGATAAATGCTCCTGTGGCTTTAGATCCCTGAAATTGGATCTCGGGTTAGTTTCTCATCACGTCATTACATGTTGCAAACATGCATAGCCTTAGATAACAACCCAAGAGAAAAGTAAGTAGTATGAGTTTAGAGGAAGATATCTCACATCAGCCCCTACTCTTTCACGAATAATAGCTGATACTGCAGGAGTTGATAGCAGACTGTTTTGACCAACCCACACACGTCTAACACCATTAGCTGCTGCCATCTTTACTATAATCTGTCCAGATAGGAAATAAAGTGGTATTGACGAACTATCTTTTTTATGAAATAAAAGATTCAAAACAACTAAAATAAGAGTAAAGTGTCTAAGAATTATAAGTTAATGCAAAACGCAGTTTGCCATCATTCAAAGGACATATAAAGCTTTTACCTGAATAGCTTGCTCTGAATAATAACGACCATCACCAGAAACCACAAGTGTCGCACCTGAAAAAGTTAACAAATACTCTTTCTTAGATGGAATTTGCAATCATCGACCTTTACCTGAACAACAATCAAAGAGAGGTAAGAGAGATCTTTACCTTTAACTTTCTCTGTAGTAAGAGCATTGAACGTTGCCTGGACAAAATTTTCAAGGTAATTTGGTTGCTTAAACACTTTCACCTGTAAAATTACGAAACAATGCGTAAATTCAAATCTCATCGGATCGGATCAAATTGTTAAAACCAACACACAAAATTCATTCAATCCATAAGATCGGAACTAAATGAAGAAATCAATTTCGTTGCGAAGATCTGAATTTAGAATTCAAATCTCTAATCCAATTTCGAAATAAGAACGCGGGGATTGATATAACAAGGAGAAGAAGCGAAAGCGAACGAACCTTCTTACGGAGTCCAGAAGTCCCAGGTTTCTGGCCATCAATAGGCGAAGTAGAGACGAGAGAGACCTTGAACGACACCATTTCAAATCTGAAGAAAATCGAATAAGCCTGAAGATGATAAAATAAAAGCCTTTTTACACAGTGAGTCTGAGGAAAGGAGATGAAGAGGCTAAACGAGAAGGTGACGCGTGTGGCTCGTCTCTTTTCGTTTTTTTTTTGGTAGGATCTCTTTTCGTCTTTTAGTGGACCTAACTTTTTACCCAAAACGGGTTAGTATATATA
>Ga0041059_1001914_pt1 | contig 16096 bp, 4 predicted proteins | sample AraColnosormetaG_FD_56232 | JGI IMG/M metagenome (GOLD analysis project Ga0041059, IMG submission 56232) | Arabidopsis roots microbial communities from North Carolina, USA - Col MF nosort | ecosystem: Host-associated > Plants > Roots > Unclassified | place: USA: North Carolina | collected 2013-09-02
AAGTGATGACAAATGATGAGAAATGGTATAAAACAGTGATGATATGATGCTAAAGTGATGACAAATGGATGCTCAAAACATGCAAAATACACACTTATCAGTAACTCCTAAATTCTATCAAGCGAGTAAGGTCTGGTGGTACTATCTTCGGATCCCAAAAGATTAGAATAGTACTCAACAATCATGCCTTTGATCTGATCAACATTAACCACACGATCCCCATTATCCCTTCTGAGAAACTTAATAAGATTCTGAGCCTAATGAGCAAGCACCACTCTGTGGAATAATCTTGTGTTAGCATCACCTTCCTTTAACCATTTGATTCTGGACTTCTGTTTGTAAAAGGATTCCAGAGCAGCAGCGAAGAAATTCCAATTTTTGCGGGCAACATGTTCAGCCCTGAATAAGAAGTCAGACGGATTGGACATCAATTGAGCTTGAATATTACTGAAGCCACGTCTATTCAGACCTCTACAGGCCTTCTTAGCCTCTTTTAAGAGTTCTCCTAAGGAAAACATGAAAGAACCCACAGCTATCTCCTTCTGCCACGCAGCCAAAATAGAAGAGATAAAATCCGGATGCGTCGATAAGAAAGAAAAGTACTTGAAACTTTTCTTTTTTGAAAGAGGCGGAGAGTTATTGAGAATGACCATACACGCTGCGTGGTCAGAGTCGCTAGGAGGGTCAAAGATAGCAGACGCCGTTGGGAAGGTAGCAAGCCAACAACCATTAACAATGGCTCTATCAAGCTTCCTTAGAATTGGATTATCTTGCTGGTGATTAGACCAAGTGTACAGCACACCCCTACACGGTAGATCCACAAGGTCACTGTCTCTCATACAAGCTTGCAGGTCCTCCAAGCCTTGTAAGGAAATATTAGACGGCATGAGAGAGTAATGCTCTGTGACAGAAGCAATTTGGTTAAAGTCTCCAACAACAAGCCATGGAGAATTACAAAGAGGAGAGGAAGCAGACAACCTTGTAATATCATCCCAAAGAGACCTTCTCTCAGCCTCAGTATTCCTTCCATAAACAAAAGTAACAGCAAACGACTAAGCAATATCAGGAATTTTAATCGAGCAGACCATTAACTGATCAGTCCTGCTGAAAACCAAAACAGAAACTGACGGATCCCAAACTATCCAGATCCGTCCCAGCTCTGAACAGCAATAATTAGAATCCATCCTCCAACCTGGTAGAGTAGCAGCCAAAACAGAACTAGCATTGTCCTAAGCGACGTGAGTTTCCAAAAAATAACCTACCAGGAGATTATTCGAAGCAATCCAGCTTCTTACTATCCGTTGGCGAGAGCGGCTATTAAGGCCTCTAACATTTCAAAAACAGATCGCCATAAGTAACCCAAAAGATGATAATGGGAACAACTATCAATGGAAAGAGAGGACTGGCGGGGGATCCCTAGAGTCAGTCACAGTCTCAAGCTTAGACAAAAGAACTCTCTCTTGTAATGAGCGCTGCCGGTTGTGCCACATTTTTAATTGCTTCTTCTTCTCCTTATTGGACATCGCACCCCAACCAGGAGGAGGAGGAAAAGGAGGATCAACTAGCTGATCCCTTGTGGACCGAATGTCTTCGACACACAGACTAGTTGGACCTCCATCGGAGACCTTTGAAATAGAAGGCGCCACCTTAGGGATCTCAGAAAGAGGGCTAAGACCAGCTTGAACAACAGTAAGAGAAGAAGAAGTTACTGTTATGGGTGCCTTCACGTCTGATTTGGGAATCCATTTCTGTTTAGGCACCGCTGATAACATCCCGGATAACAGCTCCTTGGATCCATCTGATGACTTGATAGGACCAGGAGGCAAGCTGTTTGATCTCTTTTTTGAACGGGACCTCCTTCTTTTGAACTTGATATTTATATTGAATCATACATATAACATCTAGTCATATTTCACTCTGAAACGCTAACCAAAATTCTTTTTGCTTCTTAAAGTATTATAGTATATTTGCTCTAAAACACTGAACCTAAACTCTACTCCATAAATCCCAAAAACTAAAATTTAACCCCTAAACCCTAAACCTAAACCCTAAACCCTAAATCCAAAACCTTAAACTCTTAACCCTAAACCCTTAAAACTAAACACTAAACCCTAAACCATAGACCCCAAACTTTAAAACCTAAATCCTACTATAGCTTCCGAAATTCGGTTGGGTTTCTATTTTTTATACTAAATGATATACAAAGCATTTAGTCATATTTGACTACAAATCCGCTAACCAAGCTTCTTGATTGTCAAACCTTTTATGGTGAAGCCGAATTTCTTATGAGTTTTTTGTTTTGAATCGTACAATAAGGAACCTATACTTTACCTTTCGGGATTTGGTTGAGGTTCTAGTTTTATATTCAATCATACACATGACATGTAGTCATATTTCACTCCGAAACGATAACCAAAATTTTTCTTGCTTCTTAAAGTATTATAGTATATTTGCTCCTAAACACTAAACCTAAACCCTACACCCTAAATCCCAAACCCTAAAATCTAATCCTAAACCCTAATCCCCAACCTCTAAACCCTAATGCTAAACCTTAAACCCTAAACACTAACTCTAAACCCTAAATAGTACACCCTAAACCTTCAAACCTAAACCCTAAACGCAAAAACTTAACCTTAAACCTTAAACCCTGAATCCTACTTTAACTTCTGGGTTCTTTTTGCGTTTCTAGTTCTTATACTGAATGATAAATAAAATATCAAATCATATTTGATTACAAAAACACAAACCAAACTTCTTCATGATTCTCAAAGCTTTGATGGTGTGGCTGATGTTCTCATGAGTTTTTGGTTTTGAAGCACTACTTTACTTTTTGGTATCTCGTTTTTCTAGTTTTACATTCCATCATACACATGACATCTAGTCATATTTCACTCCAAAACGCTTACCAAGATTCTTCTTACTTCTTAAAGTATCATAGTATATTTGATCCTAAACACTAAACCTAAACTCTACACCCTAAATCCCAAAACCTAAAATACAACCCCTAAACCCTAAACCTGAAACCTAAATCCTAAACCCAAAACCCTAAACTCTAAACTCTTAACCCTAAACCGTTAAATCTAAACCCTAAACCTTAAACCCTAGATCCAAAACTTTAAAACCTAAATCCAACTTTAGGCTGCCGGAATCCCGTTGCAGTTCCATTTCTTATGCTCAATGATACACAAAGCATCTAGTCAAATTTGACTACAAATCCGCTAACCAAGCTTCTTCTTGATTCTTAAAGCTTTGATACTGAAGCCAAAGTTCTTATGAGTTTTTGGTTTTGAATCGTATAACAAGGAAGCACTGCTTTACTTTTCGTTATCTCGTTGAGGTTTTAGTTTTATATTCAATCATACACATGACAACTAGTCATATTTCACTCTGAAACGCTAACCAAAATTCTTCTTGCTTCATAAAGTATCATAGTATATTTGATCTTAAACACTAAACCTTAACTCTACACCCTAAATCCCAAAACCTAAAATCAAACCCCTAAACCCTAACCCCTAAACCCTAAACCCGAAACCCTAAACTCTTAACCCTAAACCCTTAAACCTAAACCCTAAACCATAAATCCCAAACTTTAAAACCTAAATTAGGCTTCCGGAATCCGGTTGTGGTTCTAGTTCTTATGTTCAATGATAGACAAAGCATCTAGTCATATTGGACTACAAATCCGATAACCAAGCTTCTTCTTGATTCTCAAAGCTTTGATAGTGAAGCCACAGTTCTTATGAGTTTTTGGTTTTGAATCATTTAACAAGGAAGCACTACTTTACTTTTCAGGATCTGATTGAGGTTCTAGTTTTATATTCAATCATACAGATAACATCTAGTCACATTTCACTTTGAAACACTAACCAAGATTCTTTTTGCTTCTTATAGTAGTAAAGTATATTTGCTCCTAAACACTAAACCTAAACTCAACACCATAAATCCTAAAACCTAAAATCTAACCCCTAAACCCTAAATCGTAAAACCTAAACCCTAAACCCTAAACCCTAAACCCTAAACCCTAAATCGTAAACCCTAAACCTTAAACCCTAAACCCTAAACCCTAAACCCTTAACCCTAAACCCTTTAACCTAAACATTAAACCCTAAACCATAGACCCCAAATTTTAAACCTAAACATTACTTTAGCTTCTGCAATCAAGTTGCAGTTCTAGTTCTTATACTTAATGATACCCAAAGCAACTAGTAATAATTAACTACAAATCCGCTAACCAAGCTTCTTGATTCTCAAAGCTTTGATGGTGAAGCAGAAGTTCTTATGAGTTTTTGGTTTTGAATCGTACAATAGGGAAACAATACTTTACCTATCGCGATCTGGTTTTATATTCAATCATACACATGAAAGCTAGTCATATTTCACTCTGAAACGCTAACCAAGATTTTTCTTGCTTCTTAAAGTATGATAGTATATTTGCTCCTAAACACTAAACCTAAACCCTATAACCTAAATCCTAAACCCTAAAATCTAATCACTAAACCCTAAACCCTAACACTAAACCTTAAACCCTAAACTCTAAACCATACACCCTAAACCTTAAAACCTAAACCCTAAATGCAAAACCATGAATCCTACTTTAACTTCCGCGTTCTTTTTGCACTGAATGATAAACAAAACATCAAATCATATTTGAATACAAAAAGACAAACCAATCTTCTTCATGATTCTCAAAGCTTTAATGGTGAAACCAAAATTCTTATGAGTTTAGGGTTTAGGGTTTAGGGTTTAGGGGTTAGGGTTTAAGGGTTTGATTTTAGGTTTTGCGATTTAGAGTGTAGTGTTTAGGTTTAGTGTTTAGGATCAAATATGCTATGATACTTTAAGAAGCAAGAAGAATCTTGGTTAGCGTTTCAGAGTGAAATATGACTAGATGTCATGTGTATGACTGAATATAAAACTAGAATCTCTTAACCCTAAACCCTAATCTCTAAACCATAGACCCCAAACTTTAAAACCTAAATCTTACGTTAGGCTTCTGGAATCTGGTTGCGGTTCTAGTTCTTATGCTCAATGATACAAAAAGCATCTAGTCATATTTGACTACAAATCCGCAAACTAAGCTTCTGCTTGATTCTCAAAACATTGATGGTGTAGCCAAAGTTCTTATGAGTTTTTGGTCTTGAATCGTTTAACAAGGAAGCATTACTTTACTTTTCGGGAGTTGGTTGAGGATCTAGTTTTATATTCAATCATACAGTTAACATCTAGTCATATTTCACTCTGAAACGCTAACAAGATTCTTTTTGCTTCTTAAAGTAGTATAGTATATTTGCTCCTAAACACTAAACCTAAACTCTACACCATAAATCCCATAACCTAAAATCTAACTCCTAAACCCGTAACCCTAAACCCTAAACCCTAAATCCTAAACCCTAAACTCTAAACCCTAATCCCTAAACCCTTAACTCTTAACCCTAAACCGTTAACCTAAACACTAAACCCTAAACCATAGACCCCAAACTTTAAAACCTAAATTCTACTTTAGCTTCCGGAATTCGGTTGGGGTTCTAGTTCTTATACTCAATTATACACAAAGCATCTAGTCATATTTGAGTATAAATCCGCTAACCAAGATTTTTGATTCTCAAAGCTTTAATGGTGAAGTCAAAGTTCTTATGAGTTTTTGGTTTTGAATAGTACAATCGGGAAACAATACTTTACCTTTCGGGATCTGGTTGAGGTTCTAGTTTTATATTCAATCATACACATGACATCTAGTCATATTTCACTCAGAAACGTAAACCAATATTCTTCTTGCTTCTTAAAGTATTATAGTAAATTTGCTCCTGACACTAAACCTAAACTCTACACCATAAATCCCAAAACCTAAAATCTAACTCCTAACCCTAAACCCTAAACCCTAAATCCTTAACCCTAAACCCTAAACCATAAACCCTAAACTCTTAACCCTAAACCATTAACCCTAAACACTAAACCCTAAGCCATAGACCACAAACATTAAAACCTAAATCCTACTTTAGCTTCCGGAATCCGGTTGCGGTTTTAGTTCTTATACTCAATGATACACAAAGCATCTAGTCATATTTGACTACAAATCCGCTAACCAAGCTTCTTGATTGTCAAAGATTTGATGGTGAAGCCGAAGTTCTTATGAATGTTTGGTTTTGATTCATAAAATAGGGAAACAAAACTTTACCATTCGGGGTCTGGTTGAGGTTCTAGTTTTATATTCAATCATACACATGAAATGTAGTCATATTTCACTCTGAAACGCAAGCCATAATTTTTTTTTGCTTCTTAAAGTAGTATAGTATCTTTTCTCCTAAACACTAAACCTAAACTCTACACCATAAATTCCAAAACCTAAAATCTAACCCTAAACCCTAAACCATAAACCCTACACCCTAAATCCTAAACCCTACAATCTAATCCCCAAACCCTAAACCCTAAACCCTAACTTTACACCTTAAACCCTAAACCCTAACTCTATACCCTAAACCGTATACCCTAAACCTTAAAACATAAACCCTAAACGCAAAACCTTAACCTTAAACCCTGAATCCTACTTTAACTTCCGGGTTCTTTTTGCGTTTCTAGTTTTTATACTGAATGATAAACAAAACATCAAGTCATATTTGACTACAAAAGCACAAACAAGTTCTTCACGATTCTCAAAGCTTTATGGTGAAGCCGAAGTTCTTATGAGTTTTTGGTTTTGAATCGTATAACAAGGAAGCACTACTTTACTTTTCGGGATCTCGTTGAGGTTCTAGTTTTATATTCAATCATACATATGACAACTAGTCATATTTCACTCTAAAGCGCTAACCAAAATTCTTCTTGCTTCTTAAAGTATCATAGTATATTTGATCCTAACACTAAACCTAAACTCTACACTCTAAATCCCAAAACCTAAAATCCAACCCCTAAACCCTAACCTATGAACCCTAAATCCTTAACCCGAAACCGTAAACCCTAAACCCTAAACTTTAAACTCTTAACCCTAAACACTAAACCTAAACCCTACACCCTAAATCCCAAACCATAAAATCTAATCCCTAAACCTTTAACCCTAAACCGTAAACCTTAACGCTAAACCTTAAACCATAACTCTAAACCGTAAACCGTACACCCTAAACCTTAAAACCTAAACCCTAAACGCAAAACCTTAACATTAAACCTTAAGCCCTCAATCCTACTTTAACTTCCGGTTTTTCTTTATGTTTCTAGTTTTTATATTGAATGATAAACAAAACATCAAGTCATATTTGACTACAAAACACAAACCAAGCTTCTTCTTGATTCTCAAAGCTTTGATGGTGAAGCCGAAGTTTTTGGTTTTGAATCGTATAACAAGGAAGCACTACTTTACTTTTCGGGATCTGGTTGAGGTTCTAGTTTTATATTCAATCATACACATGATATCTAAACTTATTTCAGTCCAAAACGCTAACCAAGATTCTTGCTTCTTAAACTATTGATATAACCTTATTTTTACTGTTTTTGATTATGTTTTAGGTGTAGGTTTTAGAGTCGAATTGTTTTTTTTATAGAGTATTTTCTAGTATTTTTCAAGTTTTTACATGTTTGGGATTCATTTGGATATAATGGAGCATTCTGGAGCAAAACAGACAACTTAAGCTGCAGAAGCAATCCGGAGACGAAAAAGCACGTAGGTGTCGAACGACACCACCCCTGGTGTTGAGCGACACCAATACCTGACGGTAATTTTGAGACGCAACTTATTGATGTTTTGAAGATTTCCAAATATGGCCCAGAACTTTCTCCTATGTTTAATGAAGGCCCAACACGTTTTTAAGACATATATATAGTTTTTAGGTCATTGTTAAGACCCTAAGCTTTGGGAGGCTATTCCCTTTATCTATTCTGTTCTTGGGAGCAAAAGCCTGTGGAGACTCCCTTTAGAGAATATTCTTCTTAACTCTACTCTCCTCTTGTTTTATGCATTGATTTCTTATTCAATCATGTTTTGTTCTTCTATGATCATGTTTGAGTAATCTTCTTGTTAGGTTTACGGTTTCTCATTAGGGTTATAGATGATTTAGTAGATTGCCCCCTTGCTAGGTTATTTGTAGGATTCTTCATCTTGATTGTTCTTAATGCTAGTTCTAGAGTAGCTAATTAGAACTTGATATTAGATAATAGGTCTATGCCTACCATAGGTACTTGTTATTTGAACTATCATAGATGAGCCTAGGCATTTAAGAAAGAACAGGTAGGCTCATAGAAGGGCTCTAGTTTAGATACTAGGTGAACTAATCAAACTTGATAATAATGCATGCTTTAGTCTAGGATTTCTCGGCTTCTCCGGTTATCTTAGCTCTAAGCATAGGGAGTTTCGCGAAACACCAACGGTTATTCCATAATTAGAGTTTGAGTTCGAGAACGGTTCGATAACAACCTAGCTATTTCTAGATCTGCTATCATCTATTTCCTGAGAATACCCTAAGCCTGACGCTTTTATTATCTTGTTTTCACAACTCACAATTGATTGATATTGCTTACTTTTTGTTTCTTTTATTTTCATTACTATTTTACTTAGCTAAATTCAATAGCCATTAGTCTATTGCGTGATCCGAGAACTTTGTGAATTCGATCCCTAAGTGCTGCAACTGACCTCTTTATTTGAGAGTGATACAAGGTTTTGTGTGTCAATTCCCTAAATGCATCTTATGTCATTGTAGCATTTAAGGTGTCAATCTAATTGGGTGGAATTGCTAACAATCAGGATGTGGTCAGAGAATACTAAGTCAAGCCAAGTGTGAATAGGTTTGGTGTGTTTCTACTAATCCTAAACAATAGGTTAATATGCAAATCAAATTCGGAAATGAAACTATACTAAGCAGAAGGTAAAGAGCACAAGTGATAAAAACATAAATGAAACTAAAATCAAGGAACTGTCAAGTGCAAGAACAGGAAAGTAAACCAAGCACTAAGTAAGGTACTCGGCCGAGCATATTACTTAAATAGGTCGAGTAGAATACTAAAAACACCAATTTTGCACAAGAACTAAACAAAACGAACAGAGTACTAAAGACACGAGATTTGCACAATGAAACGAAACAGAGCTCTTAAAAATGGGGTAATTGGTTCTAGTGGACTCCTCAATCCATTAGCTAACTAACAAACTCAATCAAGTTATCCCTAGACAATAGATTCAGAACCAAATCAATCCACTTTCGTGATAATGATTCTCATAACTTTACCACTTCCTAATCTCAATTTTCATTGATGAAACACCAATCTATTAAATTCAACAAGCAGTCTAAACATCCAAGGTCTTGGGCTAGAATCTACAAATCTCTGAAATTAGTTGGTTCAAACATTTCATCAAACACTTATTAGGGGGAGAAAGTCTAAAATCAATTTTCAATTGATTAGAAAGAAAATAGCATTAAGAACTCCTAAAACAGAAGGGAACCATGCATTTATAAACTTAGCTAGCTAAAGAACAGAGGAATCCACCTAAACCTAACCCATCCTCAAGAACTTTGAAGAAGACTACTCAAGAACAATGAAGAACATCATAGAACAAAACTCAGAAAAATCATAAAACCCAGAAATCATTATAAACTTAGCAAATGATAGATCTTAATAAGATAAACAAGTTTGCAGAAGAAATCAAATTCAAATTCTCAACACAACAACCAGAAAATGCAATAGAAATCTAAGAACCCTAATATCCAGTAGACAAAGCAAAGATATTTTGGGCAAAAAACATAAGAGGTCTATTTATATGCAATACTAGGATACCCTAATTGGGAAAAAGATAAAATAAGAAAGTCGGCGCAACACCACTCGGGTCTAGGCCGAGTAGAAAAGTCGAGCAGCTCCTCTTTGTCACATCACTCGACTTCAGGCCTAGCAGCTTGGTCGAGTAGCTTCTCTTCTCCTTTATTTCCCTCACTCGACTTCTAGCCGAGTGCTATGGTCGAGTATACTCCTTGTTCCTCACGCGTGCTCCACTTGATCTTCAGCCGAGTAAATACCCCGAGTATACTTCATGTCCTTCCTTTGATCACAGAAACTCGAGCTAGTCCACTCCTTGGGCTAGAAACGTCCAAGTTGAGTCCAAAAAGTACTTGATTCACCTGTAAAATAATCTAAATGCAAGTATGGTATGCAATGCAATGCAAAATGTGAAAAGATAGGAAAAGAGACTAGGAATGCATGAAAAGATACTTGAAACTAAGCTAAATGCATGAAAAACAAGGGCTTAAAATGGTTAAAATCTAGTGTTATCAGAGAGAGTGGTCGTAGGATTAATTTGACTTATATCAAGTATCATAGTATATTTGATCCTAAACATTAAACCTAAACTCTACACCCTAAATCCCAAAACCTAAAATCCTACCCCTAAACCCTAACACCTAAACCCTAAATTCTAAACCCGAAACCATAAACCCTAAACCCTAAACCATAGATCCTAAACCCTAAACCCGAAACCATAGATCCTAAACCCTAATCCTACTTTAACTTCTCGAATCTGGTTGCGGTTCTAGTTTTTATGCTCAACGATACACAAATCATCTAGTCATATTTGACTATAAATCTGCTAACCAAGCTTGTTCTTGATTCTCAAAGCTTTGATGGTGAAGCTGATGTTCTTATGAGTTTTTTGGTTTTGAATCGTATAACAACGAAGCACTACTTTACTTTTTGGGATCTCGTTGAGGTTCTAGTTTTATATTCAATCCTACACATGACATGTAGTCATATTTCACACCGAAACGCTAACCAAGATTCTTCTTGCCTCTTAAAGTATCATAGTATATTTGATCCTAAACACTTAACCTAAACTCTACACCCTAAATCCCAAAACCTAAAATCCAACCCCTAAACCCTAACCCCTGAATCCTAAATCCTAAATCTGAAACCGTAAACCCTAAACCCTATACTCTTAACCCTAAACCCTTAAACCTTAATGATATAGGTCAAATTAATCCTAAGACCACTCTCTCAAATAAGAGATCGATTGTAGTACTTTAGGGTCAAATTCCACAAAGCTCTCAAATCACACCATAGATTAATAGTTTCAAATAAAGCTAAACAAAAAATATTATAAAAGTAAAAGACAAGAAAGCAATTAAAGTTGGTTTTTGATTCAGATGATTAAGATGTCGGGTTTAGGGAAATTCTCAGGAAATATCAGAATAGTAGATCTAGCAGTAAATTAGGATTATTATTGAACCATTCTAGAACACAAATCACTAATATAAAGTAACCGATGAGTGTTCCGCAAAACTCACTATGCTTAATAGTATTGATCCCAACTCTCTTGTAAATCCCTAGAACTAAGCAAGCATTATAATCAGGTTTGATAAGTTCACCTAAGTAATCGACGCTAGCACACATCTAAGATAGTTCCAGTAATAGATACCTAAGGTGGGCATACCTATTAACCTAAAATCAGGTTCTAGTTAGTTACTCTAAAACTAGCATTAAGAACAATCTAAGATGAAGAATTCTAAATATATTATCTTAACAGGGTTTTCGATCTACTAATTCATCCAAATCCCTAATGAGAATCCCTAAACCCAACAAGAGAATAACTCAGACATGATTAGCAAAGAAGAAATCAATGTAAGAAACAATGAAACAATAGAGTTTAGAAAGATCTTCTCTAAAGGGAATCTCCACAGGGTTTTGCTCCCAAGAATAAAAGAGATAATAAGAATTAGGTCTAAACAATGACCATAAAAATCAATATAAGTCCTAAAAACATGTTGGGCCTTCATTAGAAATAGGAGAAAGTTCTGGGCTGAATTTGGAAATCTTCAAAACATCAATAAGTTGCGTCGTTCGACACCTACGCCAATTTCCGTCTCCAAATTGCTTCTGCAGCTTAAGTTGTCTGTGTTGCTCCAGAATGCTCCATAATCTCCAAATACATTCTAAACATGTAAAGACCTAAAAAAGACTAGAAAATACTCTACAAATAACAAAATGACTCTAAAAACTATACCTAAATCATAGCTAAAAGCAGTGAAAATCGAGGTGTATCACTTAACCCTAAACCCTAAACCATAGATCCCAAACTTTGAAACCTAAATACTACTTTAGGCTTCCGGAATCCGGTTGCGATTCTAGTTCTTATGCTCCTAACATGTAACCTTAAACACTAAACCCAAAACTTAAACCCTACAACCTAAACCGTAATCCCTAATCCCCAAACCCTAACCCCTATACCCTAAACCTTACCCTAAAAACTTATTCTGAAACCCTTACCCCTAAACCTTAAACCCTAAACCCTAATACTAAACCCTAAACCTTAAATCCTAAACCCTAAACCCTAAACCTATACCCTTATCCTACTATAACTTCCGGGATTCGGTGCATTACAAGTTGTTATACTCAATGATACACAAGACATCTAGTCATATTTAACTCCAAAACGCAAACCAATCTTCTTCTTACTTCTCAAAGCTTTGATGGTGTAGCCTAAGTCCATATGATTTTTGGTTTTGGATCTTCTAACAGGGAAAGACAACTTTAGGTTCCTAGCCCTGGTTGTGGTTTTAGTCCTAAAACTCAATCATCCACCTTTCATCTTGTGATATTTGATTCAAAAACGCTTACAAAGATTGTGCTTACTTCTTAAAGTATATTTGCTCCTCAACACTAAACATAAAACCTTAAACCCTAAACATAAATCCTACACCCTAAACTAAAAATCCAAAACCCTAAAACCTAAACCTTAAACACTAAACCCTAAACTCTTAACCATAAATCCTTAAACCCTAAACCCTTTACCAAAATCCCCAAACTTTATTACCAAAATCCTACTTTAGCTTCTGGAATCCGGTTGCGGTTCTAATTCTTATGCTCAACGATACACGAAGCATCTAGTCATATTTGACTATAAACCCGCTAACCAAGCTTCTTCTTGATTCTCAAAGCTGGAATGCTCATTAGAAGGATAAGCAAGGTTTGATGAATTCGCCTAGAAGGAAGATCAAAAGTGCTTTGATGGTGAAGTCAATGTTCTTATGAGTTTTTGGTTTTGAATCGTATAACAACGAAGCACTACTTTACTTTTTGGGATCTCGTTGAGGTTCTAGTTTTATATTCAATCGTACACAAGACATCTAGTCATATTTCACTCCGAAACGCTAACCAAGATTCTTCTTGCTTCTTAAAGTATCATAGTATATTTGATCATAAAAACTAAACCTAAACTCTACACCAAATCCCAAAACGTAAAATCCAACCCCTAACCCCTAAACCCTAAATCCTAAACCCAAAACTGTAAACCCTCACCACTAAACTCTTAACCCTAAACCCTTAAACCTAAACCCTAAAACCTAAACCATAGATCCCAAACTTTAAAACCTAAATCCTACTTTAGGCTTCCGGAATCAGGATGCGGTTCTAGTTCTTATGCTCAATGATACACAAAGCATCTACTAGTATTTGACCTCAAATCCGCTAACCAAGCTTTTTCTTGATTCTCAAAGCATTGATGGTGAAGCCGAAGTTCTTATGAGTTTTTAGTTTTGAATCGTTTTTCAAGAAAGCACTACTTTACTTTTCGGTATCTGGTTGAGGTTCTAGTTTTATATTCAATCATACACATGACATCTAGTCATATTTTACTCTGAAACGCTAACCAAGATTCTTCTTACTTCTTAAAGTATTATAGTATATTTGCTCCTAAACACTAAACCTAAACTATACACCAGAAATCCCAAAACCTAAAATCTAACCCCTACACCCAAAACCCTAAACCTTAAATCCTAAACCCTAAACCTTAAACCCTAAACCTTTAACTCTTAACCCTAAACCCTTAAATCTAAACCCTAAACCCTAGAACCTAAACCCAAACCCTAAACCCAAACCCTCAAATCTAATCCCTAAACCCTAAACCCTAATGCTAAACATTAAACCCTAAACCCTAACTCTTAACCCTAAACTGTACACCCTTAACCTTAAAACCTAAACCCTAAACGCAAAACCTTAACCATAAACCTTAAACCCCAAACCCTACTTTAACTTCTGGGTTCTTTTTGCGTTTCTAGTTCTTATACTGAATGATAAACAAAACATCAAGTCATATTTGACTAAAAAAATGCAAAGCAAGCTTCTTCTTGATTCTCAAAGCTTTGCTGGTGTGGTCGATGTTCTCATGAGTTTTTGGTTTTTAATCTTATAACAAGGAAGCACCTACTTTACTTTTCACGATCTTGTTGAGGTTCTAGTTTTATATTCAGTCATACACATGACATCTAGTCATATTTCACTCGGAAACACTAACAAAGATTCTTCTTGCTTCTTAAAGTACCATAGTATATTTGATACTAAACATTAAACCCTAAACTCTAAAATGTTAACCTTAAACCCTTAAACCTAAACCCTAAACCCTAAACCATATATTACAAACTTTAAAACCTAAATCCTACTTTAGGCTTCCGAAATCCCGTTGCGGTTCTAGTTCTTATCCTTATTGATACACAAACCATCTAGTCATATTTGACTACAAATCCTCTAACCAAGCTTCTTCTTGATTCTCAAAGCGTTGATGGTGAAGTCAAAATTCTTATGAGTTTTTGGTGTTGAATCGTTTAACAAGAAAGCACTACTTTACTTTTCGGGATCTTGTTGAGGTTCTAGTTTTACATTCAATCATACACATGACATCTAGTCATATTTCACTCCAAAATGCTAACCAAGTTTCTTTTGCTTCTCAAAGCTTTGATGTTGTAGCCTAAGTCTGTATGATTTTTTGTTTTGGATCTTTTAAACGGGAAAGATAACTTTAGGTTCCTAGCCCTGGTTGTGGTTTTAGTCCTAAAACTCAATCATCCACCTGTCATCTTGTGATATTTTATTCCAAACCGCTTACAAAGATTGTGCTTACTTCTTAAAGTATATTTTCTCCTAAACCCTAAACATAAATCCTACACCCTAAACTAAAAACACAAAACCTTAAAACCTAAACCCTAAACCCTAAACCCTAAACTCTTAACCCTAAATTCTTAAACCTAAACCTTAAACCCTAAACCGTAGTCCCCAAACTTTATAACCAAAATCCTACTATAGCTTCTGGAATCCGGTTGCGGTTATAGTTCTTATGCTCAACGAGACACAAAGCATCTAGTCATATTTGACTCATAATCCACTAACCAAGCTACTTCTTGATTGTCGAAGCTTTGATGATGTGGCTGTGGTTCTTATGAGTTTTTGGTTTTGAATCGTATAACAAGGAAGAACTACTTTACTTTTCGGGATCTCGTTGAGGTTCTAGTTTTATATTCAATCATACACATGACATCTACTCATATTTCACTCTGAAACGCTAACCAAGATTCTTCTTGCTTCGTAAAGAATTATAGTATATTTGCTCCTGAACACTAAACCTAAACTCTACACCATAAATCCCAAAACCTAAAATCTAACCCCTAAACCCTAAACCCTAAACCCTAAATCCTAAACCCTAAACTGTAAACCCTTAACCCTAAATTCTTAACCCTAAACCCTTCAACCTAAACACTAAACCCTAAACCATAGAGCACAAACTTTAAAACCTAAATCCTACTTTAGCTTCCGGAATCCGGTTGCGGTTCTAGTCCTTATAATCAATGATACACAAAGCATCTAGTCATATTTGACTACAAATCAGCTAACCAAGCCAAAGACTCATACAGACTTCGGCTATTATGACTTGATGTCATGTGTATGATTGAGTATAAGAACTAGAACCGCAACCGGTTCCCAAAAGCTAAAGCAGTATTTCCTTGTTAGAAGATACAAAGCCAAAGACTCATTCAGACTTCGGCTACACCATTAAAGCTTTGAGAAGCCTTAAGAACCTTGGTTAGTTTTTTGGAGTCAAATATGACTAGATGGCATGTGTATGATTGAGTATAAGAACTAGAACCACATCCGGTTGCCGAAAGCTAAATTAGAGTTTCCTGGTTAAAAGATACAAAGCCAAAGACTCATAGGGACTGTTACTACACAATCAAAACTTTGAGAAGCAATAAGAAGCTTGGTTCGATGTCATGTGTATGAATGAGTATAAAAACAAGAACTGCAACGGTTCCTAATAGCTAAAGTAGTGTTTCCTTATTAGAAGATACAAAGCCAAAGACTCATA
>Ga0041059_1001915_pt1 | contig 16096 bp, 14 predicted proteins | sample AraColnosormetaG_FD_56232 | JGI IMG/M metagenome (GOLD analysis project Ga0041059, IMG submission 56232) | Arabidopsis roots microbial communities from North Carolina, USA - Col MF nosort | ecosystem: Host-associated > Plants > Roots > Unclassified | place: USA: North Carolina | collected...
TTTTCATGAGTGTTNAAAAAAAAAAAAAAAAATAGTAAGTTTTCATGAAAATAAAATTTCAATTCACTTTTCTTGAAAAATATTCATATGTTTACTTGAATTTTAATTCGCTTTTTCTATAAATTTGGCGTTCTTTTATTCACATATTTAGCAACACGCATCGAGTATTTCCACACGTGAGAGATCTTTTGACAATTGATGGAAGGCTTTGTCACGACAGGATCGAAGATCTATGGACTAAACTCGACCAATATATTTCAAGAATGGTAATGACTAAATCATCATTGAAAGCTGAAAATATGACTATGATCGATGTATCTCTAGAGGAGATATCAAATGAATGTGAGGTACTAGGTGTATAGAGCACATGACCTTACTATATATGTCAAATTTGGTTTGGCTTGCAGAGAAACGGCTCGGATTTCTCCATGATGGTTGTTTATCAGTATGTATATGCGTGTCCCTTCAGAGTAAGTCTACACGTTTTCTCTACTTGTATATTTGGAAACAACATGAGTTTACCGATGAAATTATTGTTTTAATATATATGAGTGTTTTGGCTATGTACATGAGTCCGAGCTTAGTGTCTATCATAGTCAAAGATCACAAGATACATTTATAGAACTTACTATTGTTTGATCAAAGAAATTAAGTTAACAATTCATAAATAAACCTCTTAACAGTTTATGGCAAAAAAAAGAAATGCCAGTAAAATTTGTTAGGCACCAAAACATTCTATAAAGAATAATCCTAATGGTCTCGGTTTTTACCTCTCAAATAGTATGAGAGGCTGAAGACAAATATGCTTTATTGGTTTCCTTACAAAAACCAACGAACTTTCGTGTTAACTGTCTATGTGATATGAATTGGTACATGCATGTTGTTGTATTAGGTTCTTTTGGGACATCTGATAAAATTGGGAAGATGTTAGCATGGTCTAAATAAAAATGTTCTTGTATTATACTTAAAAAAAAAAATCTTTTCTTTGTGTGTGTCTCAATTTCACTATATGACAAAGGAAAATGTTATAAAATGAGAATCAATAAGCTAATATATGATTATTCAAAATTATATTCGGGGTCCAAATTTTGATTTCTCTACGTACGTAATCTTTTGATATAGAAATTTTAAGTTATGGATTACAAATACTCGATTTATTTTATGAATTCTCCTATTCTATAAATAATCGTGAGTAACTGAATTACTTATATTCAATTGTTATTCATCATTCATTGATTATATATCTGAAATTATTTAATAATTATCTATAAATGTACAAGATTATTACAGCTTACAATTTTGTTTTTGTTGCTTAGTGAATTTACATTTTAGACTTTTTTTTTTGTCAAATACATTTTAGACTAAATGGTGTTTTCTTTTGAAAAAATCATATAGTTTAGGTCGAACCGCGAACTCGAGAGAGAGAAAAGAAAAAAGGAAGAAAGGATAACACAAAACCTCTCTCTATCTCTCTCGTCTTCCAAAAATCGAGCACTACACATTGACTCTCTTCTACAAAGAGTCTGGTCACACTCATGGCCATCCTCCATTTCTCTCTTCCTCTTATCGTCTCTTTCCTTCGTCCTCACGCCTCTCCTCGCTTCTTCCTCCTCCCTCGCTCTCTTTCTCAGTCCCCTTTCCTCTCCCGCCGCCGTTTTCACCGTACCTCCGCCGTTTCCTCCGCCGCTGTTCATCACCAATCCTATCGTAATCCCGACGATGATGTTACCCGCGCGGTGTCTGTTCCTACATTCCAACAAGCGATTCAACGCCTCCAGGTTCGTTCGATTCTCACTCATCTCCAATTCTCTACTTTCAAAAGTTCGACGAATTCAAATTGAATTACTCTCTTTTGTTTTGAAATTGAAGGAATATTGGGCTTCCGTTGGATGTGCCGTTATGCAACCAAGTAACACTGAGGTCGGAGCTGGCACCATGAATCCTTGTACCTTTTTGAGGGTTCTTGGTCCTGAACCATGGAATGTTGCTTATGTTGAGCCAAGCATACGTCCTGACGACTCTCGCTATGGAGAGAATCCCAATAGGCTTCAAAGACACACTCAATTTCAAGTCATATTGAAACCTGACCCTGGAAACTCTCAACAGCTCTTTATCAACAGTCTTTCTGCTCTAGGTACTGATTCTTTCTGCCTTCTCTTTTGTTTCCACTTACATGTCTTTTAACAGAATAGGTTCCTTTCCTTGTAGATGCACAATTGATTGAATTTTTCACCCTGTGCTGGTTCTGGTTTGTGGTTTTATAGTGTTAATTTTGATTTGCTTAAGGTTTGATTATGTGAAGGTCGTCTTTATGTTTCATTAGGAAGTTTTCTCATCCAGATAATCCTTCCCTTACTATTTTTATGTGTTAGGTATTGATGTGACTGCACACGATATACGGTTTGTAGAAGACAACTGGGAGAGCCCGGTAATGTGTGAACCCATGTTTTATGCGTTTTCCATCTCTTTTAGTTTCTCATTATACTCTCAGCGTGCAAGTGTCTGATCATGTGAATGACTGCACACGATATACGGTTTCTTACAGGTGCTTGGTGCTTGGGGGTTGGGCTGGGAGATTTGGATGGATGGTATGGAAATCACACAATTTACTTACTTCCAGCAGGTAATTTTCATTTTATGTAAACATTTCTAGAAATTAACTATAGACTACGGTTTGCATTTTGGTTTCTTAGGGTAGATTTTATCTTTTGTTCTGTAGTATATTTTCTGCGTCGGTTGTTAGAAAACAATATAATTGTGAAGTTTGCTTCTTTCTAGGCTGGAAGTCTTCCGTTGTCTCCAGTATCTGTTGAAATAACTTATGGGCTTGAGCGCATCATCATGTTACTTCAGGTCAGTCTTATACTCCCTTATTGTTGATGTACACATTTTTCCGTTATAGGTCCGTTATGTTTGGGTTAAGTTAGCCTTTCGTTTTAACCTACAGGAAGTTGACCATTTCAAAAAGATCTTATATGCTGATGGAATCACCTATGGGGAGCTTTTCTTGGAAAATGAGTAAAAGCCTGATATACTTTTATGGATTTTTAATCAAACATTATCGAACTTATTCTGTGTTTTGAGACTGATAGTTGGGTGGATATTACAGGAAGGAAATGAGCTCATATTATTTAGAGCATGCTAGTGTGGATCGCCTTCAAAAGCATTTCGATTATTTTGATGAAGAAGCACGTTCCTTGCTTGCCTTAGGACTTCCAATCCCTGCGTATGTTTATCACAATGCTCACGATCGTCAATTTTCTTGTCCATATTTAACCACTGCCTCTTGAATTTAACAAATTGCTGCTTGGGGGCATGCTAGGTATGACCAGCTTCTGAAGACATCTCACGCTTTTAACATTTTAGACGCTAGAGGTTTCATTGGCGTAACTGAACGTGCTCGTTATTTCGGTCGAATGCGTAGGTAAGATCTGTTCCAGTTTTTTTAGAGTGTATTATTGAGCAATCCAACGAGCTTGATTAACCAGAGAGGAAATGCTTTTAAACAAGTCGTTACTTGTAAAAATATTTATGATGTGCATTTTTTGCTTCTGTGCATCCTCTTTGAAAGAATAGCTTGGCTCGCCAATGTGCCCAACTGTGGTTAGCGACACGTGAGTCTCTTGGACATCCTCTTGGTGTTGCCTCCGAACCAGTTCCTCCCGTTTGTCACAGAGCTGCTCTGGAAAAAGTGGCTGAAAAGGTTGGCTTGTTTTCTAATTAGAGAATTTACAATTGGAGCTTTTGTTACTGATTAATGATTATTTCCTTTTGATGAGTTGTGACTTGTGAGATGTTAGTTTGTGAAAATTTTTGGTGTCGCCATCTTCAGCATTACTTGCTTATATGGTCTATTTACGCATCAAAAGCTGGGTATTTTGATATAGAAATATATTTCTGAAGATGTCAAATACGATATAGTTTCCTTTTTTGTTGTTTATGTGGTGTTCAATCGTTACAGGTTTCTGAAGATCCAAGATCGTTTATTATTGAGATAGGGACTGAAGAGATGCCACCTCAAGATGTTATCAATGCTAGTGAACAAGTAAAATTTCATTTCATTTGGAGAAACTTGACATTTCTCTCGCTATCACTCACTCATGGACACTTGTGGGCCGCTCGCTCATGCTGCACCATTTTAACTTCCCAAACTCCCTAGATTATGTGCTTCTTGTTTTTCCATTTTTCCTGTGTTCTTTTAATAGAACATCAAGTAACTGTCCTTGTTAATATTGCAGCTCAGGGTCTTAGTGCTAGAATTACTAGAGAACCAAAGATTGCGGCATGGTGCTGTGAAAGCATTTGGCACACCTCGCAGGCTAGTGGTAATTAATAAGATCTTTTCACATTTACATATTATTGCTAATTGATGTCAACTCCATAAAAGCATGAATCCAATCTTACAGAGAAAGGATTGGTTAACATCAAACTTCCTTTTTGTTCTTTAGCATTATTGTTCACTTTTAAAATTTTCGCTTATGAGGTTTAAAGCTGGCTTTTCATGTGAGGATGAAAAACTAAATTTGATTTATCTGAACGTTTTTTTTTTCAAATGAATCATGGCACCCTTGAAGCTTTTCTGGAATTCATTATTCTTTTTCTTCTTCTTTTAAGGAGTTTTAAGTGAATGCTCCTTTTTCAGGTTTTAGTTGATGCTATGTCCTCGAAGCAGCTGGAAGAGGAGGTTGAAGTTCGAGGACCCCCTGCTTCTAAAGCTTTTGATGATGAAGGAAATCCTACAAAGGTTTTTTTTTTGTTTTCCCTTTGGTCCTCTTTTGGTCACGGATATTAAATTAACTATTCAAAGTATTTTGGGAGACAGTGGTGGAATTAAAGAAATAGTATCTGGTTCATTTATTTATCGCCGCTTAGGTTTATGCTATGTTTATTTTTTTCTTTGTAGCTTGTATTGACTGCCTAAAGATATGTAGATATAATTTTTCTCGTTGTTCTTCCCTGCCAGGCTGCTGAGGGTTTTAGCCGCAGATATGGCGTTCCATTGGAAAAATTGTACAGAAAAGTTTCTGGTGGGTGCATCCATATTAGCATATTCTGTTAGCAGGATCTTGTTTCTTGTTACCCAACTTCAGACTTCTTCCTTTTTCTTTGTTTTCTAGGTTGTGATATTGCTTTTTTTTATATAGTTCTTTTCATTGTTATCTTTTTTTTGTCTTTATTTCAGGGAAGACAGAATATGTACATGCACGAGTTACAGAGCCAGCTCGACTTGCTTTGGAGGTTCTTTTCCTCTACTCTTTTTGTTATGCTAAGGGACTGTTATTTTCATCTTTCATGAAAGACTTAGTATATCCATTAACTTAGCAAATTATTTTTATTTTTATTTTTTTTGGACAAAAACCCAACTTAGCAAATTATTGATGCTCACTCTTTTCCTCTTACTTTTCGTATGATGCTCACACTTTTCCTCACACTTCACTATATTGGCTTCTGAGTTTTTCGTGGAGAGAAAAATACAACTATTTGCTAAGCATACATTTTCTTTTTGGGACCTTGTATATTATATAGGTTCTGTCAGAAGATTTACCTGGTATACTGGCTAAAATATCGTTCCCAAAGTCAATGCGGTGGAACTCTTCAGTATGTAACTTATATTTGTATACATCTTCGTTCATATTGCCTAGACTCTGTTGTAAAACAAGGGGTTTGAATTACTGCTTTATCTTTTGCTGTGATTAACAGGTAATGTTTAGCAGGCCGATTCGCTGGGTTATGGCCTTACATGGTGATCTGGTTGTGCCATTCTCCTTTGCTGGCATCTCAAGGTACGTTTACTTGGCTACTCTTGCTTCTCTATGCTTTATATGGCTTCGGAAAGATGTTAATATGCAAAATATTTGTAAATAAAGTAACTATCTGTTTCATCTTCAAAATGCAGTGGAAATGTATCTTGTGGACTTCGCAATACTGCTTCAGCATCACTGTTGGTAAGAATATACCCTGCATTGTCGGCTGTAAGCATATTTGGATGTCATGCTTCAGATGTGTGCTTTATGGTCTTCTATATATTGGCAGGTACAGAATGCAGAATCCTATGAAGATACTATGAGGAATTCTGGAATCAATATTGAGATTGAGGCATGTCCTTCGTGCATTCTTCTCTATCCATTATTTATTAAAAAAATATTTTTAACTTTCAGCAGGGTGTCAGATTTCTTTCAATTTGGATTTGTAGTTATGGATCTATGTAGTCATTTCATTGGTTACTATAATTTACAGGAAAGGAAGAAAATCATTCTTGAGAAGTCAAATGCACTAGCAAAGAGTGTGAGTGGGCGCCTTGTTGTTCCGCAGAACTTACTTAATGAAGTAATATGTTGTTTTTTCAGTGATATGCTCTACCAATGGTTCCAAGAAATGATATTTTCCTCATGATACCAAGAAGCTAATTAATTTATGGTGTTTTGCAGGTTGCAAATCTCGTCGAAGCTCCTGTGCCCTTAATTGGAAAGTTCAAGGAATCATTCTTAGAACTTCCAGAGGAGCTATTAACTATTGTAAGCTCTTCAGAAACTAAGATTGGTTTTTATTCCGTGTAACTGCCGTGTAACTGCCCATAACATCTGTTTACTTTCTTATGATTTGTCAGCAAGTATGCTTATTTATTTAGGCCTAACTATGGTGTAACCCTATAGGTTATGCAGAAGCACCAGAAGTATTTTTCCATTATTGATGAGAGTGGACAGCTATTGCCTTACTTTATTGCTGTACGAAACTATAGCCTTGCACTGTCTTCTGCTGCATATTTTGTTTTCATTTTTAATTGCACAGAAACAAGTTTTTAATAGCTGATAAAACATAGTGTGACTTTGTTTTAGGTTGCCAATGGTGCAATAAATGAGGATGTGGTGAAGAAAGGAAATGAAGCAGTTCTCAGGTTTTTGAGATGTGTTATAAGTGGCTAAATCTTTTTACTCAAATTGATAGTAGATCTTTCTTGGCACATCTTTATTCTTCTAGCTCTTTTCATTGCCCTACTTATTTACTGTCAAGTCTTGATAGTGGTCCATATTTAAAGCATCCAAAGGTCATGTTTTACTTTTGCAGGGCACGTTATGAAGATGCAAAGTTCTTCTATGAGGTGGACACAAGGAAAAGATTTTCTGAATTCCGAGATCAGCTACAGGGAATTCTTTTCCATGTAAGTTTTCCTTCGGTACATATCTTAAACAAGAAGATACGATAAATGCATTACTAGATGGTCGTACTTCCTTTCTTTTTTGTAGTAGTTTCATTGTGGTTTCAGATGTTCAGTAATCTGTACTATTACAAGTAAAAAATGCAAACCATATAATATTGACTTCAGTAGCACATACAACACAAGTTTCTCATCCATGTTTATGTGAATTAATAGGAAAAGCTGGGGACGATGCTGGATAAGATGAACCGCCTCAAAAAGATGGTATCTAAACTTTGTTTGGCCCTCAAAATTGATGAAGATCTGCTTCCGGTTGTAGAGGATGCTGCCTCACTTGCTATGTCAGATCTTGCAACTGCTGTAGTTACAGAATTTACTGCGCTGTCAGGAATAATGGCTCGTCATTATGCTCTCAGAGATGGCTATTCAGAGCAGGTAGTGGATTGTTCAAGTGTGTCTGTGTATGGTTATGAGCATAAGTTGCTCTTGTGTCAGCTTCTTTGCTTCATAGATTTAAGCTACTAGCCTACTGTGGTATATATTTATTACATGTGCTCCATTATTATATGACAATTGTGTTCCTGGGATGCAGATAGCAGAAGCTTTGCTGGAAATTACACTTCCTAGATTTTCTGGAGACGTCATCCCAAAAACAGATGCAGGAATGGTTTTGGCAATAGGTGATAGGTAAATTGAAAGCCTAAAGTTTTGTTGTCTCTCCCATTTCTTTCTACGCCAAACGGTTCGTCCTGTGAACACAAAACCTTGTATCTGGATTGCGCGGAGCTAAATTGTATATGCTTCTGATATGATAATTTTTGTTCGAATTTGTGATCCTATATACTAACACCTATGCTTGTCCCTATGACTGTAGATTGGATAGCCTTGTTGGTTTATTTGCTGCTGGTTGCCAGCCAAGTTCAACAAATGACCCTTTTGGCCTTAGAAGAATATCATATGGCTTAGTAAGTTTATAGATATTCTGATCTGAAAATGAGCTATTATGATATGTCATTTTATGGTTGCATGAGGTTATGGATGCCAAGTAATACTTTGTATGCCACAGGTTCAGATTTTGGTCGAGAAGGATAAAAATGTCAACTTCAAACGTGTTCTAGAACTTGCAGCCAGTGTACAACCGACGAAGGTTGAGGCAAACACTGTAGAAGATGTGAGAATCAATTGAGTGGCATCAAATCTTGTTATCACCATCTGAAATTGTTCGTGACATAATTAACTCTTTTATTTGTTTCTAGGTGTATCAATTTGTTACTCGAAGACTGGAACAGCTATTGGTTCGTGCAACTTTTGTGATGTTTATCTTTTTCGATTTCCCAGCTCTTAAAATATCTTACGGGTCCAGTTCTTGAAACAACGTTTTATCCTTTTTTACAGGTTGACAACGGAGTAAGCCCTGAAGTAGTTAGGTCTGTCCTAGCAGAGCGTGGAAACAATCCTTGTCTGGCAGCACGGACTGCATACAAGGTTAGTGACTTGTGATATGATCCAATAGCAGTTAGCTAGGGAATTAGGTAATAGTTGAGAAGCCTTTGGGCATCATTCTCCTAGTGAATGTTGCTGTGTCATAGTGATATTGCTCCAAAGAAGCTAACATCGCTGGTGCTTGCCTTGCAGACGGAAAAGCTAAGCAAAGGTGAGATGTTTCCGAAGATAGTGGAAGCATATTCTCGTCCCACACGCATTGTCCGTGGGAAAGATGTTGGTGTTGGAGTTGAGGTACTTGAGGTTTCTGTCTGATCAAAGAGCATTTGTGAAAACTTGCAGCTTCTAACATTGAATGATGCAATCAGGTGGATGAGAATGCATTTGAGACTCCCCAAGAGAGAACGTTGTGGAGTACTTACACCTCTATCAAAGATCGAATTCACACTGGTAACTCACTTTCTTCCCTGCTGTATTCTCTCAAACAAGCTCGCTTCCAAATTCGTCTCACTAACCTTCCAAATTTCAGGCATTGAAATCGAGGACTTCACCGAGATATCCATGCAATTGGTGGAGCCACTCGAGGATTTCTTCAACAATGTATTTGTAATGGTGGTAAGTTAAAACTTTGTCCATACACTGTACTCGAGTATCGCAGACGAGTGAAGTTTGAATATAACGGTTTTTGCAGGAGGAAGAAAGAGTGAGGAAGAACAGACTCGCTCTGCTTAATAACATTGCCAATCTTCCCAAAGGAGTCATTGACCTCTCATTTTTGCCCGGATTTTGATCTTTACTTGTTTCATAATCCCACTCCGGAATCATCAATTCATTGACCTCTCATTTTTTCTTTGTTTCATAACCTCATATAGTTGTGTTCACTGAGCAAAAATTCAAACTAAAACTTGTGCAATGGAATACTTTAAAAACAGTTTCATAACCTCAATAAAAAGATTTCAAAGATTTTTAGATACTTCTGATTGAGATGTGTTCTATTTCAAAATTCTTTTTTTTTTTCTCACAAGTGATAGAATTTATTAAGCTTTCACAATATCATACATAGGCTTTAACAAAAGCCCAAACAGCAGGTTTACAGAAATAGCCAACAAAGACCAAATAGATAACCGACTTCTGTAGAAGAATTTCAATCTAAACTCCATCCATGGAAACGTGTCGACAACCGGTTAAACCACGTCCCACGCCTGATGAGTAATCACAAGTTTTTCCGGCAACAACCTCCACCGTTGAGCGCCGATTCCGGTAAGAAATCCTCGCCGATAAGGAATCGAACGAAGACTCTTATGTTTTGCACCGAATTGAAAGCATCGAAGCTCCAATTAAAGTAACAGCTTAAGGGACCATGATAAGCGACACAAGAAAATCTTCTTTCCTTCAACAAAAGAGTGAAATCTCTTTGAAATCATTCTGTAAATCCAGAGTACAAAAGAAAAGGATCCGAAATTTATCTTGAAGAGATAAGAAACTAATTCGGATCGGAGTAAAACTCAAAGGACAGAGACAAAGAAGAACCACCGTGGATATGGCAGATCAACATCCCTAATCGTAGATCCGATGAGATTATTAGCAAATTAAAAACATAATTGAAAAATTAAAGCAAAAACAGAATCCGGCCATGGCCGCTAGGTTAGCCGGTCGATGCCGGGCAAAAGCTAGCCACCGCTACTTAGGAAGCCAGTCGGTGCTAGACGAAAGCCGGCCATCACCGTTGAGAAAAACGGAAGACGCCGGACATGTAGCCGGATAACCACCGGACGGCGAGAAGAAGAGCGTATTCTCTCTCTAAAATATTCAGAGAGCGAGAAGAGAGAGAAACACTGACGAAAATATAGATTTTATGGGCTAACAAAATTCAAATGAAAACATTGGATTATAAGATGGTTAACAAAAATGGTTGAGAAAAAACCATCGAGAGAACCAAAGGGAGAGAAACGGAGCTAAGTTATGGAGGAAGAAAAAGCGGCAGCTTACTACGACGAGCTCACGCGTAAAGGAGAAGGAGCTGCTCGCTTCAAGCAAGGTCTCGGCTTCTCCACCGGAGCCAACGCTGTTCCGGAGAGAGGATCGGCGATCGCATCGTCGTCTTCGTTTCTCAACCAATTCGTCAAGGCTTCTAACCATACTAAATCCACTGATAACAAGGATTCCGAGATCCGGTCCATCAGAGATAAATTGAAGAAGAAACCTGAAGATCCTAGGGTGCCGGAGAGGAGCTATAGAGAGTCGAGTGAACGGCGTCGTTATCGGAGTAGAGAGAGGGATGAGAGAGATAAAAGCCATAGAAGGAGAAGCAGGAGTTCAGAGAGACGTAGTAGTTATGTGGATAGAGAGAGACGGAGAAGCAGGAGCAGGAGTGCAGAGAGGCGTAATAGGTACGGGGATAGAGAGAGCCGGAGGAGGAGTAACCGAAGCAGAAGTTTGTCGCCGAGGAGAGAGCGGAGGAGCAGAGAAGATGTTAAGGAGAAGAAGCCTGATTACTCGCGGTTAATCAAAGGCTACGATGAGATGGTAATACTCATTTCTCTCATCATTCTTCAGCCTGTATGGTTATCATACTTCGAGGAACTTTTGTTTACCAGAATCAGCATCGTAATGTTATAATCCCTCTAGAGTTAGGACTTAGGAGTGTAATAAGAACTTAGCAATTACCTTTACATATTGCAACATAGGAATTGCCTTCATGTGCCCACATTCAATAGATGTTTTGAGATTATAAACCCTTGATCTCTAATTTGGTTTACCATTCTTGTGGAGCTCCTTCTTTGTTTATGGATGATAGTCATAGATTCTGTAATTTTGTTGCTGGTGTTTTGTGTGTGTCTGTGTGTGATTGTCATTTCCGTGGTATTATAAGGTTGGTTTTTGTGTTGCTTTCTTGAACAGTCAGCTGCTGAAAAAGTGAAAGCCAAGATGAAGCTTCAGCTTGATGAAACGGGTATGTTAGTCGGTCCCATTTGAGAGATTACATTGATTCTGTTGTCCACGCTTCAGAGCAGCTAAGATCTCATTCTTTCGACAACTTCTTTTGAGTGGGATCCATCTTTGGAATGTTAGAACGGTGGGGCTGTGTTTTGGCACTTAATGTCTTGGCCTTGAATTGATGATGCTGATAAGGCTTTCTTATTAGTTTAGTAGTTTTGTAGTGATTCGTAGCCTTAAGCCAGTTAGTTGAGGTGCTAATGTTAAAATGGAGGTACGGAGAATGTTAGGTTTTTGGTTGGGCATTGGGTCAGCAGGTAGCTGAGAATTCTCCCATCAATCAAAGTCTTTATGGTGTAGTTCTGTGGAGGGCTGTGTTTTGGCTCTTTATCTCGTGGCATTCAGGATACAATGCACGTTACTGTTGGGAGAAGACTTTTCCTAACTTTTCCTTATCAGCAAAGCAAAATCTATTGACCTCATAGATTTTCATAGCAGCTCTGTATATAAGGAGGATTGAGACAAACCCTTTCATGGAGATATCAAATCTGTAAATGTGTTTATGGTAGATGAAGAAAAAAGTCCTGGTGTCTGAGAAAGAATAAAAAAACAAGAAAGATCAACTCTGTCCTTAAAAATGAGATCCCTTGGGTTGTATACCTTGTGAAAACATTGATATCAATCTCATGTTTAGTTCTTCTCTTGAAATTAATGATCTGCTTGGTTTGCAGCTGAGAAAGATACCAGTAAGGGTGCAGGATGGGAAAGATTTGAATTCGACAAAGAGGCCCCAGTTGATGATGAGGAACTAGAAGAAGGTCAGTTTCCCGTGAATCTCTACCTTTACTCCATGATTTCGATGAACGGACAGAGCTAAAGCCGGAAATCATTCTCAGTTACTCTGTACTCTTGATGCTAAAAACTTCATATGATTGCAGGTGCTGATGATGATGCTGCCTTGGTCAAGCGCATGGGACAAAGTTATAGGTTTTCCGCCATCGAGGTTTACTGAGTCATTAGCTTACATTGTCAACCTCTAATCAAGTCACAGTTTTTATTATATCAGAGCTTCAGACAGTTTATATGGTTTAATAAAAACTTGTAAGGCAAAAAGGGAAGAGCAGTTGAAAGCCGCCCACGATGAGGCCATGTTTGGAGTACCCACAGGCCAAACTCCTACCGAGAACACCGGCGATGATGTTACAGAGATAACTAATGTAAAGGACGATGAAGGAGAAAGCAACAGTGGCGCGATAAGTCTTCTAAGTGAAAAGGTAAAAATTTGTGAGCTCTCTTCATTTCTTTTGCTCTCAAACCAATCGAGATTCTTAGAGCTCCATTTTAGGGTATGTACGTAAGCTTGTTAATCCCCATACTTTGTGTTTTAGGTGCTTGCAAAACAGCAAGGATCTTGGCGTGACAGAGCTCGCAAGTCATGAAATTCATACATATGTATTGGAACTATGGAACTCGTGGTGGTTAATCTAGTATATAGTTGACAAAGTTTTGATCGTATGTTCCTTGTAGAAATTTTGATGAAGTGTTTGAAAGTGTTTGCGATCCATATAGATTGCCCATCGATGGAAGATATAATTGGATCATGTTTTTTATCCAGATATTAGTTTATTAGTACCTAAAATTTTCTTCGAGGAAGTAAGATATATATATGTGATTACGATCTTATTTCCAAAAATCCAAGTATTTTCCATAAAAACAGATCAAAGGTAGAAGCAAAATCCAAGATTTCAAGGTTAAATAACGAGTCGGATACATAAGATCAAATCCCAAACCATGTTAAAGATAAAAGTCACTCCTACATAAAGAAGAATTGAAACGACGCTCACTTCTTCTCTTCGTTCTCAGCCTCTGAAGCCCTCTTCGCTCTAGCACCTGCATGTCTCTTCATTGTGCGTGCTACACGAAGAGTGTTATACGCCTCAAAGGATTTCATTTCAGCGGTGAGCTTTACGAGCTCCATTGTTGGAGTCTCACGAACAATAGGCATGTAGTGCTTCATCTTTTTCACCTTTGGAAAGAGAAATCATATGAGGCAACAAATATCTCAATGCTCAAGCTAACATCCAACAAGCAAACTAAATAAATAATAATAACTAGTATCATCATCAGATCAAACGAGGCAACAGCTTAATGCTCTAGCTAACGACCAATTTGATGTAGAGTTTACTTCTACAAAAACCTTTGTTAGTCTCTAAAGCAGAACAAACAAGGAATCAACCAACTCAGAAAAACTCGGAATGAACAAAACTACGAACTTAGAGAATTCCTATCCAAGAGCTAGCAGAACACAAAAGAATGAACTAATACATGCCTTTATCGATACGTCTTAACAAAAAACTGAACCTAATAATATAACATACTTACTCAAGATAGGCAACAAGAAGTAGAGCAAATCGATCTTCACAACGAACTTCAAGATCTCAGGAGCTAGCAGAAAAGAGAAAACACATGATCGCATTAAATATAAAACAATTTATGATACGAGATAGCTGCAATTGAAAAAGGGATTGTGACACGTTTAGGCACTTTTAAAGAATTTTATTCCTTTTGAGGCACTTGTGAGGGATAAGGCACTTTTCCAACTTTTTCATTAAACTTTTGACCAATTTGCCCCTGAAAATTAAGAAATTATTATTTAAAAAAAAGTTTCATCTCTCCACATTCCTTTTTTTTTTCTTTCTTCTTCCTCGCTTCTTCTTTTCACTCGCTCTCTCTCTTCTCATTATTACTTTTTTCTTTCCTTGCAAAATCAACCATTTGAGAGTTTGTCAAAATCGTGTAGCTTCTATATTTTTCTCTACGGAGAAACCTTTCTAGATTTATGTGACGATTGCTTGTTCGATTGAAGTTCTGAAGTTTTGGAGCGTTAGCGCATGTAACGAATGGCGGAAGCTCAGGTTTTGCAACCAGTAACATCTAGAGGTGAAAAATAAGAAGATTTGTTCCCTCAATTTTACAACCAATCGATCAAGGTATTGCTTTCGCCCCGACGATTCCTCAATTTTGTGAACATAATTTTAAGTTTTGCTAGATTATGTTGTACTTGTTTCATATTAGCAAAATTGTGTTTGTGAAGACGAAGATATATGTTGCAGATCGAAATTCCCTCTTCCCTTACTCTCCTCTATTTCAGATCAGTTGCAAGAAGACGACGAGATAGACGGTGATGATTGGGCCTCTTTATAGCCCAATATTAAAAACTGTCCCATTCTAATAAAGCCTTTTCGTGAAAGATGATGTTGGATTCGATTCAATGGGCATTTATATGTTCTCGGCCCGTTCTTATCATATCTTATTCCTCCTGTAAAACTATTTTCAAAATTTACTATTCGGATTAAAGTATATCACAATTCCATTATTCGAATAAGGACTATCAAATTTTATCTATTTTTTATATTTTTATATGTAAATTTTGAAGAATTATTTTATATTTATATATAGAGTAAGCCATAGAAGTTTTGTAGGACTAATCATGGGCCGTGACCAAAACAAACCTTCTTATAGGCCTATAAATATACTGGACTTTATCTGAAACTAAATTTAAACCCAAAATAAAACGATTTGATGTGAATAATTTTAAAGCTCAATAAAGAAAAGATTTGGAATCAAAAGATCATAAGCACGCACATACTAATTGCTATCCTACTATATTATTTTAGGAAGTACATTTTAAATGTAACCTTAATTTTTATAATTAATTACATAATAATATCATTAGAAAAATTTAATCAAAAACAAAATCCTTTAATGATGTCATTAAGGTTACCAAAATTATTTAACTACAATATTCATTTCTTAATTATAGGGCTTATTGGATCTAAAGACGGGTCATCAAAGATTTCCTAAACTGAAGCAAAATATACCGAATATTCAAATATCTATCTGTTACCAAATTATATACAAATAAGTTCGTAAAATAATTTAATATTTTATATACAAAATCAATTAAATCTTAATCACATAAAAATTAGCACAAAAAATAAAGTATTCAACAATTAAAAATTTATCAATTCTCTGTGATATATGAGTTTTTATACTATATTCGAATAAAGTGTAATATATATTTTCAATTTGTATTCTTTAACTAATTTAAGCTAACTAATATATTTGTTAATCTTATACCTATCAAAATCAACTATCGTTTCTTATCTCTATAGTATTTTTGCAAGACTTTTTTGGTGGATTTGGGTAAAAGTGCATTCGGGTCATATGGTGCATTCCCATATTAAATAAATATGGTGCACTCCTATGTTATTAGCTAAAATGTTTAGATTAGAAATCAAAGTCATATCATAAATAAAATTAATATTAATAAAATAAATGGCTTTTTGGCAAGACGGATTTGGAGGAATGGGTTTTTGGATCAACATTAAGAAAAAGTAAAATATAATTAATCCACCGTTTCAATACGGGTTAAATCTTTAATTTATTATTTTTTAAGACTACTAATATTAAACATATCAAATCATCCTAATTTAGAAAAGATTATATAAAACCAAAAATGTTATGTGGTATGTATAATGTTACTATATATAAAATTAA
>Ga0041059_1001916_pt1 | contig 16096 bp, 19 predicted proteins | sample AraColnosormetaG_FD_56232 | JGI IMG/M metagenome (GOLD analysis project Ga0041059, IMG submission 56232) | Arabidopsis roots microbial communities from North Carolina, USA - Col MF nosort | ecosystem: Host-associated > Plants > Roots > Unclassified | place: USA: North Carolina | collected...
ATATGTTTATTTCGAATATAAATCAAAATATTTTGTATTTTTCAATTTGTTAGAGATAAAACAAAAAATTCACCATAAATCGAATGCCATTAATTGAAAAATACAAAATACTTTAACAATAAAATATAAATGAAAATATTAATGTTATAAATATATTCCGATATTTTCTCATTTACCAAATATAATAAATTAAGTATATATCCAAAAAAATATTCGACATACATTCCATCCAAATATTTTGTTTTTGTCATATCTTAATATGTAAACAATTAATAGTATAAATGTAAACGTTAAATTATTAGCAATTATACTAAAACCATCTATTTTTGTTTAATAAATCAAATATATAGTACTGCTCTTTCTTCTTCTTCTCCCACCAAAACGAGATATTTGACATAATAGAGAAATAATTGTTCGAGTATTAGGGAAAAATTTCTCTCCCAAGCACGGTATCCAAAGAGGATATTATCAGTATGTCTCCCGCTTTTAACCAGATCTATTTTACTTTTACATCCCAAAAGTAGAAATTTTTAACGGTTATTACCCAAACATGATGAACTCCGTTGAGATAATGGGTGATTCCGACGTCTCCTCCGGCAAGTATCTCCTCTTGGTTACTTTTGCTTCCAATCCTAACATCTGTTTCACCTCTGCGTCCTCACTACAAGAATGCTTCTCAGGTAGCTTTTCTCTTCACTGTGTTTAGGTGCCTGTGGTATTCTCTTGTATGTTAACCTGCTTAAGCCTCCACAACTTTTTAAACCTTTTAAACCTTGTTGCTGCTCCGAGAGCATTTATTGAGTCCTCTGAAGATCTGTTTTTACCCATCCTACTACCCCACAACCATTACTATACTCACCAGCTTCTAGATACTTCTAAGCTCATTGAAGAAAATGAGTTAACCCTCATGGGTAGACTAACCAACCCGCCTGCCGAAAGACTTTGGTCTTTATTCCTCTTTCTTGCTAATAGATGGAATCTGAGAGGGAAAGCCATTGGCTCAGATCTTGGAAAATGTTGCTTTCAGTTTCGTTTTGACTATGAAGAAGATTTCTAGAAGGTCCTTGACAATAGACCCTACCACTATGATCAATGGATGGTCATTTTACAGCGATGGGAGCCAATAATTTCTGACTCTTTCCCATCATGATTCCTTTCTGGATAGAGCTTCGGGGCCTCCCTAAACACTATTGGCAGTATGAGATGCTGAATTCTATCGGCGAAGAACTTGGCAAAATTATGGATGTGGACATCAGCCCCTCTGCTGCAAAACTTCGTGTTCTCATTAATGGTCTGGAACCATTAACAAAAGACACTGTCGTTGAATTCCAGAATGGAAATGAGGCTCTGGTAACCTTGGAGTATAAAAACCTTAAAAACCACTGTCACCATTGCCTAAGACTGTCCCATGAAACCAAAAACTGCCCTGGAGTACTAGCCTCAAAAGGGAAACCTCTGTTTTCCCCCCAGGCGGTTAGTTCTACTGACTCAAAAGGAGTATCCAGAAATTACTACACGTCTAAGGATAACTTCACTGCCCCTAGAAACGTCCCATTGATCTCTGCAAGTTCATGATTATCTCAGGAAGCTACAAATAATTTGAAGAGGAACAGGGAAAACTTAAGTACTGGAGGGCCTTACCAGTCTGCAGAGAGATCTCAGAGGCATAGGGAGACTAGAGGATACTTTGATCGTCCCCGTCAGTATGACAGACCAGTGCATAGAACTCAAACACCATCGAGATCAGGATCCCACAGGGATAGGGCTCATACACCTGAAAATTTCCAATGGAGAGAAAAATCTCTACGTGAGAACAGAACAGTCCCTGCAGTTTCTGACATTTCCCGGCCAAGGAGACCTCCTCTTGAAAGATCTCCTGTGCCCCTGGAGATCCAAAGTCAGCTCCCAGACCCTTTAGGGAGACAAGAATCCCAGGAAGTCTTCCTACCAACCCCTGCAATCCCCTCAAAAGATCAGATACTTGGTGAACTAAGAGATGTTACAGTTCAATACATCACTTGTGCAGACCCAACTGAGAGTGCTGTTAGAAGACAAAGAGTTCTACAGGGTGAAGCAAATAACCTTATGAGTACCAAGGCTGATAAAATTATTGAAGCAGTTGTAGCCTCTGCACCTGCAACCCCTTCTTCTTCAACATCCCCTGGCTCAAAGAGTCCCACTTCACCTGTGGTTACTCTAATCAAAGATTTGGTTAAACAACCAAAAAGAGGGCGTGGGAGGCCACCTCTTTCAAAACAAATGGGTAAACCACCCATCAACCTGAAGGGAGCAAAGTCCCAGAAAAGAAACTTTGTGAAAGGTTCCCCCAAAAAGCCTTATGTTGCCATCCCCAAGTCTAAAAATGCTGCCTCCATTGTAGGCCCTAGTAATCCTAAAGTTGGACTAGTCTGTCCACCCTCTGATACAAGTCATTCTAACAAGTATGGCTCATCAATTAGCAGTAAAAGAAATGCACCAAATATCGATCTTATACCTGCTTCAAGGAAAACCAAGGTGGATTTTCAGAATCCATCTCTCCCTCTTCCTTGAGAATTGTGAGATGGAACTGTTGTGGGTTGGGGAACCCCAGGACTTAACTCCACTAGAACTGGACCCTGGTTTATCAGTGGTGATTTTAACGACATCATCTGCAATTCTGAAAAGACTGGAGGCCCGGACCGCTCTAAGGGGTCTTTCACTGACCTGCATTCCTTTATGTCTTCATGCGATCTTTATGACTTAAAACATACAGGAAACTTCTTATCTTGGAGAGGGAAAAGACATTCTCACTATGTTCGATGTAGACTGGATAGAGCAATGGCAAATAGTGATTGGATAATTGATTATCCTTCAGGCCGCAGTGAATACCTAAGGTTTGAAGGATCTGATCATCGCCCTCTGGTTACCTCTTTTGATCTTGTGCAAGGAAAACAAACCATATTCAGATATGATAGAAGTCTTAAATATAATCCTGAAGTCACAAAGCTGGTCCTAGATACCTGGAAAGCAAAACCGCATGCGAAGATTGACCATCGTATTCATCTCTGCAGAACTGCAATTATCAAGTGGAGCAAAGACCATCATATCAACAACCAAAAAGAGATTACTTCTCTAAGGGAACAATTGGAGAATGCAATGAATGATGTCCACGTTACTATTGAAGCTCTAAACCAACAACTTCTAGTGTCTTACAAGAAAGAAGAAGAATTCTGGAAACAAAGAAGTAGACAATTCTGGTTGGCTCTTGGGACAAGAATTCAGGCTTCTTCCATGCTGCCACCAAAGGCAGAAGAGCTATTAATAATATTTCAGTCTTGGAATCCTCAACACGGAAAAGTGTTTATGAGGAAGAGGAAATCACTAAAGTTATCTCATAATATTTTCAAGACATTTTTACCTCACAAGCTAGCGAGAGAACAAATATTGCTCTGGAGGCTCTCTCACCTTGTATCACGCCTGATATGAATGATTCTCTTACTTGCTTACCTACTGCTCTGGAAATCAAACAGGCTTGTTTTTCAATTCACCCTGACAAAGCACCAAGCCCTGATGGGTTCTCAGCAAGCTTCTTTCAAACCAACTGGAATACGATAAGTGATGAGGTAACTTCTGAAATCCAAGCCTTCTTTATCTCAGGCCTATTACCACAAAAGATAAACCACACCCATGTCAGACTTATCCCAAAAATCCTTGTCCCACAAAAGGTTTCTAATTACCGTCCCATAGCTCTATGTTCTGTCTATTACAAAATTATTGTGAAACTTTTAGCTAAGAGACTCAAACCGGTTCTCCACAAGTGCATTTCTGAAAACCAATCGGCCTTTGTCCCCCAACGTGCTATTTCTGATAATGTCCTAATAACACATGAAGCTCTTCACTATCTAAAACACTCAGGTGCAACAAAGAAGTGTCATTGGAAGTTAAAACGGACATGAGTAAAGCCTATGATAGACTAGAATGAGACTTCATTAAAGCAACTTTAGAGAGAATGGGTTTTCACCAGGATTTTAGAGGGTGGCTGATGCAATGCATTACTACAGTCTCCTATTCTTTCCTACTTAATGGCCAAGCAAAAGGATTAGTTTTACCTGAGAGGGGTGTCCGACAAGGTGACCCTCTTTCACCCTATCTTTTCATCATCTGCAGCGAAGTCTTGTCAGGGTTAGGTTTGAAAGCACAGGCAAATGGAAGCCTTCCTGGGTTAAGAGTAGCTATTGGCAGTCCTAGACTCAACCACCTCCTCTTTGTAGACGATACCATGTTCTTCTGCCGGATAGACAACAAGAGCTGTCTGAAACTTAAAGCAATCCTCCACAAGTATGAACTCGCCTCTGGCAAGCAAATAAATCAGTCAAAATCTTCAATCACTTTTTCAGTTAAAACCCCATTAGACTGCCGAGAAAGAGTCAAGAGAACATTGGCTATACATAAGGAGGGTGGTTAAGGAAAGTATTTAGGACTTCCTCAACTTTTTGGTAGAGAGAAAAAAGATCTGTTTACCTCTATTGTTGACCGGATTAAACAACGAGTCCTGAGTTGGTCCTCCAGATTCTTATCTTCTGCTGGCAAACTCACGATGCTCAAGTCCGTCTTGGCCACCATGCCTACCTACACTATGTCTTGCTTCCAACTTCCTACTTCACTTTGCAAACGCATTCAATCCGCATTAACCAGATTCTGGTCGGATGCAAATCCTGAAAAAAAAAGATGAGCAGGATCTTTTGGCAACGAATGACAAAATCTTTTAAGTCTGGTGGCTTAGGTTTCAGGGATATACAGACTTTTAACAAGGCTTTATTGGCCAAGCTGAGTTGGAGAATACTCACTAACCCTTCATGTCTGTTGAGCAAGATTCTTCTTGGGAAATACTGCAAAAATCAATCCCTTCTAGACTGCCAAACACCAAAATCCTCTTCCCATGGCCGGAGAGGTGTATGTTTGGGCAAGGAAATTTTAAAACTCCAGCTAGGACGCCTTATTGGCTCAGGAATTGAAACTCCTCTTTGGCGAACTCCATGGCTATCTCTATCTGCCCCGAAAGCTGTGATGGGACCACTTACAGAAGCATCACACAATCTTTTGGTGTCGGATTTGATCATTCCTCGCACTAGGATCTGGAATACAGAACTCATCAGAGCGATCATCCCCGCTTATGAAAACGACATTCTTCTGCTCAAACCAAGCTCGCTTGGTGCTGTGGATTCCTGGGCTTGGCTACCCACAAGTTCAGAAGTTTACACTGCTAAGTCCGGTTACTTTGAGGCATTAAAGACATTTACTACTCCCGTTATCCCTGATGACATTATTACAACAGAAGATTTCAACTGGAGATCGAACATATGGGCACTCAAAACATCCCCAAAAACAAAACTTCTCTTACGGAAGGCGGGATAGAATGCTTTACTTGTAGGGACAAACCTCTTGAATCGATATATCACGGATAGTGGTAAGTGTCCACGGTGTGACGAAGATGAATCGGTTCTCCACCTCCTCTTCCAATGTATGTTTGCCCAAAATGTTTGGTCTATTGCCCCTCTTAAAGCTGATCTAGATTGTGTCGGAATCACCTCTGTCTTGAATGGTATCTCTACAGCCAACAAGCTTACTTGTCTCCTACCCACTGGACTTGGTGCTGGCCCTATTTTCTCTTGGATCTTCTGGTCAATCTGGACTTCATGCAACCAAATCATATTCAACAAGAAGAGGATTACAGAAGAAGAAGTTCTGCAAATTGCTATTGTGCGGGCAAAGGAATGACATTCGGCTCAACCCTCCATTCCCCATTCTCCTGCTAACCACAATTATCCCCCAAACCTTAACTCGCGTCATGTGGATTTTACGTGCTTCACCGATGCTTCCTGGAAAGCTAATGGTACAGCCGGATTCGGATGGATCTCTCTTGATGACACTGGTCATAGACTTTTTGATGGATCTACCTCTGCTGCGAACATGGGCTCCCCTCTGATTGCCGAATGAATTGCAACTCTCATAGCCATGGAAGTTGCCATCGCGTCGGGTCTCAAATCCATCTCTTTCGCTTCTGACTTTCTCACCTTTGTCAAAGCAATCAACAAGAAGCTCCAAGTTAAGGAGCTTCACGGGATCATCTTCGATATCCTTTCTCTATTAGCTTTTTTCTTTGTTTGTTCCTTTAATTTCATTCCCCGTACCCAAAATCTTCGAGCTGATGCTCTGGCTAAAGAGGCCTTAAGTCTCTGCTTTGTACCCTAATTTCTTTCGTAATGAAATTATAATTTGCCCAAAAAAAAAAGACATAATAGACAAATATACTCTCTTTTCTACTAAAACACGTAAAACTAATGGCTCTTGAAGACTAATGGTTACGTCACCATAGAGGAACACGGGAAGTGTATCGATGGCAGTCTGGTCTAGACCTGAGTCATGTTGGGTACAAATCAAAGGTCCCACATCGAAAGTTTAGAAAAATAGTTTCTAATATATAAGGCAAGTTCAACTCCAACTAGTATAAGGCCTTGGAAAGAAGTCCAATAACAAATCCTTGCGGGATTGAGCATGTAAGCTCAAAGAGGACAATGTCATACTAAATGGAAGTTGGAATGGTCTTAGAAAAGCTATTAAATGGTATCAGAGCCTAGGTTGAAAAAATGGACCTAGGGCTTAGGCTATGATCAGTGTGGGAGAATTTATCAAACATGACACGATAAGAAGGTGCCTCAAGAATTTCACGAATAAGAAGGTGCCAAGTTAAGGGTGCTAAAGTTTCGTTGAAGAGGAGACCCAAGCTCGTGGTCTTTGGTTTGAAGGGGAGATTGTTTGGTACAAAGTAAAGTTCTCATATCGGAAGTTTAGAAAAAGAGTTTCTTATATATAATCCAAGTCCAACTCCAACTCGTATGAGGCCTTGGGAAGGAGCCCAATAACAAATCCTTGCATGCTTGAGCATGTAAGCCCAAAAAGGACAATATCATACTAAATGGAAGTTGGAATGGGCTTAGAAAGCCCATTAAGTCATGGAGGAAGAAGAGGTGATGGAGCTGAGGTGAGGATGAAGAAAAGGGGAACGGGAAATAAAGTCGAAGAGAAATTTTGATATCAAATAGAGGATACCGTGGAAGACAATATGATAAGAGCAAGAACAAAGATAACTAAACATAAAACAGAGACTGTAGAGCTTGAAAATGGATCTCTCTGGTTCATAAGTGTTATTGTTGTTGCAGATGAAGATTTTGCTTTCTAAGATGTAAGAGAGAAATATAAGCAGAACGATGAACATTAAATTCCCATGTTTCTCTTGCTCTCTCTGTTTGGTTAAAAACAGTTCAACTGTGTGGCTAGAGATGCAGAGAAGCTAACTTTAGTCATCAGCAAAGATTATCCAAAAAACATCTTAACATAAAACATATGAATAGCCATGAGATTGTTTGCTGTTACTTAGACCCAAAAAAAGATGCAATAGATACTAACTAATTAGCCGTTCCAAAAGAAGATAAACCTGAAAGTCATAAAGGTTCCAACACAAAACCAAAAAGAAAAACATAGGCAAATGCATCTCTAAATAGATAAAGACTAAACATATTTAGCCATCAAAGATCTCGCTTCATGCACAACGTCAATCTTCTCCCACATCGTTTTGAGCTCATCAGCTTGCACGGACTTCACCTTTTCTTCTATCCTCTTCCTCTTCTTCATCGGTACCAACCTCCAATTCTTCTTCCATGTCTCTTCATCAACCCCCAAATCCAATTCCTTAAACGCACCACCAACAAACGACCTCTCGAACCAATCACTTTCTTCATCAACTTAAGCTTCTTCCTCTTTGGCTTCACAAGAGTAGCGACTCATTCTCAGTCTCCAACTCTTAATCTGAATTTTGATGGACAACAGCAGTTTCTGGAGTCTTCTTACCAAAATCGTCTTCCTCCTCCTCCTCAGATGAAGAACCTGAGTTTTCTTCTTCGTCGCTAGAAGACTCCGGCGGTGTAATTTTAACCTGTTTTCGTTGATTCTTCGAAGTTGATGCGACGACTTCCAACGGCTTCTTCGCCAGAGATGCGAATTCGATGGAGTAACCAAAGGCTGCGATTGCTTATTCTTCACCATCGGAATTATTGAAACAAGAGATAAATTTGAAAGCTTTTAGAATTTTAGGGTTTGTTATGAGAAGTTGGAGCTGTAGAATCTGTCGATTTAAATTAAAAATTGAGAAGTTGGTCGGTTTTAAGATTTTGCATCGAAAATATATATCGCAATTGGTTTTTTCCTTAATTACAATTATCATAAATCACATTATTTTTGACTAATTTTATGGGATTTATGGTGTATATCTAAAATTTAAAAACTAAATGCTAATAAATCTGATTTGGTAACTGAATTTCCGAATGGTATTTTTAGTATATTAAAAAAATTAAAACTAACTACTAACTAATCTAGTAATATCTTCTTTTAATTGTTTAATGAGATTAATGATTCAGTTAATCAATAATTAATAATCGAGTAATATCTTCTTTCCTTAATTACAATTATCATAAATCACATTAATTGTTTTGACTAATTTTACGGGGTTTATAGTGTACATCTAAAATTCAAAAACTAAATGCTAATAATTCCGATTTTGGTAAGTGAATTTCCGTTTGGTATTTCAGTCTATTAAAAATTTAAAACTAAATGCTAACTAATCGAGTAATATTTTCTTTAATTGGTTAATGAGATCAACCATATATATGGAAAATATACTCAAACAGGAAAATACAATATCATATATCAAGATTTTAAGAAATTATCTCAAGATTGCATTAATCTCACAACTAGAGATGTATTGGTGTGAGCAAATGTATAATACTACTAAATCATGACCCTCACATACGTGCGGGATTTCATATTTTAAGAAATATGTTGTAATAATTTTTTGTTAAAGATATGATTATTTTGTTGTTTTTGTGATATATATTGTATTTAATAACTTATAATGTACACAGATTAGTATAAAATGTTATTTATGTTTGCTTACGACACAATAGCAACCATAAGTCAATTTTTGGAGTTTGAAACTGAAGAGTAGAATAGAAAAAATATTAGATCAAAATATAATATAAATTAGATTGATATAAAATAAATATTATATAGTTATAGTATCTATAACCTAAACTCAGATTAGTTGGTTGAAATATTTGAAATAATAATATTTTTGTAGTATTTTAAAATTTGTAATAATTATTTTGATCTCGGTCCGACTGTTTGATTGTTACAAATTTTAAAATACTACTTTGCCTTTTGTATTTTGACCGTTTGACCGTTTGAATTCAAATCTATTTTCTGAATATTAGTCTAATTTTACTTTGCTTTTTGTATAATTTATGGTGTTGTTAGTATTGTTTGTAACGACAACTTTTTTACTCTGTCAATTGTTTAACTGTTGTGCTCTGTTTTGTGGTTTTGTTTCATTTTTAGCTTAATATATATGTACTTGTTCGTAGTTTATTATTACTGTTTAAATGCATAGAAGGTATGAATTTTTCTTTTCTAGATATATAAGGAAATCGCTAGTATGTCTCAAGGTCAAGATCCTCTAAATATTGATGAGTCATCTACTGTGGATGATAAAGTACCTATGTGGATCTATGTGGAAAAGATTGAGAAGTTGGGAGGAGAAGGATCATAGAGATTTGAATGCAAAATTTGCAATAATTTATACGTTGGATCTCATAGATAGTAGAGTTATGACTCATTTGTTACAAGAGGGAGTTAAGGGAATTAAAGGATGCTTGAAAGTCACTCGTCAACAAAAAACTCACCTAAGAAAGTTTGTTGATTGATGAATCGAAATATAGCCGTTACACCAAAACTAGGCGCAAAGAACGAATGTAAGAAGAGGAAAAAATGAGCAGCTCCCTAAGAAGTTTCATTGCTTTCGTCATCAAGAAAATCATGTAGTTCTTCTCTTGATTATGATATGAGCTATAAAGTTCCTAACACAAGCGAGTCTGATCCAAAGAAAAGACAAGGAAGGGGTCCTTTAGATAAAGCATTTCAGATAGAAGTTAGGGAGCAATGCATAAATCTATCCATCGGGGTCAAAATACTTTTCTTCTAACGCATAAATTTTATTAGAACCATAAAAACCTCAACAAAAATAGACATCTTAAAGATGCCCTCGATGCTCACTCATAATTTGAAATTGTTGTACCACCAATTCATTTATAATAGTGTTAAGTAAATATTTTAGAATTAAAAAAATTAGATACTCACTTAAAAGCACATCTATCAATACAGTTATGCAAGGTCGTCTTCCTGAAAGTCATTGCAGAGAAACATCTTTCGACGGTTGCTGTCGCAATAGGAAGAATCAAAGATAGCTTCATAGCCGTTATACCAAAGGATGTGAAAAATGTTTTCTTATCTCCACCATCACACAAGTAAGATCACCTAGACTCTTTTAATTTGTAATCTTTAATCTTTTTGCATAATATCAAAATAGATGTCAAGATGATGAGCAAGAGATTTATGCTCCATAATACCAAAGTTGTATGGATAAAACTCAGCCAATCTCATGAGCAAACACTTATCAAACTGACAAAACGAATCAATTGGACTCAAGGGTGATGTGCAAATAAGTTGTTCAGAATTTACCTCATCAAACTGGTCATTAAACTCTTAGAGTTGCATATCTAAGACTGTGTAGAAACAATCCATCTTATAGTGATGCGAGTTGGTTATGGCCGTCCTTTTCCTTGGTCTTTTTGGATCAACAAATTCTTCCTCCATTATGAGCATTCCAATGTCATTTTCCTCACAAAAAGAACTAACTTCAGCCATAAAATCATCCTGTCCATCATCTCTAAGCTTTTGCAATTGACTTTTAATGGATTCTACCAATGAAATTGCATTCAAGATATCTTGGTTTTTCCTTTTGTAAAGCCTTTGATAAGTTATTAGTAAGACCCAAAATAAACAGTATCAACTATAGATAGAAAACAAAGTTAAAAGTGTGATAATACTTGAGAATACCATACGCTTGTTGTCTTTTGGTGGAGTCTATGTGTTTATCTTGAATATACTCGAGAACTTTAACTACAGACGAAAACAGCTCAACAAGTCGCAGTTAAGTCTTATAATGTGAACCCCAACAAGTATTTCCAAGTCTTTGAAGATAAATTTATTGATTCGACCCAGTTTTAGTCTTTATTTCACCATTGCTAATCCCTTCTTCCACTTTTTGCCGATAGATTTCTCGGATCCTATATGTTCTTTTGCAAAAATCTCCAACCACATTCAATAAAAGAGAAATCATGTCAAAAAATTCTCCAACTTCTTTTTTCTAACTGTCATGACAACTAACTGAAGTTGATGAGCAAAGCAATGAACGTAATATGCAGAACTATTTCTTCAAAATTAGTGACATTAGACCATTGAATTCTCCCTTCATGTTACTAGCTCCATCGTACCCTTGTCCTCTCACCTTCTTCAAACTCAAACCATATTTAGCAAAGAAATAATCAATAGCATACTTTAGAGATAAAGAAGTTGTATCCTTAACGTGAATAATGCCAACAAACCTTTCTTTGACTTTGCTCATTATCTGATAGATCAGCAGATTCATCTACCAGCATGTTGATCCAACCCTTTATTCCAACCACAAAAACTAGTTGATAAAAAGCTATCACTTCCACCTTGATTTTGAGCTTGATCTCTGAACAAGTAAAAATACAAGCAAAAATTAATTTTCTTTCTCCACAATATATTCCACCTAGTCATACTTATAAAACTATTTTAGATTAAAACGTCGTAACACCCCTCCAATTGCTATTTGCTTAAAATTGTGTAAGAATTTTTTATTAATCAGATTAAATATTTATAATCTCTAAAGTCAAATAACACATTAATACACAACACACACATTTAAATTATAAAGCTATGTTGTATAATTTGTACCGTATTGATGAAACAGGGAGAAAATAGCCAATTATGGACAGCTACTCTCATCATGCGTAGTCACCAAGTCATGATTCATGAATCCTTTTTCTTATTAACCAAAATCACTATATGATTCCTTACTGGTACGAGACTACTAAGAGTCTACTACTACTAGTACTAATTTACTAAACGATTAACATCGGCAAGAATTAGTAACAAAACTAAAATCAAACACAAGTTCTTTAAATATTAGATTGAATTAGTTAATGAAATATAATATACAAAATAATATAAAAGTATCTTAAATTCCAATGTTAAGTCTTTGTTGAGTCTAATATCTCACAAGTCACGAACTCACGATTGAAGATTGAAAGAAAAAAAAAACAAGGAAGAAGAAGCTGAAACTTTTTTAAATAACAAAAAAATGTTAAAATAATAGGATAGTTTATCTTAATGGGCTTAATTATGGTATATTTACTTTTAAAACAAATTTTATTGGGCTTAATTCTATATATAAGTACAATGTTATTGATGGGCTTAAATATTATAAGTCTTTTAACGTAAACTTTTTTAGATGGGCTTAAATATTATAAGTCTTTTAACGTAATCTTTTTATAAGAGTCAATACTCTTATTGGATTAAAATCAATATATTTAATAAGACTTCAGCTATTTTTTTAAATTTCCACCAGCGTCAATTGACCTCTATGACTGTATACCCCTCCACTCTAGAGCAATGTGATGGCGAGATAGCTAGAATGTTCTACACAGTTGGTTTGTCTTATAACGTTGCGAGAATCCTTACTATCGTAACTCATTTGTACGTGCATCACAAATTCTAGGATATGTTCCTGGTTATAATTCTCTGAGCACTACCCTTCTTCAAAAAGAAAGAAAAAACATTGACATGCATTTGCATCCTTTGAAGAACACAAGGAAGCAAAAAGGAGTTAGTATATGTACTGATGGTTGGTCGGATCCACAAGGAAGACCAATATTTAACTTGATTGCTGCAAATGAGAGTGGTCATATGATATGTTAAGGTCGATCAATAGTCAAGGTGAAACAAAAAACAATGAAATGATTGCAGATTTGATCATAGGATGCATAAAGGAGGTTGAACATGAGAATGTGGTTCAGGTAGTCACCAATAATGCTTCAAATTATGTAAAATCCGGTGCACTTATTTCAGCCAAGTTTTCTACTATCTTTTGGACACCATGTGTGGTTCATACTTTGAACCTTGCGTTGAAGAACACATGTGCACCATCATTGAGCACAAGAAACAATGAAGTTGTATATAAAGCTTGTTATTGGATAAAGTTTATAAGTGAAAATGTGACGTGGATCAAGAATAGCATTATGAACTATGGAGTGAGGCTTGTAATGTTTACTGAACATTGTGATCTTAAGCTCCTTACAATATCTTCTAGAAGGTTTGTAATATCTTTTGTTTAGTTTAAATCTTCCGTACATTGTTAAATATAAAGTCTACTGAATTTTACTTCCACAGGTTTGCCTCTACAGTTGTGATGTTGAAACAATTCAAAAAAAAAAGCTGGACTACAACAAATGATAATAAGTCTTAAATGGGATGATTATAAAGAAGATGGTGTGGATAGAGAATCTGCAGTTTAGAAGAAGATATTAGATGAGCTGTTTTGGGATGAGCTTGAATATGCTTTATCTTTCACTTTTCCATCTATAGTGTGATTAGAGCTGTAGATATTGATAACCTTCTCTTCATCTAGTGTATGAATGGTGGGAAATTATGATTCAAGATGTAAAGAAGTATATCTTTAAAAAGGAGAGAAACAACTCGTCATCTTGTTATATATTGATCTACTTAAAATACACCATTAACACAAAACCAAAAACACTTCCTTTTGTTCTATCATTCTCCTTTTAACTCCAACCACAAAACTAGGCTATGAATTCATATCCATATAGTAATGCATCAAGCTTTGTGGAACTCTTAACTAGTCAACAAGATAGCTACACTGAAGAAACCAATATGTATGATGATGTTCCTATCATGACACTAGCACACAACATCTACGACAACGACTATGGGGTTAAGTTCACCTTTGCGCATGCTTGGAGAGAGCTTCGCCATGATTAGAAATTGTGTTCAGCTCCCTCTACTATAGTAAGGGGAATGTCAAAAAGAAGGAAGTGTGACGAGGCTGCAGAATGTTCAAACCCCCAACCACTTTCTCATGGAATTGACGAAGCAATGCATCGTCCTATTGGTGTTTACCTGCAAAGACGAAAAAAGACTATAAGCAAGCCAACAACTACTGAAGACGAAGAGAAGGCTTCCCAGTCTATGTGGGAGATAAAGAAGAAGGATAACGAAATGAAAGAGGGGTTATCTAAGAACAAGATGCTGGACAGTCTCCTCTTGAAAACAGAGCCACTTTTTGATACGAATGTGCTCTCTATGACAAACAAATAACTCACATGTTTTTAAACACAAAATTTAATTTGTGTTTCTGTTGCATTTCAATTTATGTCTTTCTGTTTCAAGTTATGTCTTTTATTTGTATGAACTTGTGTGTATGAATGAATTAGTGTTTGTATGAATTTTTGTTTGTTTAATTTTGGCAAGACAAAATCTGTTAATTGGTTTGGTCTATTGAATGCTTTTCTTGTTTGTTTTTCAGGTTTGGTTTCTCTGTTATCTTTCAAAGGAAAAATACAAAGCAAGTATCATAAAACTTGTGTTTGTTTAATTTTGGAGAGCATCGGAACCAAAGCCAAAGTGAAAGTGGCAATCTTGTTTCACTTTCGTCTCCGAATTGTTCTATTTCTTTCTATGAATGCTTGTTGTGTGTATGGTTTTTTGTAGTGAAAAACATCTAAATACAAAAAAAAATTAAATTTTTCCCCTTAAGAACCATACGAGCGCTTTTTTCTTTAGATACTCTTCGGGTACAAATGGTTGACTAAAATTAAGAAGTTGAATGAGCATTCATCCAAATTGTTTAGCATTTGAAATGAATAAGTTTGAAAATGAAGTAATTATAAAGAATTATTTTTTTAGCTTGTTCATCTCCTATTTCACAGAGGAATGAGATGTATATTATTCAAAAACATTCAACTAGAAGTTTTCAATTTTTTCATCCATATGCAACCATTTGCATCCTTTATTTGTTCTTAACTTAGAAACAGGAAATATTTAATAGAAATTATTGTTAAGGTCCAAGGTTAATGGTTCTTAACTATTGGGGATGCTCTAAGGAAGACCAATATTTATTATTTGCATAAAACAATTGATTAAGCCAATTACTCTTGGTAATCTGGTTCTATTTCTTCCTACGGTTTGGTCATTTGGTTTAGAGCCAATTATCTCATCATAAGAATTCTTATATAATATTCTTTGAAAATTAAAAAATATGACTTTTCTGCTTTCATAAATTTTAGAAATACCCAATAGATTAATATTGTAATATAGTAATTTTAAAACTGAAATGTGTCTAAAATTTAAAATAGGATCAATTGGAAGAAGTTGTTACTAAAATTCAAATTATGATATTACTAATAACATATTTTGTAAAAACAAAATACAATATTGATACATTTGTATTTAACTTAAATTTTATTCATCTTAAATATCAATAAATATAAATAATTGAAACAACCGGACCCGTTTTTTTTATTTTAAAAAACATAATTAAGTATTCTCATAAATACTTAATTAAATCAACCAATAAAGCAACAATTAAACCGCAAGTCAAAAATACTATTTTATGAATAAATAAATAATTCAACCAACAAAACCAAGAATAACTAACAATCCTAACACAATCCTAACCGGTTCCAATAACCAAAACACTAAAATAAACAAATGAGTTCGTAGATCATCCTCTCTTCCTTGCTATGATTCCACGATCACACTTTATCTTTACCTGCACCAAAAAGAAAGAGATGCGTAAGTATTATCATAAATACTTAGTGAGGCGATCCTCCCATCTACGAGCTATACACACAAGCAAATAAAAGGGGTATAACCACAAACATAAACAAACCAGTCACTGAACACTTCACCCAAAAACACATTCACCACATCTACATATCATCACACAAAACAAATCATACAACCCAATCGCTCAGATAAGCTCATGGTCACGCACTCACCTTAACAAATTGATTCTAACAACAATTAAACCCAGGAGAGACTCTCCTTGCGTCTGAAACAGTCC
>Ga0041059_1001917_pt1:0-15000 | contig 16095 bp, 9 predicted proteins | sample AraColnosormetaG_FD_56232 | JGI IMG/M metagenome (GOLD analysis project Ga0041059, IMG submission 56232) | Arabidopsis roots microbial communities from North Carolina, USA - Col MF nosort | ecosystem: Host-associated > Plants > Roots > Unclassified | place: USA: North Carolina | collected...
GTACAACCTCTACTAGATGGTGTTGTCAGTTTTCTCCCTTCTCCAAATGAAGTCAATAACTATGCTCTTGACCAGAATAATAATGAAGAGAGGGTACTCAATTTGTAATTTTGTTTTACTGGAGAAAATGTACTGGTTCTAAAGAATTGAATTTCAGGTCACCTTGACTGGATCTCCAGATGGACCTCTTGTGGCGCTGGCTTTCAAATTAGAGGAGGGTCGTTTTGGTCAACTGACATATTTGAGGTAAATGTTAAATCTCCCTCTTGATTATATTGCTGTGTTTACTGAATATTAAAAGTATTTTGTGCCCTTCTGTCATGCATCATGAATTGGTGAATGCTGAATGCTAACTCATGTTGTTGTTTTTTATGAAGAGTTTACGAAGGTGTGATTAAGAAAGGTGATTTTATCATAAATGTCAACACTGGGAAGAGAATTAAGGTTAGTTCTTGACGCCATGAAGTCCATAAAGTTATACCAAAGTACACTAAGTATGTATAGTTTTCTACTTGTCCCTCACCTGTCATGAATACTTTTTTCATAGAAGCAAATGTCTGAAAGTCAGACCACTTTGTCATATTTTTTTTCTCAAGCCAAGTAGTGCATGTGATGTTTGATTTTGCCTAAAGGTTATTCAATGTTTCTTGGTGTAGGTTCCACGCTTGGTCCGTATGCATTCAAATGATATGGAGGTTAGTTGAAGTTTATTTTTCTCCTTAAGATTCCATTATGGTAGCTCCGTGGTGGCAACTCTAGTGCCATGTGGCTGAATTCTATTTTTTTAATTCTATTTTCAGGATATTCAAGAGGCACATGCTGGACAAATCGTAGCTGTGTTTGGTATTGAGTGTGCATCAGGTACAGTAAAATATTCTTGTGTACTTGGTTCGAACTTAACATAATTTGCTTCTCTAGGGATGAAAGTCTGATATTGTGTTTCTTGTTGGGTCACTTTTCCTAAATCAGGTGATACATTTACGGATGGATCAGTCAAGTACACGATGACATCGATGAACGTTCCTGAACCTGTTATGTCCTTAGCTGTTCAACCGGTTTCAAAAGATTCTGGAGGACAGGTAACTTATGTGAACTTTGAAGCTGAAACAACAACATATTTTTCCTTTAATCTGGTTTTACGAAATTTGCAACTGAAATCTATTTTCCGGTGTTAGTTCTCGAAAGCACTGAATCGATTCCAGAAAGAGGATCCTACTTTCCGTGTGGGTTTGGATCCCGAGAGTGGCCAGGTATCATCTAAAAACTCTTTTGCTTCTCAGCACCACTCTCTTAATTCACCCCATTAGTATTTAACATTGAGGATTCTTCCATTTATCCGTAATGGGACAGACGATTATTTCTGGTATGGGGGAATTGCATTTGGACATCTATGTTGAACGCATGCGGAGAGAATATAAGGTACCTGACTTTTAAACCTTCACAATGTTCTTCTCAACCAAACTCTTATTTTCTACTTAATTTTGGAAATATCAAATAGGTTGATGCGACTGTGGGCAAACCCCGTGTCAATTTTAGGGAGACTATTACCCAGCGCGCTGAGTTTGATTATTTACATAAGAAGCAAAGTGGAGGAGCTGGTCAATACGGTAGAGTTACAGGGTGAGTATCAAAAATTTAAAGACCCTAAATGATGTCGACAAAAAAAAAAGATCCATGCTAAACCATTCCTAACGATGTCTGGTTAAATTGATATCATTGTTAGGTACGTGGAACCGCTACCACCAGGCTCTAAAGAGAAATTTGAGTTTGAAAACATGATTGTTGGACAAGCAATTCCGTCGGGTTTTATTCCAGCAATTGAGAAAGGTTTCAAAGAAGCTGCAAACTCGTGAGTGATCTTCGTCTCTCAATTTCTCGTTTTCCTCTTGATTTATTTGAGGAAATGTTGTTGTAAGTGACAGTGAAACCCCCTATTCCATTGCAGGGGCTCACTAATTGGTCACCCTGTAGAAAATCTCAGAATAGTATTGACAGATGGAGCTTCACACGCTGTAGATTCCAGTGAACTTGCGTTTAAAATGGCTGCAATATACGCATTCAGACTGTGTTACACAGCAGCTAGACCGGTGATTCTAGAACCTGTTATGCTGGTTGAGTTGAAAGTACCAACAGAGTTTCAGGGCACTGTTGCTGGTGACATCAACAAGTAAACTCTAAAACCCTTTAACATGCCCTTTTTTACTCCTATTCATGTTAGTATAATAACTCCAACTTGTTTCATTTTCAGGAGGAAAGGTATAATCGTTGGAAACGATCAAGAGGGTGACGATTCAGTAATCACTGCTAATGTAAGAACCAATTTAGAAAGCAAAGTTTCCTCTATCAACAGTAATTCACAACATGTAATTATGTGTGTGTTTAACAGGTGCCTTTGAACAACATGTTTGGCTACTCCACTTCTCTCCGGTCCATGACACAAGGCAAAGGAGAATTCACGATGGAATACAAAGAACATTCTGCTGTGTCCAATGAAGTCCAGGCTCAGCTCGTCAATGCTTACAGCGCCAGCAAAGCTACTGAATAAACAAGCCATTGAATCAAAATATTATGGTTTGTTTTCTCATAATGTTCATTTACAACATTTATTTATACGGTTCACAACCAACAAAATCACTCAACATAAAAATGCGTGATGGGCTATGTCAGAAAATCACTTATGTTTACTGGGCCATTATGGTCACTCATCATAATAGTGGAACGATTAGCTGTAGAGTATACACTCCCAAGAACAGTTCAAATACTATCTCCAACTGTTTGCAAGGCGATACGAAATTTTGGTATTTTTAATGGATTTGTTGATGCATTTGATGGAACACATGTACTTGTTATGGTGACACTAGCTCAAGATGGTCTCTGATTTATAAACCGAAAGAGAATTGCAAGCTTCAAGGTTCGATCGATATATGATTTTGATATGCTTATCATATATTGATTTGTCATGATGGTAGGATCTGCCTATGATGTCTTGGCTGTATACAATGTTTTCGATACCTCTAGAAAGTAAGTATATCTTGCAGATTCTAGATATGCTAATAATCACATATATTTAGCTTCACACTAAAAAAAATATAATAACGGCACATAATATCATCTTCAAGAGTATTTTAACGGTGAACCCTCTCGAAACAATAAAGAAATGTATAATAGGTGACATGTGTCATTACGTTCCATTATTGAACAAACATTCGACTTAAATGAAACAAAAAATGGAGGATTCTACGTGAATTTCCTAGGTATGACATTACTACAAAAAAGAAGTGTTTTATTCACTACAATGAGTCTACATAATTTTATTCGTCAACACAATATTAAAGACTATGAGTTTGACAATATTGATATTGAGAATGATGTTGTACAAGCACAACAGGATAGAGCAAAATAACAATGATGATTTCAGAATCGAAGAATCACTAGAAGCAAGAATATATATGCCGATAGTTCCTGATTAGATTGTTGAACATATATCAATATTGTAAAACCCAAAAGGCTTGTAAGGCCCAATAAAGGCCCAAAAAGAAGACTTTCCTCTCTAATCCATCCGCCCATTCCTCTGGTCGCAAGCTTTCCACGGTTCCGATTCTCCGAATGGATAATGTAACCGTTTAGCTCTCTCTCTTTTCTTTACCCTTGCATAAATCTTACGGTGGCCATGAGCTTGGCTTCGATTCCCTCGTCGTCACCAGTGGCTTCACCGTACTTCCGCTGCCGTACTTACATCTTCTCCTTCTCTTCCTCACCTCTCTGTTTATATTTCCCGCGCGGTGACTCTACTTCTCTCAGGCCACGAGTTCGCGCCTTGCGAACGGAATCTGACGGTGCTAAAATCGGTAACTCGGAGTCTTACGGCTCCGAATTGCTTCGTCGGCCTCGTATTGCGTCGGAGGAAAGCTCCGAAGAAGAGGAGGAAGAGGAAGAAGAGAACAGCGAAGGTGATGAGTTCGTCGATTGGGAAGATAAAATCCTTGAGGTTACTGTTCCTCTTGTTGGCTTCGTCAGAATGATTCTTCACTCCGGAAAGTAAGCTTTAAGCATTTATGAGGCAATTGGTTGCAAAATTTCATAAGTTTTTGTAATTTTGTTGTCTAATTGAGTGTTTTACTGGTTGATTTGAACGAAATTGGTGCTCTAGATACTCTCTGTTCCTTGGAAAATTGGTTCTAGTTCTTATGAGTTCGAAATAGTTAGTATCTGATGATATGATCATGTATTGGTTTATGAGTTCACTACTGCGTGAGCTCTTAGCATTTAGGAGGCAATCGATTGCAGAAGTTCATAGTCTATAGGGGAAATTTAAAAATTGTTGTTCTAATAGAGTGTTTATAGGTTAATATTATCATGTAATGGGAGCTCAAGAGTCTCTCTATACCCTGGGATTTGGTTCTTCTGAGTCAGTATAAGTCATAACTAGAAGCTTTTTTCTTGATTTGCTTTATGAATGAGTCTAAAGAGATTAGTTGCTTTCAGTATGGATTAAGATGTGATATGGCAAAGAAGATTTTTGAATGTTGCGCTTGTATATTCAGAGAATTATACTTTTGATTCATTGGTAGCTCTGTGTTGCATTTTGAATTGCAGATATGCAAACCGAGATAGGCTAAGCCCCGAGCATGAGAGAACAATTATTGAGATGCTACTTCCTTATCATCCTGAATGTGAGAAGAAGATCGGATGTGGTATAGACTATATTATGGTATGTATCATGCTTTCGAGATTTGGAAACAACATTAGCCTATGTGGACATTATGGTCATCCTTTCACAAATCAGGCATAGGTTTTACATTTTCATTTTCGAATGTTTGTCTGCATTCTCAATCTTTTCTTGTCTTTGTTTCAACTTCCACATTCTTCATAGTGGAAACAGGTCACAGATTCTTACATGTTTTCTTTGTGTTAGTATGATCAACATATATAATTGATTTTCATGTTTTACATGTCAAAGATAGAGATGATATGTTGATTGTTTCGGGTTTGTGGTTGCAGGTAGGGCATCACCCGGATTTTGAGAGCTCTCGATGTATGTTTATAGTTCGAAAAGATGGAGAAGTAGTCGACTTTTCGTATTGGAAATGCATAAAAGGTCTTATAAAAAAGAAGTATCCTCTGTATGCAGACAGTTTCATCCTCAGACATTTTCGCAAACGTAGGCAGAACAGATGAATGAAGCCTTATGTAGATTCTCAAACTCAAATGCTCGTAGACTCGGATCCACTACAAGGTTTTGGAGTGAGAACTCAGACACAGAAGATCCAGTCACTGTTTTTCTTTGAGTTGGAAATACGAATGGAACTTTCTAGAAAATATGGTTTCCGCAGGAGATATGAGGAATTAGAACCATCACAAGTCTTTAATATGTTCATTATCTTGAAATCTTTAGCGTTTATATGATGATATCTGTTACATTGAACTTATGTGCAGAGGTAGAGAGAACCAGTACACACTTGTGAGCAGGGCTTTAATATTCTATTAGCAACCAGTTAAAACCATTTTTTGTGTGCAAAGCAACCAGTTAAAACATAAGTATATATAATTTTGTGTTAAGAGAATATTCTTAAAGAATTTTTCCAAGCAAATTCAAAACTTATTAAACTATATGCTAGAGTCAATGATGTACTTTAGCAGAAAAAAAAAAAACACTACTATAATTAGTGAATTGAGAGTATTATTGTCCTTGTATTTAATTTTTAAACGTAAAAAATAATAAGATGGGTTTGATAATGTGAAGGTGAGCCCAACTAAAAACTAGAGACGTGGACCAATGGAAAAAAAGTAAGAAGACTCTTTGGTTTCTGACATCTTCCCCCACAAAACACAAAGTCGATGTGAAAGCAAATAATAGTGTTCGTCCACGTTACATCGACAATCAACGGCTGAGATTTGGTTTCATTATGTGTCTGTCTCATCGAGGTTGGTTCGTGTTTTTGTTTTTGTTGGTTGTGACAGTAATGGAGCGACACGTTATTTCGTTACAACTACTTTTTTCTTTTTTAAAACTTTTGTAATCAGAGGACTAAAGAAGTAAGTGGACCGATCATAAATAACAAACTCAGGTGATTGATTATTGGACCTTTGTCACTTCAGGATGGAGAAGCGTTTTCAATTCACCGGTGAAATAAAATATTAGCTGATTTTTTTAAAAAGAATTAAGGTTTTGAATGGATATTGTGGATAAATCGGATTAAAATTTGGAATTATACCAATATTTTCTTTTTTAACGAACATTTTGATTGGTAAACTTTAATCCATTTTGATATGTAAACTTTCTGAGAAGTTTTAGGACTATACCCATATATAATACCAATTTTTTATGTAAGAACTATATGAATTATTTTGTATATAGAGTTTTTTTTTCTTTTTGTTTTGTATATACCACTACAAATTATAATTTTGTGAATGATAAATAAGAAGTTGTCTAATCTACAAACCCATTTTGTTCTCCAACCACCGCAACCATGTGTACCTAAACAAATAAATATTAATTGGTTAATTAGCACAATTGTTAGAGTGAAATTATTATCTCGAATCCGATATAAAGAATTTGTCACTATTCTTTCCAAAATTTCCGATATTCAAAGTGTTGAGATCAATAGTAAAAATTTGAATCCGTCCAAATTGATTTAAATACAATTTTAAAGTTTACATACCCAAAAATCATTTGGTTTCTCTCAAAATATTTAAATATTTAGATATTACTTGGAAATCTGGGTAGTAACAATTTGGATTTGTCCAAGCAACATTTGGATCTAGATATCATAATTTCCAAGTCAACATATCCAAATTCGCCAGATATAATATTAATATATATATATATATATGTAAAATACAATATTTTCATTTCTTTTCTAGTATATAATACTTTATTTTCATAAACATAATCCAATCTTAATTTTACAATTTTAAAGACGTTTTAACATTTTAATTTATTGTGTAGATACAATGATTTTTGGACGGAATTCCAAAGTGAAAACAACTTATTTTAGGAACCTAAAGTAAATTAAAACAACATAAATCCTGAAAAGGAAAACAATTAGTAAGTGAAATTAGTAAAATAAAAACGAAGAGGGAAAGTGACGCAAAATACAAAGATACAGAGTATATACCATTTTATTAAAATAATTAGCAAAAGTAGTATTTATTCAAGATTGTTAGGAGCCAGAGAGACACTTGGCTCACCAGACAAACTACCTAATCACCCAAACGAAGAACCAAACATTTTGAAATTTTTTGGGAAAATTACAAAGCACACGAATTTAGCAAAAAGGTAATAGATTTTTCTTCTCTTTGTGTGTATAGAAGAAACTGTGGTTTTTGTTCATCTTCTTTTAATTCTTTCGATTTATGTCCACACTTAATTTTTGGATAAAATTACTAATTGTGCCTAATACTTGTCATAAACGCATTCATATTCTCCTGTTGGTTTAATCTGTTTTTATCCATTTGACTATTAAAGTTTTGAAATCTGTTAGTGTTTTTGAATTGGGTTTTGCAGATTTCTTGATTTTTATTTATAGATTAGGGTTCTGATACTAAAGTTTGGATTTTTAAACTAAAGTTTGGATTTTTTTTTGTATTCATGGTTCAGATCCAGTTATTAGGTGGAAGCAGATTTTGTAGAAAAATGGATGGTAGTATGAATTTGGGGAATGAGCCACCAGGAGATGGTGGTGGAGGTGGAGGGTTGACTAGACAAGGTTCGATATACTCGTTGACGTTTGATGAGTTTCAGAGCAGTGTAGGGAAAGATTTTGGGTCAATGAACATGGATGAGTTGTTAAAGAATATATGGAGTGCTGAAGAAACACAAGCCATGGCTAGTGGTGTGGTTCCAGTTCTTGGTGGAGGTCAAGAGGGTTTGCAGCTGCAGAGGCAAGGCTCGTTGACTCTGCCTCGAACGCTTAGTCAGAAGACGGTTGATCAAGTTTGGAAAGATCTATCCAAAGTTGGAAGTAGTGGAGTAGGGGGAAGTAACTTGTCTCAGGTGGCTCAGGCTCAGAGTCAGAGTCAGAGTCAGAGGCAGCAAACATTAGGTGAAGTAACTTTGGAGGAGTTTTTGGTTCGTGCTGGTGTTGTGAGAGAGGAAGCTCAGGTTGCTGCAAGAGCTCAGATTGCTGAGAACAATAAAGGCGGTTACTTTGGTAATGATGCCAACACAGGTTTCTCTGTCGAGTTTCAGCAGCCTTCTCCACGAGTTGTTGCCGCTGGTGTAATGGGAAATCTTGGTGCAGAGACTGCAAATTCTTTGCAGGTTCAAGGTTCTAGTTTGCCTCTGAATGTGAATGGAGCTAGAACAACATACCAGCAATCGCAACAGCAACAGCCAATCATGCCTAAGCAGCCTGGTTTTGGTTATGGAACACAAATGGGTCAGCTTAATAGTCCTGGGATAAGAGGTGGTGGTCTTGTGGGACTTGGAGATCAGTCTTTAACGAACAATGTGGGCTTTGTCCAAGGTGCTTCTGCTGCAATTCCTGGAGCTTTAGGCGTTGGTGCTGTGTCGCCTGTTACGCCATTGTCATCAGAAGGGATAGGGAAGAGTAATGGTGATTCTTCATCACTCTCTCCGTCTCCTTACATGTTTAATGGTGGTGTGAGAGGTAGAAAGAGTGGCACTGTGGAGAAAGTTGTAGAGAGAAGGCAAAGGAGAATGATAAAGAACCGAGAATCAGCTGCAAGGTCCCGGGCCAGGAAACAGGTTAATCTCTTCATCACCATCTATCTATGTACTCTTGATTGTGTTATAAGCCAAAAGATATGTAAAGTAAATTGGTTAGCTTATCTTGTAGTTAAGTTCTTTAACCACAATGAAGCGTTGAATTCAAAGCGTAAAGTGTCTTGTGTGAAGTAGTGTAGTAAACAACTAAACAGAATTATTGGGACTTGAAATCAGTACTTGTGGCTGAATGAATCTCGCAAACAAATATGAACCTTCTGGTTTTGGTGTATATACATGTTGCCCATCCGCAGATATTCACGGCAGACCAAACAATATACTGGAATGTAATTTGCTAATGTCATGAGGTGGCTCAGAGTTTAAATGAGTAGTGAGGGTTCATCGTCAAAACCTGAGTAGTGGCGACATGGTTTTTCTTTTGGGGCAAGGTAATGGGTAATTGGTGCTCCCAAAAACCTGTTACATCTGACATGTACTATGACCAAACTGTTGAGTTCTACATTTGAGGGTCTAAATGTTTTGAATGGCACTCTAGTCTTTATCTCATAAGCTTCTCAGTCGTGCTTGTTTTGGTTCATAGGCTTACACCGTGGAGCTTGAAGCTGAAGTTGCAAAGTTAAAGGAAGAGAATGACGAGTTACAACGAAAGCAGGTAATCACAAAACCATGTCTCAGCATCACAGTTGCTCATACGTTACATTCATTTCTCATTGTACGCCTCATGTTTTACAGGCAAGGATCATGGAAATGCAAAAGAATCAGGTAATAATTCTTATGCCAATGCAACAACACTGGAATCTCTAAACTGCACATTTCATAGCTGAACTTGTAAACTTGGTTGTTTGTTTCCGTGCTATGTATAAAACAGGAGACGGAGATGAGGAATCTTCTGCAAGGAGGTCCAAAGAAAAAGCTGAGGAGGACAGAGTCGGGACCTTGGTGAATCAATCAATGCCATCATACTTAGTTTCTGTAGATAAATGACATCCCACTTAGGTGTTTTAGTTGAATTAGACTTAATAGAGAAGAGCTTTCATCGTTTATATTGTAAGCTCTCTCCATATATGTTATGTTTTTTACATACACAGGATCATCAGAATCTCTTTTGCTTTATTTAGACCAAGAATTTTGTGTGTGTTTCTCGTTGTTGTTTGTCGTTGTCGCTATTAAACCTCAAAATGTACTTTCTTGATCTTGGAGTTACCAATTTTGAAGAATTGAAGTGTTGTTTGGTTTCTCTGAGTGCCAAAACTATGACCTGTGCCAACACAGCATTCTAGCCTTCTAGGCAAGCGACTATAACCCAAACCGAACCGAACCTTGGTCATTTCGGACGGATGAGGTAACCGAGTCGGTTTGATGTGGTTCACTGAACCGACAGTTACACAAAGTAAACATTTGTACTGAAATTTATGTATGTATCAAAGTAAAATTCCTCTAAATTCGATAACCAAACCAAACGGGATTAATCATTTGCATGGAGAATAAATACATAACCGAACCAATTTAACCGATGACCGAATCGAACCAAAACCGACTTATTCGGTTTGATTTTTTAGTTACTAAAAATGAAAGTGTTCACTCTCATTCTCTCCCACTTCGTCGCTCAAATTCTCCCTAATTTCACCTGCAAAACCCTAGTTTTTCGTTGATTCGTTTCGTCTCCGGTGTAAAATCAAATACTATCTTTAGGTATTTCGTCTTACCCAACTCTATCTTTCCATGTTTTCCGAGGACAAAATAAAAGGTTAATTATTCATGACTAACGTCTGTAATGGGTTTTATTGTGATGTATGTTTGAAATTTGGAACATTTCGATATAGCATTGTGTTACTAATGCTTTTGAATTTGTTAGAAACGAGCAGTAAAATTGGTTTTTTCTTCATCTTTTTTTTCAAAAATTTGGACTTCTCTGTGGAAATTTCTGGGTTTTGTCAATGTTAGTGAACAAATTTCCTTATTTTATTGTCTTCTTCTTATAGTGTTTCAAGATTTTTTGTTTTTCTTTTTGTTGCATAGGTTTGAAAACTGATCACTCTTGTGTAACCTTTGTTTGTTTGATTTTGAATCCAAAGACTGGAAACTGATATTTTTCTCCTCCAAATTCTTCAGAAACGATCAGAGAAGATAGAAATGGCTCCCGAAGGTCCCAAAGGAAGAAAAAATGTAAGCTTTCTTGCTAGCATAGACGATTGAACACTACAGATCAGTGTGGTTCGGGACTTGGGTTTCATACTTAAGTAAGCTTTACTGTTACGTAGAGGATTAAACAGAAGTGTGGTGGAGGTTTAGGAGAATAGAAGATCCACTAGGTTTCATACTTAGGTTTCTGGTTTGCTTCGTTTGTTCTTGAATTTTCGCTTGTTTCAGTTGATTCTCAATGAGAAATAGATATCTGTTTGATAAGTTTGTTTTTCTTCAACTATGATTTTCTCGCCTTTAGAGGGTATTAAATTGCTACTTTCTTCTTCTTGTTTTGCAAGCAGATTGGATTGAGGCGTGAGGATGCAGCACGAGACCGCATGAAAGAGTTTGGGTTTAAGAAGCCTGTTATCAATGCGAGTATCAAGCAAGTGCTAAAGGTTTGTTCGTTAGTTTTAGAGTTCTCTATCTGCCCTTGCTAGAAAAAAACTTTACTTCAAACTTCAAAAGTGACACTTTACTCAATTTGGATTTCAGGTGTATGGTGAGGACCAATGGTTTCTGATTGAAGATGCTAACTATGAGGTCTCCTTAATATTTCCCTTAAAAAGCAAGAGGAACAAGCCTACCGATTGGCGGCCGAGGAACACGAAGAAACAGCTCAGGAAGAACCAGAAGAAGAAAAGGTGATTTGTTCATCTTGGTTACAAATTTGTTTCTTTTCATTGTTGGTATTAGTTTTGCTTGAACGATCAGTGGTTTCTTGAACCTATATGCGTTATTGATCACTAACGAAGCAGTCATGGACTCATCACCATCAGCTTTTCAATTCGTAGAAGCACCACCAGTAGATTATGCACACCATTCTGTTGGAGGTATACTAATCTCCATAACAATCTCAATGCATGAATCATTCTTTAACTGAGGTCAAAATCATTCTGTAGGTGCGCAGAGTTCTCACTGTGGATGGCTAAGCAGTGAGGAGGAGACAGATCCAGATAAGGATAGTGATGAGATGATTCAGCTAACTCCAGAACCTCTCTGTGAAGAACTTGAAGAGATTCTCAGAGAAGTATATGGACAGAAGAAGTTGAAGTACAACTAAAGTAGTCATAAGCTCATGTAACTAAAATTGATATATATTGGAGTTAGAGTTAAAAAACTAGCAAGTATAGTGAGAGAGTAAGCTCATCTTCACATGATCTTGCAATACGGTTGTGTCTTAACTAACGAATAAGAGTGCACTTAATTTTCATTGAATAGCACAGCACAAGTGAGACTCTCTTCTCTCGGTCGTCATCGTTATTCTAATGATTTGCCGACACAAGAGAGGCGATCTTTCGTTAATTTGGTTTGACATGACGTAGCCTACCACATGTTCGACGAAATTCCGAAACCAGCTTTCTTTTCTCAAATCTATGGGACTGGATCCACCTGAAATGCGAGATGAATCAAGAATTCCTTCTTAGGAATCAGTGGATGCGTTTCTTCCACTAAAGTGGGTAAGTATCTTCATTCTTTGCTCTTTCTAGTTCATTCTGCTATGTAGTTAAGGCACAAAAGTATACATTTTGTGTATCTGTCAGTTTCAGTGATGATTGAAACTGTTTATTGTAATGAAAATTTAAGAACAAAGCTGGCTTTGTTTGACAAATCAGAAACTATAGACCTGGCACATTACTATATGCAACTGTTCTGAGCTCCCATTTCCTAGAATAAAAGAGTCAATGGGGCATTCCCAGAATCGAAGTCGGGACCTGTTGTTGATAATATATAACTCAATGCACAACTGTCGTTGTTGAACTTGGATACCAGTTTTAAGCTGTGTTCTTTTTTCACTTCCTGCAGTTATCTCTTGGATAAATTGGCAACATTCAGCTAGTGATGTTCTTGGTTCATTCTGACATCGAGAAACTGTTTTCTTGCTGCACAATGTGATCAAGTCAATGGACGTGAAAGCCAAGGTGCGTTGTGATTCTCATTTATTTGTTGCATTTCAGCAGTTTATACCAAACATGCGTAATGGGAAATAGTTTTCTAATTTAAACATTCTAGAAATTGTGAGAAAATGCACTATAGAACATATTTTGCCATGATAGCTCTTAGCTGGTATCCAAAAAGGTCAACGGGGCATTCCGAGAATCGAACTCGGGACCTCTCGCACCCAAAGCGAGAATCATACCACTAGACCAAATGCCCTGTTGCTAATCAATTTAGTTTAAACATTGAAGATCACCTTATTTGGTTAGTTATGGGCTCGTGCTCTTAGTTGACTTCTTACTAAACAATTTAGTCTTAATAGGATGTTTCTGGATCTATATGCTATGAGATCTCTTTCAGCTCATTCCAATGATGTGGTCTTTAGTATGTGGATTTCTAATTTGCAATGTACTCTAGATGGGAACACCCGAGAAATATATTGATCCACTTGTTCAAACTTCTTCCGCGAAAAATCATTAGAAGAGGATGGTCCTCTCATCCTACATTTGTCAGTTGGCCTCTTTTACATCAAATATTCATAACTCTCCAGTTGTTCGATTCATTATGCTCTTCTTTGTCTTAAAGTTTGATATGATCATACCACTATACCAAATTCTTGTTATTAGCTAGTACCATAGACAATACCCAAGTTATATTGGCGAAGTTTTGTGTATATAGTCACAGTTACTAGATGAATGTGATCTGTGAAAGATACATATATATGCAAGGATTCTGAGATGTCACTTACAACAAATGGTTCTGAAAAATGTCAATGGGCATTCTGAGAATCAAACTCGACCGAAAGCAAAAATCATACCAGTAGACCAAATGCCTGATTATTAGTGTTTTTCAGTTAAAGCATTCTCTTTTTTTTCCTTACCCTTTGTGGTAAGAATAGTTCTTAGCTTGTAATTCTTCTTCCGGAACAATAGAGTGGAAATGCATGTTGTTCAAGGTCTTTTTTTTTTTTGTATCCATTAGTTTCAGTGAAAGTGGCAACAAGTTCAATCTATTTTACTTGTGATGCTTGAAACTGTCATTGTTAGGAAAATCTAAGAACAAAGCTGGATTTGCATTCATACTCCTATTTGAATGTAGTTTATGAAAAATTAGGAACCAAAGACTTGGCACATCATTATATGAACTTGTTCTGACTTCTGAGCTACCATTTAGACCATATATCTCCCAAAAAAAGTCAATGGGGCATTCCGAGAATCGAACTCGGGACCTCTCGCACCCAAAGCGAGAATCATACCACTAGACCAAATGCCCTGTTGTTGATATAAATCATTCAATGCACAACTGTTGTTGATACTTGGATACCAGTTTAAGGCTGTGTTTTTTTTTCACTTCTTGCAGGTGTCTCTTGAAAACTAGGTAGCATTCAGCAAGTGACGTTCTCTGCTCATTCCGTTACCGAGAAAACTGTTTTCTTGCTGCATAATGCGAGTCAGTGGAAGTCAAAGCCAAGGTACAATGCGATTCTCATTCTATTTGTTAAACTTCAGTACCGAACAGGCGTAATGGGAAATTGTTTTCTAATTTAACCTTGCTGAAAATTGTGAGAAAATGCACTAAAGAACTTATTTCGCCATGATAGCTCTTAGCTAGTATTTGAATCAGACATCTAAAAAAGTCAATGGGGCATTCCGAGAATCGAACTCGGGACCTCTCGCACCCAAAGCGAGAATCATACCACTAGACCAAATGCCCTCTTGCAATATAGTTTAAGCATTGAAGATCACCATATTTGGTCACATTGTGGTCTCCTGCTCTTAGTTGACTTTTACTTAAATATTTTAGTATGAAGAAGATGTTTCTAGATCTATTCTATGAATCTCTTTCTACTCAGTCCAGTGATGTGATTTTTAGAATGTAAATATCTAGTTTGATGGAAATTGGCCCAGAAATATATTGATCCAATTGTTTCAACCTCTTTCCCTGAAAAGTCATTAGAAGAGAATAGTCCTCTAGTCTTACATTTTTAAAAATTTGTTTTTTATATCAATCATTATGATGTTGTTTGTCTTGACTTGATCACACCACTATTTCCAGGTCTTGGTTATTAACTAGTGCCCTAGACAATACACCAATATTATTGGTAAAGCTTTAAGTAAGTACACTTGGTTGAAAGCTGAATGTGATCTTTGACAAATCAGTTACCAAATACATATATATATAGTTAGTCA
>Ga0041059_1001918_pt1 | contig 16094 bp, 13 predicted proteins | sample AraColnosormetaG_FD_56232 | JGI IMG/M metagenome (GOLD analysis project Ga0041059, IMG submission 56232) | Arabidopsis roots microbial communities from North Carolina, USA - Col MF nosort | ecosystem: Host-associated > Plants > Roots > Unclassified | place: USA: North Carolina | collected...
AAAAAAAAAAAAAGGCAATACACCTATGTTATGTATAGCCTAACCCATTCTAACTAGGCCCAAATTGAAACAAAGCCCAACAAGAAGGAAAGTGTCATTCATTCTTTCTCGAATAAAACCGTAGAAATTCCCCCTCTTCCCCAATTCCACTGCCAAAACTCTTCGCTTAATTCTCCGGCGTATACAAGTCGCCGGCAAAAATGTCGATGTCGAAGAGCTCCAAGATGCTTCAGTTCATAAACTACAGGATGCGAGTAACAATCCAAGACGGAAGACAGCTAATCGGAAAATTCATGGCGTTCGATCGCCACATGAATCTTGTTCTTGGCGACTGCGAAGAGTTTCGAAAACTTCCTCCGGCGAAAGGTAATAAGAAGACGAACGAAGAAAGAGAAGAGCGTCGTACGCTTGGTTTGGTTTTACTTAGAGGAGAAGAAGTGATTTCGATGACTGTCGAAGGTCCACCGCCACCTGAAGAATCTCGCGCCAAATCTGGATCTGTAACCGCTGTGGCTGGTCCCGGAATCGGTCGTGCTGCTGGACGTGGAGTACCTACTGGTCCATTGGTTCAAGCTCAGCCTGGTTTATCTGGTCCTGTTCGTGGAATTGGTGGACCTGCTCCTGGAATGATGCAGCCTCAGATCTCTAGACCACCACAGATTATTCGTCCTCCGGGACAAATGCCACCACAGCCTCCTTTTGCTGGTCAAGGAGGTCCTCCTCCACCTTATGGTATGAGACCACCGTATCCTGGTCCACCACCGCCTCAGTATGGTGGACAGCAAAGGCCAATGATGATTCCTCCACCTGGTGGTATGATGAGAGGACCTCCTCCACCTCATGGTATGCAAGGACCGCCTCCTTCTCGCCCTGGAATGCCTCCCCCCGGTGGTGCTCCGATGTTTGCTCCGCCTCATCCTGGCATGCCACCTGCTCCGCCAAATCACCATAATCAGCAACATTGATTAGGTAGCTGTTTATCAAGTTTTGGAACACTACTTGATTATCCTTTATTATCTGCTGATGGTTGCTTGTAAGTGTAGCTTGGCTATGATGTGAGATTTGGTTGAAATTGAACTTATTTTGATTTAGCTTGGACTTGTGTAGTGACTGAAGTTTATAAATCATAAGTTAGCTGCAGTCTCTACTAGTCTGCTGATAGTTTATTTGTGAAACCTTTAACTTACACAAAAACTTTCTTGTAACTTGAACTGATAACTTACACAGAAATTCTACTTAATTAGCCTTTATAATTTATCAGCAATTTCTAGTCTGCTTGGCCATGTGTGATTTGTGTGGAATTGAACTTGTCTTGATTAGCTTGGGCATGTGTTGTGAGTAGTAGTCTGCTCATGACTGTCTTAGCTTGCACAGTTTCTAGGTTGTTGATGAGTGCTTTGTTGTCAGTTGCTTTTCTTCTTATGTTTCCTTAAGAGTATGATCACTTTAAAAGGTTTGTTACTATAAAGCATTCTAGAATCATCACATTGTGAATCCTGTAACTTACACTCAGAAACTCTCTTGCCTGTTGTTCTAATGAGTTTGAAAAACCCTTATTACACTTTTAGAAGCATGAATAACTCATGATGAACTTCTCAGTTCACTTTTAAACGTGTTTAATATCTTCCCAACTAGTAGAACCTTTATGATCCTTGTTTAAGGTTTGTTCGTGAATTTTGTTTTGGAAAGCTGTAGATGTTGTAGGGTTCATTAGCTATATTGGAAGAACTTGTGGATACATCTTTTTGCCCTTGCTCTCTGTTGGCATATGATATTGGATGATTTTTTTTTTTTAATATCTCTGTTAGAAAGATCTGCTAAGTACAATTTTCTCGATCTGGATTGTAGGAGTCACTTCATCTACAACGAAAGCAACATCCACATGATTGAGTTACCCCTCGGCTAGTCGTAGCGTTTTTCTCCGTGAAGCTCAGAGAATTGATGAGTTCATATTGGTGATTTCTCGTGGAAAAAGCAACTGATTTTAGAAATAGTGAACTTGTAGGAGTTACAACCTTGCTCCATGAACTTGAATGTATTACTTGTAAAAGAGGCTCTCAATGGTTTTGACTGGCAATTCGGTTCTCAACATATATTAGGCTATGTTGCTGGTTATGTACGTAACAAATATCTTACGGTAGTCTTACACTGGATCAGACACCCACCCTCCTAAACATGCAACTAAACATGCAAATCCCGATCGCTTGATCTAAAACTTCCGTAGAAGCTAACCGTTTTTTTTTAATAATGAGTCCTTGTTCAACAACCCCACCGATCGTATCCAGGCCTTTGACCACATTATCTACGTAATTTTAAATAATCAAACATCGAGCGATGTGCGAGTTTACTATGCTGAAGGGAAAAGCTTTTACTGATTGATGCTTGGCATTGGAGTTTTGAGTATAGCATCAAGAATGTTCTGACCATTGCTAATGACTATAGGAAAATCCCTCCAAAAGGGCTTGCAACTCCTACAAACGAAACGAGTCTTCACACAATCAATAGAACCAAAACCCCGATAAATAATTTGTGAAAGAACCAGTTTCTCTTCCCTGCATTGCTTGAGTACAAATCATCTGTCTTCCCAGTCACGATAAACTAAATAAGAGTGCAAGTGAAAATGAAGAAGTCACTTACGGGGATTTTGACTCGTACTGGTCCTGCAATTTAGATTTACAAGATCCTTTATTTCGATATGGTTCTGCAGACAATATCATTGTTAATAGAGGTTTAATTGTAAGATATGCTAATAGAGAGACCAAGGATTAAAGAAGATAAAGAAGACCAGAGGTTGGCAACAAGATCAAAATGCACTCGAGGAATGAAGTAATATGCGTATACAAACATATACAAATACTTTTCATACAATGTTAGCTTCGCTGTAATATCTACATATAAACACATAGATGTATACTGTGACTTAATTGATAAATTATACATATTACCAACATCACATATATAGTAATGATAATCATACTAAGTGACACCACACAACATGCACACCAAACTTGTCAAATCGACCCAACTTTAAAAGAAAATGTTTCATCATATAGCATTAATGTATTTCAGCTCTTGTCATGCCCTAACTTCAGTCTAGTGTTTGTCTCAAATCTCAAAGACTGCAAAATAACAGCCTCCACTGACCTCTGAAGCTCATGGACATAAAGGGATTTAAAAGAGTTGGATTAGGCCGCATTCGCTTACCGCACACTTGTAACGATCAGCTCTGAACTCCAAAACGAACTCACTGGAAGTCACCACTAGTTCAAATTCGAATGTATACAGATTCTCCATTAAAAGTGGACCTTGAAGATGGCTGCTTGGTGTGTACAGAACAATGTGTCCATCTGGTTCTCGAGAAGTTACTAGATTCATCCCCCAATTTGGCCATTTGTTTTGACCCTCAACTAGCAAAAGGCAAGCTTTAAATCTCAAAGATTGAAGAAGATACTTCTGGTTCAACTTCACTGTTAAAGAATCACCAGTAGCGCGGTACGTGAAGTATGCAGGCACTTTTTCACCTGGTAATATCGCATTTCTACAAGCCGATGTCTGGATGATGAGATCTCTTGCTTCTTGATTCAGTTTGAAGCAGTTAGCGAAGTTGAGAACAATCTTTGGATTTTGAAAGAAGCAATCTAGTCTCTGCACCAGAGACTCACAATCTCCTGCATCTAGGATTAGGGAATCTGGAACCACGGGGTGCGAGACAAGATTGAGCTCTAGCAAACTAGAGCAGTTACTGACATCTAAGTATGAGAGATTACTGATTCTCCAGATGGAGGAAGGGAGCTCTACCAAACTTGAACATTTCATAAGAGACAAACTTTGAAGATTAATGGCATTCTCAACCAAGGAAGGGAGCTCCTTTAGACTTGAGCATCCGTTTAGATACAATGATTGGAGATTAGTGATATTCCAAATAGATGAGGGAAGCTCCAGTAGATTCGAGCATCCATCAAGATACAATGTATCGAGATTAGTGGCATTCTCAATAGTGAAGGGGAGTTCCATTAGACTTGAGCAATCACTGAGATACAATGATTGGAGATTAATAACATTCCCAATAGAGGGGAGCTTCACCAGACTTAAGCATCCACTGAGATTCAAATCTTCGAGACGAGTTAAATTTAACATAGAAGAAGGGCATTCCATCAAACTCGAGCAATTCAGTAGATGCAATTCCTTGAGATTAGTGTTATTTCCAATAGAGGAAGGGAGTTGCACCAGACTTGAACATCCATCAGCATATACTTTCTTGAGGTTAACAATATTCCCGATGGAAGAGGGGATCTCCAGAAGACTTGAACAACCACTGAGATTTAACTCCTTGAGACTAGTGACATTCCCAAAAGAGGAAGGGAGTTTCACCAAACTCGAACATCTATTGAGAAACAACTTTTTTAGATTTGTGAGATTCCCAATAGAGGAGGGGAGTTTCACCAGACTTGAGCAATCAATAAGATCCAATTCCAGTAAATTAGTGGCATTCCCAATGGAAGAGGGAAGCTCCACCAAGCTTAAACAATTTATGAGTCTCAATTCTTGGAGATTAGTGGCAGTAGAGAAATCAGGAAGCTCCTTCAGGTTTACACAAAAACTCAAATCCATCCATTTGAGGTTTCTAATGGGCTGTCCAGAAAAATAAAGGCAGCATGAATATATTGTGAACATAGAGTAAAGATCATATGGCTTCAAACACACACATATACACTTTTAAACAATTGGATAATAATAGCAATGACTTACTTCATTTCCGTCCCACAGCTTCTCGAGCATGCTGTCTCGCATGTTTATTTTGACAAGGAACTCCGGATTAAACTTGGGAGGCAAACATGTCAGTGGATAACGTTCCCAATGAAGTAGTCTAAGTTTTCGAGATATATGGCTCAAACCTTGCGGTAAGTACAATATGTCGTGACAACGATCACCATATGGATGGTGGAATCTTAAGAACTGGAGATTGCACATTCTTTCAAAGGCTCTTTCACTAATATTTATTACGCCCTCGATTACACCAGATAACTCAAGATCTATGCCTATAAGAGTTCTGGTACCCTGAAATGGATCAAAAGAAATAAGTATACTATTTGTACAGGCCAAAGACAATGAAGGACAAATATTAAAACTTACCGTATCATCAGTGAGTACTTCACAAATATCTTCAGTATCAACCAAGAACTGACGTTTCCCAGGCTTATGAATAGATTGCTTACGAACAATGTCTAGGCCTAGTTGTACTAGCAAATTATGCATCTCTATATTTCCCAAGTTCAAAGATAAGAGAGATTTATCTGCCAAGATTTGGAGCCCTTGCCTCATATCTACAGACTTCTTTGCAAGAAATACTTCCAATGTCTCAATCCTTTCCCTTCTGAAAAAACAGGTTATGTGAAGAAATAAATCTTTCTCTTGTTCAGCTAAGGAGTTGTAACTGAACTTCAAAACGCTCTCAATATCATCGTCAAGGCTGGTCCTTAGCCTTGGTATTGATTTCGCCCACTCCTGCTTCGACATTCGCCGTAAATATGATCCCATAACCCTTAGTCCTAACGGGAGTTTACCAGCAAGTGTTGTAACCGTCCGAGCAATCTGCTCAAAACCAACTTTAGGGGACTTCTCACCAAAAGCATACATGCAGAAGATTTCAAGAGCCTCATCAGAAGTTGGAAAATCAACTTTGTAAATATACTTGATCCCATGAGCTTTTAAAAGTTTTAGATCTTGAGTTACGACAATAATGCGACTTCCAAGGCCAAACCATTGTACATCTTTCGCCATGGCATCAAGTTGTACTAACCCATCGACGTCATCAAGAACTAGAAGAACTTTCTTGTCCTTCAACCTCTCTTGGGCAACACCTAAATGAGGAACCACCATATCTTTCTGGTTAATCATCTGAGACAACAATTCTTTCTGTAACTGCAGCTTTGCACTGTACTCATCGTGACAAGGTCTTGGATAACGTACTTTGATGTTGTCAATGATTGCGCCCAGTTGGAACTGATGAAAGAGTTTGTTATATAGAACTCTGGAGATGGTCGTCTTGCCAATACCAGCAGGACCCCAAATCCCTATCATTCTCACTTCTTCCAGATCAAGTTGTAACAACGAAGTTATCTCCGTCGTATGAGCTTCAATGCCAACAAACTCATCAAAATCCTTTGATGGCGTAAAACTCAACACATCGGAGACATCTTTTGAGATTTTAATGATCATATCCGCTTCGTTTTCCCTGAAAGTAACAATATATATCATATTTGGAGTTCATATAATCATACATATATACAAGAAAAGTATGACACAAATTATGCATTAGAGAGGAAAAACTACCAGTTGCGAGAATCCTCCCCGAGTATATTTGCAGCGCTGGTCAAAGCTTGCTTCCATCTCTGTACCATCTCCTCTGGTCTTCCAACACAAGTTTTTTTAAAAACCTTCCCAAAATCTCCCTTCTGCTTCCTCACATCAGATGGATCCACATCATAAAAAACGGTCATCACTGTTTGACCCAACTCTTCTCTGCATTTCATAATCTCCACCAATTCATCAAGACACCACTTCGAAGAACCATAGTTCCTCGAAAGCAAGATGATCGCGATCTTAGATCCTCTAATAGCCTGTAAGAGCTCAGGACCAATGGATCCTCCTCTCTTCATCTCATTATCAATGAACGGTGTGATTCCGTTTCTTTGAAACTCCTTCTGAATGTGACTGAGCAAGCCTTTGCGGACATCTTCCCCACGGAAGCTCAAGAAAACAGGGTGCAACCAATTTTGAGACAAAGAAGAAGGGGGAGATGAAGAAGATAGAGAAGAAGAAATATTCTTATTTCTTTTACGAAATCTGAATATTCTATAAACCAAGAAACATGAAGAATCCATTAGTATGATTGAAAGACGATCAAGATCACAACGGTTTTTTCAGAGCTATTAACAAAGAAGCTTTGCACATGTTGACACTTGACTTTATTGACAGAGAATATTGACATTAGCAAAAGAGGAGGGTTCATGGATGTTTCCTACCACCAAATATAATTATTTAATGATATTTTCATGGAAAATTTGTGGTATACTACATCACTGACCCTGTAACGTAGGCTATAATATAATCTTAAGAATTTTTCCAACATATAAGATGACGACAGAATTATATAATGAGTACAATCAATTTATACCTTGATTGTTGTTTGGAATGAACTGATTATAGAAAAAGAACTTGTAGAAGTTACGGCATTGCTCTATGAACTGACTTATAAATTGACTGGCAAAATGGATCACCGTTTTCGGTAATGTGTGAGACGAACTACTTTTGCAAAGTCTGTCCATAGGTTCGTACACCACCCTCCAATGCACTGGTCTGCAAGGTAACACTTCTTACAACAGTTTCTTCTGCAATCACCACCGTGCATCTGTAATGCCAAAAGTAGAAAACAGATTCTTACTACTGACCAATGACATACTAAACCTGACTGCTTAATTTGGAGAAACTAACCGAGTTTTGATAATTAGTCCATGGTCCACAACCCCATCAATCTTATCAAGGCTTGTAGCCAAGTCAGCTGCAGGATTTTGCATCCATCAACAATAGAGACCATTGCACAAGTTTCAATGGTTACAGTATAAGCTTTTACCGAGGCTTCGAATCGGAGTTGTAAATATAACATCAAGAATGTTGTGACCATCACTGGTAACTATAGGAAAGTCTCCTCCAAGAGGGCCTTCATTTTCAACAGAAGCTCTTCTCCACACCTTTTCCACCAAGTAAAATACAATGACTCAAACAAGGCTTGACACAATCGATAGAACCAAAAGCCCGAGAAAGCATTTATGAAAGAAGCAGATTCACACCTCTGCATCGCCTAGATACAAGTCATCTATCTCCTCAGCTATGGCCAACCAATTAAGCTGCAATCAAAGTTCAAGGAATAAAAGTTTTGAATCATATCACCAAGGGATTAAAACGAAGTTCATCAGTAGAAATTTACTTACAGATTGAACTAAAACAGGGATAGAACCTTCAAGACCGGCTTTGTATTGTTCTTCCTTTATCATGAAGACTGCCTCATCAGCTACTTTTACAATAGACTGTATTGTAAAATCTCTCTTTTGTCAGCCCAAAGCTAAGCAATGAGTATTCAAAGACTGCAAAAAGTACACGAAACTGCATACACCTTTTGTTTCAGAATATAGTCATCTTCCTGTGAACTTCTCCGCCGTCCAATAACTGCAATAAGCGTATTCTCTTCTACAGCATCAGCATCATGAAATGCAAAATCAATCTACAAAAGTGTCACACTGCAAACATTACCCCTAGATGCAGAAATAGATCAAACCGCTTTAGAAAACACAGAGAAGCAGCTACCTGAACACCATCCCGGTAATATTCCAAGGGGATTCCATACTTTGCTGCTTCACTCGCACTTCGAGCAGACCTGAAAAAGGGTCAGGACAAATCATCATGAAGCCTATCAAAACTCAACTCGTAACATAAAAGATTGAATATAGAGAGATCAACAACTGAACAAACAAAAAGATTGATACTTTATTTGGAGTCATAGAAGATAACCAGCAGCAGAATCAGAATCAAAAGACTCACATTGGTACACCAACAACAAAATCATTATCGAAGAACTAATGAATAGGGAAATTCAACAACTGAACAAACAAAAGATTGATTTTTTATTGGATTCATAGTAGATAAACATCAGAGAGAGAAGCAAAAGACTTACATTGGTACACCAACAACATTATGTAAAGAACCAGAACCAAGTTGTTGACCCAAATAACGTATAGCAAAATCTGAAGCTTCTCCAGATCCTAAACCAATAATCATCCCACTCTTTACATAATTATCCACCTGAAAACATTACCAGACAAAAGTTTTGTAATCAAGTATCAATCTTTCTTCAATTTTATGAATTTTCAACACAATTTCAAACAATACCCATTTGAAATTGAGTTTCAAGGATTCAATTTTCCCGATTTAACCCTTACAGTGTGATGAGCTGCTCTGAGAAGAGGAGAAACCTCCGGAGAAAGACTGGCGCAAACTGGAAAACGTTTGAAATTACGACGGCGCGTGAAAACCACGGACGACGAGAGTGAAAATGGAGTTGATGCTGTCGCAGTAACCATTTTTTTTGTGTGGGAAGAACGATTTGAGTCACTGAGTCGTGACTCGGTGGTTTTTACCGCTCTTATCTCCCGATCAGTTTTGTGGTGCATGTGGAGTACGAACTACGACGATATTACACGACCATTTTCTTTTTGGAGAATTACGAAAATAGGCTAAATTATATATATTTTGTTCCAAAAAAAATGATAAAATATATATTAAATATTTATTTTCATATAATTTTATAATTTTAAAGCAACACATAAATTACTAAGTTCCAAATATTATTTTTGAATTTTTAAACCTAAATTTTAAATTCTAACTATATCCTTAAATTTTATTTTATGGTCTTTGAGCTAATCCGTTTTTTTTTAATCTAATGTTAAATTATATTAGAAAAAAAAACATCGGTTTTTACAACAAGTACGACAAAATTTGAATTTGAGAAAAAACTGAAATTTGAAAAATTAAATAAATTTTTAACTTCTAGAGGCAAACCACATTTAGAGTCCTCTATGATATCTCCTATCTCCTAAAGTCTGATAAAGGAAAGAGTGTTTCAGGTTTGCTTATCAATCCAACGAATTAGTCGAGCTGTCTGTCGTATTAGAATTCTCCCCATGTCTTCTACCATTTTGTTCTCGCCAAATGGTGTAGACTGACACTACATATCACATTTGTGACGTATTAAAACTATATATCACATTTATGATTACGATAAACAGTACCTATCAATTTTACGATACAGTTCTCTGCAACATTAAAATCCACAATGGACGGTTATGCATATACGATATATTTTGATGAAAATGTTTTTCTCAAACGGTTCTACAAATACGACATTCTCTAGATGAACATGTTCTCCATGAAAACGAATAACTCTACGTGCCACATTCTACAACCTTTCATTAAGTATACATCCACTAATTGGCAAGAATCTACACTTTTTGGGAATCAAAACCCTATCTTGTATCATTTTGGATATCTTATTAGTATTGACGATCCAACGAGGAAAAAAATAAATAATTGAAAGAAAACAAAAAGGAGAGTCATTTAAGTTTGATCGCACTTATGAGTGTTCCTTGCTTCCTTTCTCCTCTACTTTAAGCACATGTGGGAACCAAATTCTTCGTAACCACTCAATTTGGCTCACAATTTTTCAATATCCAATAAAAAACAGTTTCATATATTTTCTCGTGAGATTATTCAGTTCTTCCTAATATCTATCTATCTCTATATTACATATATACAATATTATATAAATACGCACTCTTCTTTCACCGACCTCCTTACACCAAAAAGGTGTCAATTCCACTTGTTCACCATGAATATGATTTAATGGGTTCTTCTTCTTTTGCAGCTTTCTTTCTTTTCCTTAAATTATCATTGTTTTAGGTGGGGTTTTAAGTGCTTTCATGACTCATTCATTCTCTGTATAAAACCTAGTGGAAAGTGTTAAATCAAAAACCCTTTTTTCCCACTTTCTTAATTTAGAAGGGAGACGAAAAAAATGGTTAGAGTAATGTTGGTGAGGTTTGGGTTTTTATTACTTATGATCTCTTTTGTGTTTTTGTCTAATAACACTTTGGGACAACAACAAGACGATGATGATGATTCTGCTGTGTACATTGTCACACTTAAACAACCTCCTATTGTCCATCTCTTTGAAGAACAAGAGCTTAAACACAAAAAGTCAAAGTTTACACCAAAATTGCGACCAAGGTACTGATAAAATTCTATTCTTTTTGTTGTCATTAGATTCTCTGTGAAGCTTTAGTTAAACCCTTTTTGTATTCTGCGTTTTTATTATAGGAACAATTCAAGGAAACGTCATGGGAAGTCAAAGATACCATCTGTTGTTCAATCTCATGACTCTTTCTTGAGAAAGACTCTAAAAGGAGAGAAGTATATAAAGCTTTATAGTTACCATTATCTTATCAATGGATTTGCTCTGTTTATTAACTCACAACAGGTAAAAATCTTGAGTTATTGATAATTGTAGAAATAATCTTGAGTTCTTGATCTTGATTTTTTTGTGTTATGGTTTTTCTTTTTTTAAGGCTGAGAAGCTTTCAATGAGAAAAGAAGTAGCAAACATAGTGTTGGATTACTCTGTTAGGACAGCAACAACTTATACTCCACAGTTTATGGGTTTACCACAAGGAGCATGGGTCAAAGAAGGTGGATTTGAGATTGCTGGAGAAGGAGTTATAATCGGTTTTATCGATACTGGGATCGATCCGAATCATCCTAGTTTCAATGACAATGACTCTAAGCGTTCATATCCAATCCCTAAGCATTTCTCAGGTGTTTGTGAAGTTACACCGGATTTTCCATCAGGATCTTGCAATAAGAAGCTTATTGGAGCACGGCATTTCGCGCAATCCGCTGTAACCAGAGGAATCTTTAACTCATCTGAAGATTACGCTTCTCCTTTCGATGGAGATGGACATGGAACGTAAGTGTAACTGTTGAATGTATCATATAAAAACAGAGTTTGAAGCTTATAGATTGTTGCTTTGGATATATATGCAGACACACAGCTTCGGTTGCAGCGGGTAACCACGGAGTTCCAGTGATAGTTTCTAACCATAACTTTGGATACGCTAGTGGAATCGCTCCTCGTGCATTGTAAGTAAAATAATAAGACTTAGATCAATGTCGAAATCTATACAAAACTAACTTAAACTTTTATGTTTTTGAACTTTGTTTTCAGTATTTCTGTTTACAAGGCATTGTATAAGAGTTTTGGAGGTTTTGCTGCAGATGTTGTAGCAGCTATAGATCAGGTTTACAAATCAAGAAACTAAATGTGAATAAACATTTTAGCTTTTCTTTCAAATATGAAGACTTTAATATAATGGTTGTGATTTTTTTTCAGGCAGCTCAAGATGGAGTAGATATATTAAGCCTATCAATTACACCGAATCGGAAACCTCCCGGTGTTGCCACTTTCTTTAATCCTATCGACATGGCATTACTTTCCGCTGTAAAAGCCGGAATCTTCGTAGTCCAAGCTGCGGGAAATACCGGTCCAGCGCCTAAAACCATGTCTTCTTTTAGTCCTTGGATATTCACCGTTGGTGCTTCTTCTCATGATAGAGTTTACTCTAATTCTTTAACCTTAGGAAACAATGTAACTATTCCAGGCATGGGATTCGCAAGTAAGTCATTACCATCTCAAACTATAACTTTCAACGATTCAAGTCGAAGATTATGGATTTATAACTTGTGTACTTTGTTTCTTTATAGTTCCTACAGATAGTGGAAAAATGTACAAGATGATATCTGCTTTTCATGCCTTGAACAATAGTACTTCTGTAGATAAAGATATGTATGTAGGTGAATGTCAAGATTATGAAAACTTCGATCAAGATCGTGTCTCAGGGAAACTTTTGATATGTAGCTACTCTGCTCGTTTTGTTCTCGGGCTTTCGACTATAAAACAAGCTTTAGATGTTGCCAAGAATCTATCCGCGACTGGTGTGATATTCTATATAGACCCGTATGTTCTTGGTTTTGAGATCAATCCAACACCGATGGATATGCCCGGGATCATAATTCCATCTGTAGAAGATTCCAAGGTGAGAAAACTAAAGCATTTGTTTAAAGGTTTATACAAAGTTTCTAATGATCTAACGATATGGTTTTCTTGCAGACTTTACTCAAGTACTATAACTCTTCTATTCAAAGAGATGTAACCACTAAAGAAATTGTTAGTTTTGGAGCGGTTGCAGCCATAGAAGGCGGTTTAAATGCTAACTTTAGTAACAGAGCTCCTAAGGTAATGTATTACTCAGCAAGAGGACCTGATCCTGAAGACAACTCTTTTAACGACGCAGACGTATTAAAACCGAACCTCGTAGCACCTGGAAACTCTATTTGGGGTGCTTGGAGTTCTGCTTCAACGGATTCTACCGAGTTTGAAGGTAAACTATATACAAGTGATCAAAACAGAGGATTTTCCTATTGACGTTTTCTTCTGTTTTGCTCTGTTTAGGTGAGAAATTTGCGATGATGTCCGGTACAAGTATGGCTGCTCCTCATGTAGCTGGTGTGGCTGCATTAATCAAACAAAGTTATCCACAGTTTACTCCTTCAACAATCTCATCCGCGCTTTCAACAACGGCTCTCCTAAATGATAATAAAGGCAGTCCGATAATGGCTCAGCGAACTTATTCCAATCCCGATCAAAGCCTCTATACCGCAACACCGTCTGATATGGGGAGCGGTTTTGTTAACGCAACGGCAGCTTTAGACCCTGGTCTAGTTTTTGATACAAGTAAGTATGTATTAATATTAGGTCACACAACTAAAAATTTTATTTTTCAACCCAAAATATCTCTTTCCTATGTAGGTTTTGAAGATTATATATCATTTCTTTGTGGGATCAACGGCTCGGATACGGTGGTATTCAACTACACCGGATTCCGCTGTCCCGCTAACAACACACCAGTCAGTGGTTTTGACCTCAATTTGCCATCAATTACAGTATCGACACTTAGTGGCACACAAACTTTCCAAAGATCGATGAGAAACATAGCCGGCAATGAGACATACAATGTTGGTTGGAGTCCTCCTTATGGTGTTTCAATGAAAGTATCACCTACTCAATTTTCTATTGCTATGGGAGAAAATCAAGTACTTAGCGTAACCCTCACGGTGACAAAGAACAGTTCCAGTTCTAGTTTTGGCAGAATCGGATTGTTTGGAAATACAGGACACATTGTTAATATTCCTGTAACTGTCATAGCGAAAATCGCTTCGAGCTGATGATAGATAATTTTTCTTTTACCATTCAATTGTTAAAGGTACATTTTTTATTTGATGCAATGTAAAACCATATAATTAAGTAAACTCTAATCTTCAAGCGTTTCGTCCATCTTTGTTGTCTTTGCTTGGAGAAGAAGGTAACTTTGCGGATTCCTCTTGCGCTCCAGATGGGTTTGTTGCAATATTAGGGTTAACCATAGTGAAAGGTGGGTACTTAGGGAAAGGCCATCCCTTTAATGGAAACTTGTGACTGAAGAAACCAGCAATCATGGATTTTGCATTTCCAGAGTTGATCTTGTTCATTGAAGACGAATTATTCATTAGGGTTTGAGCTGATTTTGGTTCTGATGATTGAAGTTTTGGGCCACGGAGTGAGAGTGCGGGTTGGGAACTGAAGAGGAAGAAGACGAGAAGGAGTAAACAGAGAGAAGAAGCTTTTGAGATTTTCGACATTGTTTGCTTTGGTGTTTTTGAGCTCTTGTTTGTGATTGTGTTTTATGGGGTTTCTTGGTAATCTTATATAGAAGTGGTGATTTTTTGAGTTTGTAGAAGAGATGTGTTTTTAACGTTGGGATTCTACTTCTTACCTAAACCAGTATTCGAATTAAAAAGGTTCATGATTTGAGCATGACCATGAGAGATGATTTATGGTTGATAACGAGTATGGGTATTGATAACGATTAACGAGTATAGGTAATGGATATTTTAGTAACCTAACCCTAGTCGTGAGAATTGTTTTAAGAATAAACCATAAGAAGAAGGTTTTACAAAGAAGAGACGAGCCAAATGCTTACACAATCTGATCAATCACATTCACTCGAGATACACACCACACACTCAAGAAGAAACAAAGAAGTAAGAAAAGAAAAAGAAAACAACAGGGGAACGAGACACGTGTGTATGTTTTCAGGGGACGACCGAGGGAGATGCGGTGGTGGAGCAGCATTTATTAGGTTGGACGAGACGAGAGATTGACGCGGCGGAGATGATGAGCATAAGGATTACGCCGGCGAATGCGGCGATTAATGCTCCGGCGCCGTGATCACAGTAAGTGGCGAATCTATCACAGATTTTGTCCCATCTCGCGTGTTTGTTCCCGTTCTTTCCTACCTCCGCCATGAACGCCGCCGCGTTTGCTGCCGCCGAAATTAGAGTCACATTTAGCTGTTTTTTCCGACAAGAAGAAGCCAATGTAAGCACAAATATGAGTCTACTCATAAGTTTAACACTAAAACTAATATAAACCATACCAAAACATGCATTAAACAGAATCGAATCTAAACATGAACCGGATTATCCATCTCTACATTAGTTTAATTTAGCAATTAATCGATTAGAAAACAATCAACCAAAAAAATCCTAAACATCATGTAATCAAATGAAATACTTCTTTTAAAAAGTGTGAATAATACTAAACTAAAATGATTAAAAAAGTATATGAACGTAACATCTCCAACTAGTTGGTCTATATTCGTGAACAACTAAAATTAAGACTTTTAGAAGAAAAATAGTAATTTATACAAAATAATACATATGTGTGTATATTTATATATTTACCATGTCAAGAATGGCGACTGAGAGAAGCCGAAAACCAGTGAACTCCATTTTCCCTCCAAATATCTGAAGAGCAATCATCAACAAGTTGTGGAAGCTCACCATTGCATTAGCTACTACGAAAAACCTTTTATACACCAAAATCATCAAAAAGATTAGTCTCAAAATCAACATTTAGAATACAGATTGTTAATTAAAGTGTTGTTAAGGCTTACACAAAAGCTGGTGTGTGGTCGAACTTAGCAGTAAAAGTAGCTTGAATTGGAGTATTTCCAACTTTGCCCACAATAAAAGTCTTTGTCTCTTTGTTGAGTCCCATTACAATAGCTGCAGATAACGTGGCTGAGAAGGCAAGTAATCTCAGCCCTAAGAGTATTTTGCAGCTCTTACCGCTCGTAGCAGCCAATGTAAGCTTTGAAACCGCCATTGTTTGAAGATGAAAATGGTCAAATTGTTTTTGTTTTGCAATGTGTAGAGTGTTTGTGTCTTTATATATATTGAGTATTTGAGTGTTAGTGATTGGTCTTTTGTCTGACCATCTAACTTTTGGAGGGTTAATTTTAGGTTTTGGTGGTTGTGAAGATTCAGTGAAAACGTTAGATTTGAACCTTTTTTTTTTTTTTTTAAAATGTTTTNTGGCAAGTTAACTT
>Ga0041059_1001919_pt1 | contig 16092 bp, 11 predicted proteins | sample AraColnosormetaG_FD_56232 | JGI IMG/M metagenome (GOLD analysis project Ga0041059, IMG submission 56232) | Arabidopsis roots microbial communities from North Carolina, USA - Col MF nosort | ecosystem: Host-associated > Plants > Roots > Unclassified | place: USA: North Carolina | collected...
TGATGTGTTGAGAAAATTGATGGACCAACCATAGACCGTGTGGGCTAGCCCATTAAATCCGCGGACATAATTGGTCTTTAGACCATTTAACCCGTTTTCGTTACGGGTCGACCATGGACTGTCCATAATGTTGTGGACTGGGCTTAGCCCATGGTCAGATGACCATTTGACGGTTCTAATTCCATCACCAAGGGAAACACGATTTAGAATCACCGGAGATTAACCGCAAATATTTCAACTCATATGGAAGTCTATGCGGTAACAATGAAATTATGGCTTTGGGAACATTTGTGAATATCAGACTTGTTAACAAGCTATTAAATGGATAAGTTTGCCCTAAGACAGTTCACATTCCTATTGGGTGAAAATCTTTTTCTTCGATGCTGCCATGGTTTGTGTTTCTTGGCTTAATTTTCCCAAGGAAATCTTGTGGGTTTAATACTGATTGTATAATGATAATGTCTGTTTTTTTTCAGAGATACAAAGCAGCTTGTTAGGCCACAATTATTCTGGTTGGAGCTGAGTATGGTAGTGGTAGCTCCCGTGATTTAGCTGCCAAGAGACCCATGTTACAGGTTTGAACCTCCCTCTATATCTCTTTCTCTCTCTGAAGTTTGTGTCCTAAATTCTTTGAGGCAAAATTTTGTTGTTTTTACAGGGCGTTAAAGCAGAGTGATCTCAAATAGTTTAGAAAGGATTCACCGGAGTAATTTGGTGGGAATGGAAATCATCCCATTATGTTTTAAGTCTAGTGAGGATGCAGACACCCTTGGATTGATAGGTAAGGAGCTTTACACTATCCATCTCCCAATCGATATTTCAGAGATAAGACCTGGGGAAGATGTTACTACCAATACAGACACTGGGAAATTTTCCACCTGCATAGTCCGCTTTGACACTGAGGTATATTGTCCACTCCCATTGTTCAAAATGTTGTTTGGTGAAGAAAAATAGATTTCATTGTAAAGTAAGGGTAAACGTGCATAGGTGGAACTCGCTTACTTCAACCACAGAGACATACTTTCATATGTCATCAAAAACTTGAGCAATCAATGAAGAATCAGGTGGTGATGATCCTTTGTAATTATTTCCACAGCAGCGCCAACATTTGTGCGGTTGCGAATAGAGAAATAAGATTGTTCTTTCTTTTTGTCAGAGTTTAATTCATTTCATAAGCAGATTCGAGTCTGTCGACGATTAGTTTTACTTCACCAAAATGATCTTATTCATAGAGTCTTATAATGGCAATGTGTTATTCAAATGCGATGGTGATTTTGAGTGTATGAGAGATGAAAGCTGACTAGTATTTATGTTTGTACAATATAGTTGGATTCAAGGTATGATATATTTGGTATATGAATGTCTACTTTTGTTTAGCATCTATTTAGGTATAAATATAACTACGTAAAGAAACTCGTGCATGTAAATCTTATGTTATTAATTTATGAGAGAACAATCTAAGAAAAAGTCAAAGTTTTTATACTGAATCCTAAGATATCAAAACTAAATTTTCTAAATGCGGTAAAATATTCTAAATTAAAATGATGATGTAGCAATATTATGCAAGTCACACGATCTAAAATAACTTTGGCTAAACTTATGAAGTGCATTCTATTTTCTTTCAAGTTATAAAGTTATCGCACTTCAGTGCAATTAACTTTATGGTACTTTATTTGGTTCAATTAAAAATATTAACTTTTGTTTAAAGGATTTGTGACAAAGATTTACGTTGTACCGCAACTGGATGAGTATCTTAACATACCCATGAATTCTTGAAATCAATAAAATACACACAACACATTACATAAACATTTTTTCCAAAAGAAAAAAAACATAATTAGTTAAACATAGGATAAAACTTAAAAGTCTTCTTTGCTAATTATAATGGGGTCCTTATCAGCTCGCCACCCACATGGGTTAGCGATATAAACCATCAAATGTAGATATTTGAAAATATCTTACTATCTTGGGATTAGCCGCATTCACTTTCTCCCTCATACTTTTGTTTCTCAAGTATAAGAAAGCTAAGAAAACAATCCAGTCAAGCCAAGTCCGTTAGAATCCGGAACACTCTGTCGTTGTCTAAGTACGGTAATTTACGTCACTAGCTAGCTTCATGAGGCTATAAGAGTTATAAATACTGATTATTTCTCTGTAACAAAAATTGCCAGGACACTTAGACAAACCTCTAGGAGATATTTTCTAATATAAGTAAAAGGTATGGATCTATTTGAAACTTTTAATTTTGGTCACATCATTTAACCAAATGAAAGTTGAGGAATCAGTCATATAATTGGATTAAATACTTTTTAATTTTTAATGTTCTTTTTATCATCTTTGTTTAATACATGATAAAAAAAATATATTATAAGTTTTTGTGTATTAATGATTAATAAATTATGACATTAACTCTAAGTATCTCATATACTTTTGAAAAAAAATGGTAACATGTTTTCGAGAAATTGTTGAGGTATGCTTGAGGAGAATTTGAGCAAAACATATTTGTTAGATCGGATGAATATTGAGGAATTTTTGAGGAATATTGTTTGAAAAGATAATTGTGAAGAAAAGATTTCAGAATGTGGTGGGACCACATTCATCCTTTTATTTTTGTTTGAATTGTTAAGAAATACTATTTGAAAAAATAATTTTGTAATTTACCTCTTTTTCAAAGTAGTAACTTTTTTTTACCAAAAAAAATGGAAATGAATTATGTGCCTAGTATGTTTTATATTTTATAATATTTATTTCAGAATAGTGTATATTGAAGTTGTAAGATCGCGATATATATAATATTTTTATTTTGGTAAGGAAATATTTCAACTATAAATCCAATATTTTTTTAGTTCTTGTGTTTGTTTGTGTTATTTTGAAAGAAACTTTGGTTAATTTTAATAGAACAAATAAATAAGACAAATATTGATAAATAAGTTCTATCTACAATATGATTTTAAAGCAATATATTTTTATTTTGCATAAAAGGCTTTATATATTCAAAATTATTGGGATTTTAAAAAAAACATTTACAAGGTCCCATATTAAAAACAAAAATAAATCCAGGAACTATAACTTTCAATAGTATAAATTTTTTTATATTAAAATTTGCTAACTTTATTTTAAGTTTTTTAATCAACAACTCTATTAGATTGACTCTAATAAGTCAATGCTGAGGAATTTTGTTTGCAGATGTGATAATATGAGGTTGGGTATGAATATTCGTGCCAAGTGATCCAGTAATATCCCAGTTTCAGGAATATGGTGGTGCATGCGAAAATTTTTAAAAGAATTGATTTGGTCATATATGTTACCAAAATGCACATTTGTTTTGGTCAAATGTCTTGAGAGAAATTCATAGTTTAGCATGTTTGGGCTCGAGCAATTTCAGGATGAGTGACCTTTCCGGAAATAATTGTCGAAACCGTGTGAGTGAGAACAAAACACGAAAAAGATAGTCTCTCGGACGTAGCGGACCGAGTGTCAGACAAAGATGGATCCGTGGGCCCGAGAGAGAAGATGGGATCCACTGATAGAGACAGTCCGGACGTTACCAATTTAATCCATTACAACCGTCGTGTCAATAATCAAAATTAGATACTTATTATCGTAATAAATACAATTAAGAGAAACAAAGAGAACGTGAACCACTTAGTTACAATCATAAAATTACCTCAGCAAATTGGGAAAAATATAAACGAACAACACCCCGACTATAAAAAATGGTTGAAAAAAGTTCTAACTTTCTAATGAACATAATACATGTTTAGCTTTTACTGATTTCTATTTTTTGTCAAAATATTTTGTAACAAAAAGGATCATATCGTTAAATGGATTAATGAGGTTAAACTATTTGTTATCACCGTAGTTAAAGCGAAAAAGTCATTTAAATCATTATTGTCATAAGGAGTCGTTTGAATAACCCACAAAAACTTCAAATTGATTGCTACGGTTTGAAATCAGTTTTACCAACATTTTGCAAATTAGTTACTTGAATTCTCTTGTTCTCTCTTAATTTGATTCCTCTAGTTAATTATTTTTCATCCGATTAGTTAATTATTCTTATATGTTGTGTGTTTCGGAGACCCTGAAGTGCTATTTCATGTTTGATAAGTTTGGGATGATTCTCTCTTAGCTTTTACAAAAAGAACCACACAATCGTTATTTGCTTCAAGATCTTAGAGTAGCCTGATCTGACGCATATACTATTTGAATTATGTTTTTTCTCTTGTCATACATCTCTATAGACACTGAACATTATTGTCATAAGACTTTGCACAAATCTTCAATTATGGTTTGTATAGCTTAATGTCATATCTAGTTTTCAAAGAATATCTAAGAATCGTAATCTTGAAATCATCTGGAAAAGTAAAAGTTTTCTCCAACGTTAGCAACTCATTAGGATCTTCATCAAACTCTTAATCCTTCAACAAAATCTCTGTGAGATGTCAAAAGATCTGGAATCTTCTCCCTAAACTAAATACTATTTTTACTATATATGTCTGGAGTTAAAGTGGAGGCTTGTCCTAAGAATAGAGAAAGCGTGAGAAGCCGCCACAGAATCGACATGGTTCGCAAAAAGAAACTAAGAAGATTTTGGCGTCACTTTGAGAACTGACTTTATTTCATGATTCTTTAAAAGCGGATGATCAAATGCAGGCTGGTCTCTCATATGGACGCAATCTATAATATCACCATTAGTACTCTGTTTGTAGTTGATTTTGAAACAAACTATCAATATATTTATCATAAATATGTATATATATATATATGCATATATATGTAGATATATGACTCTGTATGCATTAAGTGTTAATTAGTTGCCCAAATGGATATATGTGACTCTGTATCATGTATTGAAATTTCTTTAGGAAGAATTATCGACTTGATCCTCTCGGTTTAGTTCCAGTAAAAAACACGAATCACTACACTCGAATAAAATCTAATCTGATCGGTCAGAAATTTTTGATTTTGTTTGGAAATAGAATAAAGAACCCTATACAAATTAAAACGAATTGATCCAATCAACTTGTACCAAAGTGAATCGAGTTACTAAACCAATATTTTGAATGCAAACTAATAGTTTGTTCTTGGTTTTATTTTGTCTTTGTACGAACACGAAAAAATTCACAAACCTAATTAGATCAAACCCAAATTCCACGATACATTATGCTAAACAATATAAACCCTAATTATTTCAATACATAGATCACATGGATGGTCATCACTGGAGCATTTTTCAAAGTGGAGGGTTGTCCTAATTATTTATAGTTTTAGTAGTAATTATATCGGATTTAATTATCTCCATGCAACATCATGCAAAAAAGCATTGTAAAAATAAAATAGGGCGAACAATAATACAATATAGTTGACTAATTTAATTTTTTTATTTAATTTAACTACTCAAATGTTATTAGTTATTATTACTTTCTCAGTCAAACTCGAAGTGTTAAACACTATTGTTACTGAAATTAACCGCAAAAAAGAATCCTCTAACCGAATAGAATCTAACTGAAATAAATAATCCACATTTATTGTTATCTTAACTAAAACAATAAATACAGAAAAAAGAGTAGCAATAAAATCAAATCGGAGATATCTCGTTTCTTGGCGGAAAAAGAAGAAGCAGAGAAAGTGACGATGGCGAGCTTAGCCGACGGAGGAAAACGCCGCGTCAGTTACTTCTACGAGCCAATGATCGGCGACTACTACTACGGCGTTAACCAGCCAACGAAACCTCAACGAATCCGTGTCACTCACAACCTCATCCTCAGCTATAACCTCCACCGCCACATGGAAATCAACCACCCAGACCTCGCCGATGCTTCCGATTTCGAAAAATTCCACTCGCTGGAGTATATCAACTTCCTCAAATCCGTCACGCCGGAAACCGTAACCGATCCTCATCCTTCCGTCTCTGAAAACCTCAAGCGCTTCAACGTAGATGTGGATTGGGACGGTCCTGTCTTCCATAACCTCTTCGATTATTGTCGTGCTTACGCTGGTGGTTCTATTAGCGCCGCCGCGAAATTGAACCGTCAAGAAGCCGATATTGCCATAAACTGGGCCGGTGGTATGCACCATGTGAAGAAAGATAAAGCTTCTGGCTTTGGTTATGTCAATGACGTTGTGCTTGCGATTCTCGAGTTACTAAAATCTTTCAAGGTACGTAACTGTTTATTTGATTTTCAAGATTAAGAGTTGATTGTTGAATCTTTGATGCTTTAATAATTTTGATTTTGGTAGAGAGTTCTCTACATAGAAATTGGTTTTCCTCATGGTGATGAAGTGGAAGAAGCATTTAAGGATACTGATAGAGTAATGACTGTTTCTTTCCACAAAGTTGGGGACACCGGAGACATAAGTGACTATGGGGAAGGGAAAGGACAATACTATTCACTCAATGCACCATTAAAGGATGGTTTGGATGATTTTAGTCTTCGTGGTTTGTTCATTCCTGTTATCCACAGAGCTATGGAAATCTATGAGCCAGAAGTAATTGTTCTTCAGTGTGGTGCTGATTCTTTAGCTGGTGATCCGTTTGGTACATTCAACTTGTCTATCAAGGGTCATGGTGATTGCTTACAGTACGTAAGATCTTTTAATGTTCCTCTCATGATCTTGGGGGGTGGAGGTTATACTCTTCCAAATGTTGCTCGTTGCTGGTGCTATGAGGTTTCTCCTTTGTAACTTGGACTTTGTGTTTTTCATATTCATGCAATTCTTTGTTCTGAAAAAGTGCTTTTTAATTGTTGCAGACGGCGATTGCGGTTGGAGAACAACTTGACAATGATCTCCCAGGCAATGATTACATGAAGTATTTTCGTCCAGATTACAAGCTTCATATATTGCCAACCAACAGGCAGAATTTAAACACACGATTAGATATTATAACAATGAGGTAACCTTTTAAAAAGGCTGATCAGTTTGGTGCCAATATAGTTGAGATGTTTACAACTTTTGCTTTCTAAACCTCTTTGTAAATCCATTATAGGGAAACTTTACTAGCGCAACTTTCTCTAGTAATGCACGCACCTAGTGTACCGTTTCAAGACACTCCATCAAGCAGTCAAGCCACTGAAGCGGTAAAATCTTTATTCATTCGTTCATTACTACTTTATCTTTCTCATTACTGGATATGTTTTAATTTGTCCAATGAGGTTATTAAGATTCGCATGACATATCTTTAGGCGGAAGTGGACATGGAGAAGAGAAATGATCCACGCATTTGAGTGCAATCCAAGTTATGAACCAGACTCTAACAACGATTAGCATTTTCTTGGATAAGGCAAATGGTAAAGTAGTGTCATAGGAGAAGGATTCTTCATATTCAAATTTCACCTTTTTCTGAGTTTGTTCTTAGAGCATGTACAGAAAAGAACGATTGATGTATAAAATCAACATTGTAGAGATACTACAATAACATTCAAATATTATAGAAAGCAACAGATTTTTGTTGACAAAAGTCTCCACAAATTACATATAAGGCACATTCTGCAACAATTCAATGTAAGAAAGAGAGAACAAATGCATGGTAAGTTACAACTAATGATATCTATATCTATATGCAGCCTGTTCAACTAGGAAAAATCAACAATTACACACATGGAATTTTTCATTGTGATAAGAAATCAGATTCTTTAGTCCCTTAGTCAATAAAATAATCACGAACCAGCAAAGTATATGACTCAACAACAAGAGTCCTGATATTGCATATCCCAAGACCATAAACTCATCACATAATATATGCTAATTATTACCGAAAAATGAGCTTCTTAATGCCTAAAATTCTGATTTGAACTTGGCTCGTACGCTCATAATTTAAAGCTCAGCCAAGAACATCATGATAGCCAACAGAGATGCATACACTTTCTTGAATTAAAATCCCAGATCACAATGAAGTAAAGTTATCTAAGTAAAATTTAATTATTTTCAAAAAAAAACAATATTCATGGCTTTTGTTCATCATTCCTTTCTTGAATCAAAAGGTTATATATTTGATGAGAGTAAAGAACAGAATAATGATACAATATACATTCTCTTATATAGAGATGAGATTTCCTAATCAAAGATAAAACCTAAATGTAAATCATATATATTTGATAAATGTAAATATTACTAAAACTAAGATATGATAATATTTTAGATCCTTCTGCAATCTTCATGATTTCCATATTCTTGGGCGATCATCTCAACCATCAATGATTGATTTCCAGTTTCCCCAATAAAAGTAGCTTTAATTCAAATCATAATAGGATAATCAGTTCTTAAATACTTTGGAAAAATATATGGATAAAATCAGAAAAATAAACCTCTTTCAAATAGGAATAAGAAAAAAAATAGGAATTAATCATTTTGATTTTCTAGTTGATGTATTGATCATATAGTTGAGTATTCTTATAATGTAAATTAGCCGATCAAGATTTAAATATACTTTTTAAACGTTTCTTTTTAAGCTGATTAGGTTTTAGAAATTCTAGGGGAATTAGTTTCATGAGTTTTTATAATTTTGTTTTGCAAATATTGTTCAAAAATCAAAAATCATTAAAAATCTGAAAACATATTTATGGCCTAAAGGCTAAAAGTTGGATATAATTTATTTATTTTCGGTTGGATATATTTTGCTTAGTTTTATCCCGTGTGTATTTTTTCCTTATTTATATATAGTAAACGAGAACGTAGACAGAACAGAGTTGGGATGGAGACAAAGAAGAGAAGAAGAAGAAGAAGGAGATGATTTTCTTAACAGATGATCTATGGGCAATTATACTTGCGAGATTACCACTAACAATCATCACCACTTCAAAACTAGTTTGCAAGCAATGAAATCGCTCATAGAATCTCCCTTTTTCCGCAAACTTTTCAACACCCACCATCAAAACTCTCATTCTTCATGGTCAATCCTCTGTAGAGTCCTACCTGAAGAAGTCGTGGCTCACTACGAAAGCGAGACTTGGGGTCTTTCACGATCTCTAGGTTCTTACATTTCTTCTTTCATAACCCACAAATTCAATACTCAATTCCCATACGTTACACTCGTCGTGGCTTACACTCATGTTGGATTGATTTTGATCAGTTCTTGCAACAAATTACTAACTTACTATGTGGCTAATCCGATCTCAAGACAATGTGTCGATAATATATCACTAAAATTTTCTTCAAAAGTTTCTCTAAACTGTATTACAATGTTTTCACAAACTTTCATCGATACCTAAATAGTTTATATCTTTATTTTCATAAAAATTTGTGATTAAAAATAAAATTCGTTAGAAATTAGAAATTTTATTAATCTTTGTAATAAGAAAGTAAACTTATAACAATTTTAAAGTATCTTTTTAATATTTTCCATTTTAATTTTAGTTAAATACATATTTTTCTTCCTATATGATTGATTGCATCTTAAATCGCATATCTTAAAGTGGCAGAAGAGTAAATAAAGTGGTCATCAAAGGGCAAAATAGTAAAAACACCACCTCGACTCTTTTTTTCTTCTGTCTTGGACATAAAGCTTGATTCAATTCCATTCCTTATTGTTATATACACATCTCTGATTCAACTCCACCGAATTCAGAAGATCGAAGAAGATGAGTAGAGGAAGCGGCGCTGGTTATGATCGTCACATCACTATCTTCTCACCGGAAGGTCGTCTCTTTCAAGTTGGTCAGTACTCTCCGATTCCCACTCTCAATTCCTTTTCGAGCTCTGAAAACTGAATACACACTTTTGCTTTTGTAGAATATGCCTTCAAGGCCGTGAAAACAGCTGGTATTACTTCAATCGGAGTTCGTGGGAAAGATTCGGTTTGCGTCGTTACCCAGAAGAAAGTTCCTGTGAGTGAATCTCTCTTTTCATTGTCTCTCGTTTTTTTTAGGGTTTGCAAAAAAGTTGCGTCTTTTATTGAACCATTGTATGGATTTAGGTTTCTAGTAGATTGAGGATTGTTGGTGTATCTTACCCATTAGGGTTTTTGTTTTTGGGTTGGGACAGGACAAGCTTTTGGATCAGTCTAGTGTTACACATCTGTTCCCTATCACCAAGTACATTGGATTGGTAGCTACTGGCATTACAGGTTCGTTTCATGACCCTTTTATCTCCTCTTAAGCTGTAGAATTTATTGCTATGGATGGTAATTTGAACATGTGAATTTCGTTTTCAGCTGATGCAAGGTCTTTGGTTCAACAAGCAAGGAATCAAGCAGCTGAATTTCGGTTCACTTATGGATATGAGATGCCTGTTGACATTCTTGCTAAATGGTATCGTTGCTAATCGACTTGGTGTCTCTTTTTTCAGATGGTTCTTTAACTTCTTAGTGGAGGCTGGCTTATAGTTATTGATCTATCTAGCTCTTCTGTGATAAATGGTGTTGCTGATAAATAACTATTTTACTTACAGGATAGCGGACAAGTCACAGGTCTACACTCAACATGCTTACATGAGACCCCTTGGAGTTGGCAAGTTTGCTATCTTTTTCTTTTCTTAAGACCAATCTAGACATTAGTGCCTACTTGTGTTTGATGCGTATTATATCACCTTCACGTTTTGATGAATATTATTGGCTGACAAAAGGAATTTTCTTGTTGTCTCTCTTTATGAAGTCGCTATGGTAATGGGTGTTGATGAAGAGAATGGTCCCTTACTTTACAAATGTGACCCAGCTGGACATTTTTACGGTCACAAGGTATTATCTATCACTCGTAGCTTATACTTTAACTAAACTTGTCTTCTAATACTTACTGTTTTGATTGCTTTTGCTGGCCTGCATCAAGATTTATTGATAACATATCTGAATAATATCGTCTTACAAGCATATTGACATACACTACACACTATTTACTGCTTGTCACTAACATAGAAGAAAATGCCTCAGTCTATAAGTCATTGTGATAAGCATAAACGAAAAAAGTATAATATGACTATAGGAGTGAGTTAGTCATAATTGCGGAGAGTTTTGGTCATTTGGGTTGTTTGTGGTAAGCCTTTCAGACTTTGGGATAGGTTTGGGTACTCTATAAGATAGCATAACTCTCACTTTAGTTCTTTGTATCCGGTTGCTCCTGGGTTCATTAGTTTACTTGTTTTCATTTGTAGATTTACAGAGAAGAATAAAGGAAACTTTTTCAATCCTGTCTTTCTCATTTCGCTGATCTTAACACTTTTTAGGAATCTTATGTATAAAGGTTTTTAAGCATCGTGCTCATTTCTACTTTTAGTAACTGATTGATCCTAGGTTGAAACAAAACACGTTTTGTGTATCTATTCAATGACATGACTACATACAGGTTACACATGAGTCTTCTGGACTATATGACCAAGATCTCTAGAGGATAGGATATACAAAAAAATTATTCTCTCTCTCAAAAGTCGTAGATATTTCATGTTAATTGAAAAGCAGCTAATAGACAAGCAACTGTATTCGTGCAGGCAACTAGTGCTGGTATGAAGGAACAAGAAGCAGTCAATTTCTTGGAGAAGAAAATGAAAGAAAACCCATCTTTCACATTTGATGAAACCGTGCAGGTAAATTATTTGCATTATCTTTCATATTTTCCCTGCTTATGTTCGAATACGGTAACATATGTTCATTTAGCTGCTGATTACTTGTGCTGTTACTTTGTAGATACAAATCTATTAATATTCTTGATGAAGTACCAAATGCACATTGTTCCTCACGTTGATATTTTTATACGTTTGTAGACTGCCATATCGGCTTTGCAATCTGTTCTTCAAGAAGACTTCAAGGCTACTGAGATTGAGGTATACAAAACTCTTCTCGTATATGATGGCAAGTTTATTGTATCATTTGTGGGTTATATATCTTATCAAACCGTTTGGTGAAATGATAGGTAGGTGTGGTGAGAGCAGAGAACCCGGAATTCCGTGCATTGACAACGGAGGAGATTGAGGAGCATTTGACAGCCATTAGTGAACGAGACTGATCAACTTAGTGAAACAAGTGTGAGTTACGTTGCTTCGCTTCTATCAGACATTCCTCTAAAGTGACCACTCTCCATCGATCTTTTGTTTGGTCTTCCTTCCATAATTTAATTTACTTAGTCAACCCAGCAAACTTGAAAAACAAAAATGCACTGTAATGCTTAAGGCTGTGAGAGTTTCCGAGTCTTTTGACTCTTCAGAAATGACACCAACTTTACTCATATCATCACTTTCTAGCTTTTTATTTCTATCGTTGCAGTTGCTGTGTCTTCGTCTTCACCAGTTCTTAAACTCGAATTCGTTTTAAGGTTTCAGTTGTTAGAAAGTGAGGGATCATTCTTACCTTTCAACAAAAAAGGTTTAGGTTATGGATTCCAATTTTTTAGGATCAGTCAAAAATTTTAGGATCAGTCAAATTTTTTTTACATCGGCATAATGCTTAGGGCTGGGCATAAAATCCAAAAATTGATCAAAAATCCGGCTCCGAAACCAAACCGAACCGAATAGTCACAAAATCCGAATACATAATGGATATTCCTATCTGAATTATCCGAAACAAATCCGATCCGAACCAAAAATTGAACGGATATCCGCTAATCCTAAATAAAATTATATATCTAAAAATATTAGTTATAATTTATATCCAAAAAATACTAAATAGCAAAAATATCCGAAATAACTTTACTGTCCGATTTTTTTACTTTTATTTGTTAAAATTATACAATGTTTTGCAAAATTAAACCAAATTTTAGTAAAATTAAACGATTTTTATTAAAATTGTACAATTTTTTAATTTGTTTTTTTTTTAAATCAAAAACTGATCCGAAACCGTTCCGAATCTAACACCATCCGAACCGAAACCGAATTCGAATAATCATATAATCCGAACGGATAATAAACTCCCTCATCCTAATTATCCGAATCTAAAATAACCCGAACCAAATCCGCTCCAAAATCCGAAATTTTCATTATTAATGCTTGCAACACCCAAAATCACTCCTAGATAAACTTACTTGAGCCTAGTTGAAGGCCTATAGGCTATATGAGATGATCATTTTGCCCTGTGGCCTCTTAAACTTTAATGTCAATTATTTACAAAAGGAAAGTAAAGTGATCCTGAAAACTATCAATTAAAAAGTGAAGTATGTGTACATCATATAGGTTCGTGTCAAGCATTACAGACATAATGATTGTAAGTTTAGATAGTACTTTATCAAACTCCAGCTGTTAGAGACGTGGATGACTTAAAAAACATATAGACGAGTGATCTATAACGCGTCTTTCTATAACACCAAATGTATTTTTTTCTTTTCTTTAGGACCAAAAGTTATTACAACTTGATTAGAAAAACAACAATATGTTTAACACTTTTGCTTTCTTTGATTGAAGAATCAAACAAGGAAAAAAAAATCAACTTTACCTCTAACCAAAACCTATTCTAGGTATAGAAAGCAAAACCTAAACTAGATTTTTTTTGTTTTTTTGGTGGTAAGAATGTATTACTATTTACATCTTATGTAAAAAAAATGAAAAGATTACGAATTGAGGATAGAAGAGAACTCAGTAGTCAGTACCGTTCCCCTCCGGCCTCGTTACGCATTGGTGAATTATATCCGTTTCTCAAAGTTATCCGGTGGTTTCTTGCCGTGTGTGCGGGCGACCGGAACTTTTGATGGTTATCAGTCGTGGAAACGTTGCGAGGCTTGTCGAAGTTTTGAAGACTTGTCTCTTTAACTTCACGGCGTGTTTTGTCGAAGTTTTGAAGACTTGTCTCTTTAACTTCACGGCGTGTTTTGTCGAAGTTTTGAAGACTTGTATCTTTAACTTCACGGCGTGTTTTGTCGAAGTTTTGAAGACTTGTCACTTTAGTTTCACGGCGTGGCTTGTCAAAGTTTTGAAGACTTGTCTCTTTAACTTCCCGGCGTGGCTTGGTAGGAACGGTGTAAGTGAATATCCCAATGGGAATATCATCTTTGTAATCTTTGATGTCTTGGAGAACGGAGACAACAGTGCTAATGTCTGGCCTTGTCTTTGGTCGGTACCTTAGGCATTGATAAGCTAGAGTTGCTGCCTTTCGTGCTCCGGTCTCTGAGTACTGATCTTCAAGCCTCGGGTCCATTATTCTCCCGAGTTTACGTGCGTCGTTGAGCATTGGACGAGCCCACTCAACGAGGGTTTCTTTTCTTGATGATCTCGCTATGTCCACCGATTTCCGACCTGTCAACAGCTCAAGCAACACCACTCCAAAGCTGTACACATCACTCTTAGCCGTTAAATGACCTGTCATTATGTACTCTGGCGCCGCGTACCCTTGTGTGCCCATCACGCGAGTCGACACATGTGTATCATCGCCTTGTGGTCCGTCTTTTGCTAGCCCGAAGTCCGAGAGTTTCGCTGTATAATCCTGAAAAAAGAAATCAAAACATCAAAAGTCTATTCAAATCCAAAAGCAATTATAATTTTGAATGGTGACCATGGATGTAATTTGCGGTTCCACCATAATTTGAATAGAAAGAAACAAATATGTCCATTTTAGGTTATTGTCCGCTCTAAAACTAAAATGGTCTAGTTTGGTGTAACCCTTAAGATCAAAAAAGAAGAATGCTTGCTTACAGAATCTAACAAGATATTAGAGGCCTTGAAATCGCGATAGATGATGGGCTTCTCGGCTTCATGTAGAAACTGTAGACCCTTTGCAGCTTCATAAGCGATGTTCAACCTCGTTGTCCATGGCAGCGGTAGGGAGCACCCTGAAACAATTTCATCAGTTCTGGTTCTTAAAATGAAATGATCATTTCTATTTGATGGTTACAATAAAAAAAAGTCAACTCACTTCTGAAGAGTTGAGACTCCAAACTTCCACGAGGCATGAACTCATAAACAAGAAGTCTATGTGCTTCCTCGCAGCAATATCCGATCAGCTTCACCAGATTCGGATGCTTTAGTTTTCCCAAACACATAACCTCCGTCTGAAAAAAATCACCCCAAAAATAATATTAGTTAGACATTTAGACTCAATATTTTTGTATCTTAAACAGAGGACTAATGAAATGAATGTACGAACCATAAACTCACGGTGACCTTGAAGACCATCAAGATCAAGAAGTTTAACGGCAACGGGCTGAGCCTTAAGACCAGGACGGAGCTTGTCATCGATGAACCCTTTATGAACCGGACCAAACCCTCCTTCACCAAGAAAGTTGCTAGAAGAGAAGCTTTGTGTTATGACTCTAAGCTCTGCTTGTGTGAACACGTGGAGATCCGAGCCGGCGAGGGAGATTGAGAGATCTTCGGACAAGGTAGTGGAACTTGGATTACTTATGTCTAGAATCGACAATCCAAGAAACGATTTCTGTTTGGTAATCACACGTTCACCATCATCTTTCTTTGTCTTCTTGGGAGAATATATGTTGTCTGGATCTTGGAAACACAAAACCATCAATGATCTCCAAGATGATTTCTTCTTCACCGCCATTGTTTTGTTTGTGGAGGTGTTTTTTTTTCTTTTTCGAAATCTTCTAATGGTTTTGGTTTGTAATGGGAGAAAGAGATTTTAAAGTCGATGAGAAGAGGACCAAGACTTTGTATATTATTTCCTAATTCATATTTACTAACAACTATGTTACTTTCCTTACCAAAAAGGCAAAAAATTAGTGTTTTCTATTATGGGAAATAATAGTTTAATTAGAGAAAGAGGACGACGACTTCTTGAGGTAGGTTTATACTTCTTTCTGAAGTTTTAACCACGCTTTGACATTGTCATGTAATTCATGTTTAGACGAATAAGTTCTTAGTCGTGAGTGGACGGCTAAAAAGGAGAAGAAAATGACATGTTAACCTTTTTTCCTATAGAATTGTGAATACAATTAGATAATACCTTTTTCATACAATGATAGTTAGAATAGTAAAATTTTCTAATGGATTAGCTTTAGGAAAAATTAGCAAAAAAACATAGAAAACATGTAGTTTATTAGTTTTATGTTAATTAATGCCGTCAATGTGTTTCTTACCGAATTGATAAAAAAAAAAAAGCCCGAAAACATATGGTTTGGAAAAGCATTTGGATACTTAGAAATGTAAAAGATGAAGATTTATCAAAATGTCTATTACTATACTATATGTTTTTCAAAGAAACTAATAGATAGTCTATTATATAATTTACAC
>Ga0041059_1001920_pt1 | contig 16082 bp, 9 predicted proteins | sample AraColnosormetaG_FD_56232 | JGI IMG/M metagenome (GOLD analysis project Ga0041059, IMG submission 56232) | Arabidopsis roots microbial communities from North Carolina, USA - Col MF nosort | ecosystem: Host-associated > Plants > Roots > Unclassified | place: USA: North Carolina | collected 2013-09-02
AAAAAAAAAAAAAAAAAAAAAAAAACAATTTACACATTCAAAAACTTATAGAGCAACAGAAAAAGTTAAACTCTACAGTACAAATAAAGTGGGTAGGATAAACCTTACAGCTTATCTATAGTTCGTTTAAACTTTTAAACGTCACTTAGTGATAAAATAAAAGTATACTGTGTTGAGGAGTATCAGTATTAATTTTGCGTTTACGTATCATAAACTTCGATTTGCGTTGAAAGAAGAAATTTTTTACGACCATTATGAATCCCGATTGCATGATGCATACATTAGACTTTAGAGGATTCGTTGGGGGTTGTTTGCAGAACAAATTTAATTATTTTCTTGTTCTCACATCATACAATTGTTTTTATGAACAAAAATACTTTTAATAATATACTACATGTGTACGTTAAGATTAATTAAAGTGCATAAAAGTTAGTGACAAATAATAAAGAGTTGAATTGGAGAAAAGAAGCTGAAATTATGAAGAAGAGACGTTATTGTGGTTGGATAATGACAGAACTTGTTTTAAATATTTCACTTAAAATCTATCAGAACCACTTAATTGTATATGTATATATATATATATATTATATATACACATACTGTGCTTTTTTTAGAAAAAAAATTATACACATAGTACTGTGCCTATTATATATTGTGGAATATGGATACTGTTGTTTTACTAAATCAAATTTTAATGTATATAGTCTCTGTGTACTTAAATTTATTTAAAAATCACAAATTTCTTTTATTTTAACGATTCTACTATCACATGGTTTTAGTCATCAAAGTGAAAATTGTGTATACGAAGTAGTATATTAATGATTGTGTTTACACAACATCAATTGGTCGTTAATTATAAAATACACCATCAACATCAGATTGAATTTTTATTCATTGTCTAACTCAACTAAAAGAATGTGGAAACGTTAAATTTTCAACTCCTTAAAATTATTATGAAAGCTGTTGCACCAGTTTGAAAGTTACCAATTAAACATTTCAAGAAGAACTGGCTTAAATTCCTTTATTTTCAGCCGATTCCTTTATTTTGCTTGTGGCTTTTTAGCATAAAGTAAGTTTCTACTACTAGGACTCTAGGAGCATAGTATAATATTCGGAGATTAATTGTGTATGTTGGGTCGATAAGGCAGATTCAAGCTCGTAAATCGCGTAAGCTTGGGGGAAAACTAAAGAGACAGGAAGTGGAGGAAAGAGAAGATAACAGGCGCGTCAGACGCCGTTGGATGTTTGTCCCCGTCGGTTGCGATGCCTTCACGTAACAAGACAATCCAGCGAGGACCAGCTCACACTCGCACGTGCAGCCGCTGACACGCGTGAAGGATTCATTTAATGGTAAATTAAATTACTTAAAACATTGACTCAGTTCAGAGATATGCCTGAAGTTCAGAAGGGTGGCTTTCACGTCACGATGGGGAATATTTTTGGTCACCAACGAGTGATTTTTCACAAAAGTTCACCACTCAAAATGATTACCTTAAAATATGTCAAAATTGTCAAATTTCCCAAAATATGTAAGCTTCTTCAGTTCTTGTTCTCACCCCACCAATGTAACATTCTCCGGACAAGACATCTCAAAAAGTGTTTGACACTGCCAGTACTTCTCATTACTTTCTTGTTTTCGACTTTATTTGTCTTATTTAAATGTTTTTTTTGGTACAAATATGTATATATAACTAAATAAATAATTGAGGTTTTGATAAGAGAGAATCTCAATTCTTTTTTCCAAAAAAAAAGTATATATAATCGCTGTTACATACGTATAAAAACAGCTCTGGATTCGATTATGATTCTACCATGCTTAATAAAGTGGATAAAGATTTAATCAATTTTAATTTCATTACCGGATAGTCTAAACTAATGTTGGATACTGGATTATGAAGCTTGTTAAACGCTTGGCAGTTAGGCCAGCATTAAAATTTACGATCTGTAAATGAGTTTTATTCATTTTTAATGTATCTAGCTTACTATTTTTATGTGATTCATTAATTATGTCGGATCATATATTAATAATACAGCGTCCACATATAAAATTATGTACACACATAATATTATACACATCACTTACAAGTTTCATAATGTTTAAGCCTTTTTCAACTAAAAAAAAAAGTTTCATAATGTCTACCAAAAGGTCTTTTGCTTTTGTTTTTTCTTGATTTCATATTATATACATGGTATATAAAAAAAATATTCAATCAGAATGATTAAAAACAAGGTACTATATAGATATGATGATTGGGGAACAACACTGAGGATTTTCCTCAGTGTATATATATACATCTATACCAAATCACATTTTTTATTATAACATTCATGAACATATGTCACATAGGGACGTTTCGGCGATCACCCGCTAGTAAATCCAAACAAAATTTATTTTCATTTTTGATTTTCTTTTGCCATACTATATACAAAAAAAAAAGAGTTCTGTATAAGGTGTCTTCTTAAATCATACTACACTGAATTAATATAGAATACGAATTCGTATATTAATCGTGTAGTTTAGTAATCACGAAGAGAGAGAGAGGAGAGTAATGTGTGTGTTGACCGCATGGGAAGAAGAGAGAGATGTAGGTTGAATCTGAAACCAGGACGTGTGGGCGTGATTCTTCCCTTTCCCACCCATCCCCCGCGGATCCCGCTGACACCCGACCCGACCCGATCCGGGTGGGTTTACATCGGACTAACCACTCGCATCTCACGTCTTTTTGTCTTCGCTTGAAATCCAATCAGGATGGGCCATGTGGCTCTGAATCCCATGTTAAGATATTCTACACTAATTACTCTTTGGAAAAACAAAATCTGCAACCATTAATTCACTTGGATCATTACTCACTAAAGCCTAATTAACATGTTATGTAACCCTTTTCTTTGTAGATATCAAGAAATTTGAGAATAACTAGACATTTGGACTGTTGTGTGTATAATCTCTTAGCTCAGTGAATTGCATATGCTCATTAATGTTCATATCTTACATTTTCCTATTCTCTATATAGAGATTATTTAAATCAAATTGAGATAGCTTTAAATGACGTTAAAAATCAAACTATTTCCACTATAAAATCGAATTTTAATTCATGTAGTAATTCATTTGGGATGTAATTGTGCATATAAGACATAACCAATATCTTTTAAAAAGCTATGGACTGTTGTGTGTAGTATTATCTCGAAGCTCAGCGTTTCGCTAAACCGAGACAGCATAATTGTATGTAATAATATAAAAAAGCGGACAATAATTTTAACAGATTGCTATATCACATATATATCCATCTATAAGAAAAAATTTAAAATTTTTAAGAGGCATTTGTTTTTCTAGGCCTAAGTAATTTGTCATTATAGACATATATGTTGTCTAAATTGTACGGCTCTTAATTAGTCTATAATTACGTATTTTGTCTCCACAAATATGAAATAATTACGTAAGAAAACGAAAAAACAAACATAAGCATTTTACATAGTTTTTTTTTTATTTTTTATAAATAGATATACCGTTTAGAAACTTTGTAAGGTATTTTATAGAAACTTTGTACCGTTTTGTTTTTCTCAACCAAATTCTCAAAATATAGAATATATAAAAAATTCGGTTTCAGCCAAGTGGAAATGAAAAAGTTAATGGTTGATTAAAGTGAGAGATAAGGACGGACGTGTAATTAAGACAAAATCCAAACATAGCTCGATGTATCTTTTGGCACCCAATAACTTTTTAATCTATTAGCACATCCACATCGGAATTTGTCATATATGCTTTGCTTTTTTGGATATGTGACCTTATGTCATGAAATATAAATATAATTCGTATGAAAAGGCACTCTAGCGTAAGGACATATGTATAACTATCGAATTATTTGAATATTAAAGTCGCAATAGACAATTTCTTTATCGCTAAAACAAAGACAAAATATAGTCATCTATTGAATTATTTATAACAAGATATTACTAAATGTCATTTTCTAACCTAATCAATCAAGTTGGTGTTTACCATTCATCACCTTCACATCGTCCGTTTAAATCTTGCATACATTTCCATATTCTCTCCGCAGACTGAACTCTATTAGAAAGTTCCTTTTTATTTCTATCTACGAAACAATTTAACCACTGTAATCAAGATAATTGATCCACTATCTCTGTAATTATGCGGACCATCCCGATTATTTTTATGTATTGAAAACAGAGAAAATTGAAAAGAAAAAAAAAAGGGTTAAAAGAATGGACCACGTACAGCCGAGGTTGTCATGTGATGGACAGCGATTAACTTAGAAATTAGAATTATTAAATATCTTTGATCATCTTTTGAAACGAACAAATGCCTCGAGAACTCGGTGCCAAAATGTCAACGATTCTCTTAACATCAACTTAAGCATCAAAGCACAACGCATTTGGACTATTTAATTAAATGTAAATTACAATCATAATCTTCTTCTTAATTACTTACTTACTTTAATGATTAATTACTAGCAGAAACAATACTCTGTTCTCCTACAACATTTTCTATTTTTTAATATAAGAAAACTAATTTTCAACTATAAAATAGATACTATAAAAACGGATGAACGAAAATGAAAATGTATCTATTATATATGTAGTTAGATTTATCCTACCAAAAAAAAATGTAGTTAGATTTGTTGAAATTTTGTTTGATAAGTCATTTAAAAAAAAAAAGTAATTATCACGATAGTCTTTTCCTAAATGCAACCGTTTACAATTATCGATTCTGAAATTTACATAATGACAAAATTGAATACAGACATGAGAGTATTAGGATTACAACTATAACTGTAAGTTTCGTCGTTGACCAAAAACTAAAACTGTAAGTTTCGAAAGAAAACAAATTATTTTGGTTAAATGATTAATAGGGCGAATACTACTCCACTAGTACAAATAAATTATTTTATTGGCTTACAAAAACTGATGATTCTTTTATTCAGAAAAGAAATAGAGAATGTAAATCAAATAGTTGTAATATTTTGTAAACTTTTATTGCAGTGGCTAAAGTATTAAAGTCTTAAAAAAAAAAACTTAAGTTTGTCATAGTTTTGTAGAGATTATGAAAAAGAAATTTGTAATAAACATCGAAAGTTCAAAATATTGTTATCAAGTAAACTATCACAATAACAAACAGAGATACAGTCTTACAGAGTGTCAACACCCAAAATTAGAAAAAAATATTCAAAAAAATCAATCTATATATGTAAATATGGAGATAAAAGTACATTTTATATTCTGTCCCGATTTATAGATGCAAATATTTTACAGGAGGGAGCTCCGACATGTAAGGAAGTGCAAGCTTTGTTATTCTAATCTGTAAGAATTTTTGATAGTATGCAACAAAATGATTGCGTTTGATATCGCTTAATATTAAATATCGTGCATGAGAAGAAATAAGAAAATAAAAAGGGAGTTCGATAACGAAATTAACAATAATATGTATATATAGACGAAGTTAACTAATAACTAGCTTTCTTTATAACTATATTTATATGAATAAATAAAAAACACTTCGCCTTTTCTTCGGCTTATTCATATAAATTTATTAACGAATCTCACGTACACGAGCTCCTTTATATTAATTATGTACTAAACATTGATTTTAAGCACTAAAATACCATTGATCTGTTAATTTAAGTTGAAATTTTAACTTATATATATTTACCAAATGACATTCCATTCCCAAAGCAAATGCAATCTATTCGACGATTTTTTTTCGTTTCTTAGTTTCGTTTATGTTTTATTTTAGGGTGTTGGGCTTCAAAAACAATTTACATATGTCTCTTTAGTAAAACTTAATTTTGATCGATTACACTAAAATCGTCAAGACCAATTTTTCTTTCAAACACTTATACAAGTAAAAACATCCTCACCAAGGAATTTAGAACTTGAAAAATATCCACTACCAAATTGTTTTAGATAACATCAGGCCCGTAAAGATCATCATGCGATACAATCTTATATATATTACCAATTACCAAATGACAATTTCGTAGGAAATATCTTAAGAAACTACACAACTCCAATTGATATTGTAAATCCAGTCCCGTGGAAATATCTTCTATAAAGAAAGAATACAAGAGAAACCCAACTCTATTAGTGAGTAAGGATATTTCTCGAGAAGCATAGTGTAAATTCACTTCGTGCTCTTTGCAGATGTTGATGTCTGTTTAATTCAGCCATAAGACCATAACTCTGTAATTTACTTCCTCTTTTATTCTTTTTTGTTGAAATGTAAGGGATTAAAAAAGGCTTGACAAAAGTAAAAAAGTTGAAGGTCAAAGCCCACAATATGAATGGGCCTTGCGAGAAAATGCCCGAGGCAGAAATAAGAAGATGGAGTATATACAACTGATTAGGAAACGTATGTATGACTCGGGATATATTCAAAAACTTACGTAATAGGAGAAAAAAAGTAAAGGCAAAGAAGAAAGAAAATACTCGTCAGTCAAAAGAAGTGAAAATACAGTAGTAATACAATATAAATGTTAGAAAATTTATAATCAGTACTTTCAAAGAAAATTAAATCTTATTGAGTTGTAATTTAATTTTCCTAATAACAATGCGGAGATGTATCGATCAAAACCAACTCATCTAGACATAGTTCGAGACGGCGAGTGGTCGGTAGCTGCCGGGGGAGGAGATCCTTGTCTATGGAGGAGTTCATGTGCTAATGCTTGGAGGTCATGACTGTTTTCACCACCGAGCCCCACGGCGACAGAAGAGGAAGACGATGATACACCGTATTGGTGACGTGGATCAATGAATCTTCGTTGTTGCGTGGCCCATGCCGAAGAAGACGTCGTTTGATCGAAGATGGATGCTAGGTCATAGGTTGAGGGCAAGGGTGAGACTGATGCAGGTAAATCGGTTATGGCAAGAGGGGGAGGAGGAGTGAAAAAGAGCGGTTGCGGTTGCGGCATAGGCTGTGGCCGCGTTTGCGGTTGAGGTAGCTCTAGTGATGCCAAATGGGCTTGTAAGTAAGAAACTTCTGCCTGTAGATTCACCACCTATGTATACACTTTACGAGTTAGAATTTGTTTTGCATGATATGTAAACATATAGGTTTAAGGCTAAACCTGTACTTTTCTGGAATTTACGTAAGAATGCGATTAATGGCTTACAATTTATTGCAAATATTATGCACTTAGTTTGATCAGTGAAATCTCTATCTCTTACAGTAGTTTTTTATACGCTTAACGTGATAGCTTAATTATCCTAAAATAGTTTTTTTTGTTTTTTGTTTTTTTAAGAAGATATCCTATAAATAGCTAGTTAGTACGTGTTATTTTAAAATTTATGATTTCATGTAATTATCACATTTCTAACAGTTTAAGCAATTACCTGTTATTCACCTTTAACTATAGCATTCAGGAATGGAATTAATGCATGTTCGATTTGCTAAGGTTGTTAGGCCACAAATTATGTAAACTATTAACATAAATAGTAAAAAAATAAAATGACACGCATCATATAAGATCATCCCCTTATTACACGGTTAACAAAAATTGCGAAGAAACAAAATGATTTATCTTCAGTTTTCACAAGAAAGAAAACGGTTTTTAGTGGAAAAAATATAATGGTGTATATACGTATCAACACAGAAAATTGTACCCGACCAATTCCCGAAAACCAGCAAAACAAAACTTCGTAACTTTGCAATGGGACTTGTCACGACCGTATCATTTTTATATAATTGCATAATAGATTATATTAAAAGATTTCATAAGTAATTAAACAGACAACCATGCTTTTTTTTTCCTTTATACTCAAAGTAGAAGATTGCAAAACCAAGAAAACTCAAGAAAGTGCAAACTCTCGAAAAACTCGACGATTTCATTTCATGCACACCAAAAAATTGTTCATACTAAAACGAATTTGCATGAGTTTAAAATTATAGATTATTCCCAAACGAAACCGAAGTTTGCTACTTTGGAAAAGAAAAAGAAAATTGTAACTGTCACCAAAATAAATTGTGGTTAGTTTAAGTCAATTAGTATGTTTCACATATATTGATTTCCAACGCATTTTACTATTGAGAAAAAGTTTAATAAATTATTAATTACCTGTTGCTGAAGAGCAAAGATGTGAGCGACGCAACCGTAGATAGGATCCCTTATCCTAGCCTGAGCTTCATAGCAAATTGTTACGACAGCATCGGACCTTCGATGAACCGGTATGTGTAATAGAAGCTTCGAGACGTTACTGGCTCCGAACACTTTATGCACCGCCGCAAAATAAGCCGATCCTTGCTCGGAGTCAAAGTACGGTGCAAATATACATCCCGGCACACACTTCCTCCTTAGAAACTTACAAGCACCACATGGCCCACCACCACCACCGCCACTACTTCCTCCTCCCCCACTGCTGCCTCCTCCACCACAACCACCACCTCCGCCTCCCACGGCAGTGATTGTGTTCCCACCACCGCTCATGACCGGCCACCCCCCAATTAACGAGTTGTTACTCTATCTCCCCACTCTTGCGTTAGGGTTTTAAACTTGTTGAGTAAAAATATGGAGATTATGTTTGGTATTGTTTGAAGATGAGAGGAAGATTTGAGAAACGGGAATCAAGAGAGGAGAATTAGGGTTTGGTAAGAGGAGAGTATAGAGAAGAAAGTCTTTAAAGCCAAGCGACGACAAAGCTAACAAAAAAAAAACGATCTCTCTCTATTTTCTCTTTTTCTCTCACATTTAGTTGTTTGCGTGAAGCAAACATGCGATAAGCCTCTTCTATTATTCTTTTTCACAATCTTTAACTACATAATTATATTATTTATGAATCAAAAGAGGAAAAAAGGGGGAAAATCGTTTGATTACCTAATATCCCTTGGAACATCTCGTGATAAAAAAAACTATTTTCCAAGAAAAATAAACTTCTTGCTTTCTCTTTATTTACTGTGAATATACATGTGAACTGTAATTGTTGGAGATATCTCATGAATTTAATTACGAACAAGATGGATAAATGAAATAAAATATTATACCCTTAATTAAGTTTTTTTTTGGCATAGTTTTTAAACTATTGACTTGAGGTCCAACTTAAATTAGCCATCAAACACTAAAATTTTACAATTTGTAACTATTGATAAAATAGTTATATATATATATATACATGGCGTGTATACAAAATGCCAGTTCTTAGTTATTTTCTTTAATGATTCGATTTTTCAAAATTTTATATTATCGGAATAAAAACGCAAAAGCTTATGTAATTGAAGAAAGACCTTTTTGATAAGAAGAAGAAAATTCATAATTAATTGATGAAATAGTTAGTTACGCTTACTAGAAAATGACTCGTTCGCCAACTTATCTTTCCAAATTTATAAAAAGAGCATTAACTATGTTAAATCATTCATTCTAAGTTAAAATGAGCATTCACGTTTTCCAAAATCAAGTGTAATGGATTCGATTCCGGTTTAGAAACGAGATCAGAGTGAACCGGGAGTCAAAATGTCTAAATTTCTCGGTTTGAAATGGAAATAAAACGTAGTTACGTGTACCAACAACAAAAGTACACATGTCAATAATGATTGTAACTGCCTAGCGAGTGAAAGATCGAAGAAACGAATGACGTCATTTTTCACGTGGGTCCCACGCGCCGTTCCCTTAGAAAGTTAGTAACGCCTCTGTGCTTCCTCAATGTCTCCTCCACGCGTATGTTTTTCTTAAATGTGTAATAATCCTTCATTTTATTAGTAAAAAAAATTGAAGTTTGTTGTAATTTTTTTTATAAAATAAATACTGTTAAATAAATGAATGAAAAAAAAAATGTTAAGCTCTTGAACTTGAGTTTCGTATTCGAGTTTTAGATTTAGGTAAAAATATGGTTGACCAAAAAAATTGTGTTGGGCATGAATGCATAACAGCATGAGTCAAAAGACAATTCTTGCTATCATATTTATTTTTATTTTTTTAGTTTATTGATTAGTCATAAACATCGTCGAATTATATAATAGCGTAATAAATTAGAGATGAGATAGTGTAGGAGGTGGAAGTGACATGGTACCTCAAATCTTGGGGATATATGTACAGAAAGGGTCGACCATTTTCGATCAAACATAAACTATTTTAGTTCACTATATTTTCTCTTAGATTGTTTCTTGATATATATGATATATAGCTCATTATATAGTTAATTAAAAAAATAAAATATAATTAATCACTTCGCTTTTGTTGATGAAACTTTTTATTCCACTCGTGCAGTCAAACCCTAAATCTAACATTCTCGTCGAATTTGGTAAGGAATATATATAAGGATTGTATAAATTGATCTGTCTTACAAATTAATAGACGTAATTTAAAAATTATATATACACACATGCGTTGTTTAACCATATATTCAAATTGGGGGTTGATCCTATCATCCTACGACCCTATTATTCCTTTGAACTCTAAAATCCACTGGTCAATATCTACTAAAAAATATTATTAGAAAATTATACGGTGTCGCCTAAAAACAAGGCACAGCGATTGATTTAAGAGTTCAAGTGGAAGCTGATGATACAACTATACTACTAATCTTTTATTAAATATGCTTAATGTTTTCACAAATGTACGTAGCAATACAATCTAGTTAGGGTAACTTCACCTGGTTGGTCATTTATTCATAGCAACTACAACCTGTTTTTTCTTTTTCTTGGTAATATATCATCTGTAGGATTTATCGAAAAAAATCATATGTATCGGACAATATGGGTTACAATGAAACTTTTGATCAAAACATGTAGCGTTTTAGAATAAGTCATCAGGAACTGAAAACCTATAGCTAAGTTGAATATCTATTCGGAATAAATTGTTAAAGTTTCCATGGTTACACGTTAAGTAATTAAGGCCCAACGACTTAATCGATAAGTGGTTTGTCTCCCTATTGCATAAACTGACAAATGATTCCTTAAAAGTAGAAATGTTGCCTTGAATTAAATAGCTATTTGAAATTTTGTAAGTATATGTTTAACTAAACTATAAATTATATAAACACAATCCCAAAATTCTTGTAGCTTGTTTATGTAACCACAAACACAAAAACACACGCACACGCACACATATGAGTTCATTTTAAGTCCAATTGATGGAAAATGGCTAACTGGCAAGAAATCTTTTTTTTTCAATTTTTTTTGTCAAACACTAGCAAGAAATCAAGCATATGGAATTCATTACTTATTTTCTTAAAATTATAAAAGAAAACTTATGTTGTTTGATATAATAATTGGCCCCTTGTCGGATAATTTTCAGACAGTGGTTGCATTTCAGGCGTAAGGCAGTTTCGATCTATAGTTCTGGTCGCAAGTTCAAATTCGACAATATTTTGGTCAAATCACAAAATTCCTCATTATTTATTTCGACGTACATCATCAGAATGTATGGGCCTTTATAATGATAATGTAGAAAAATAGAAGTATGACGATGTACAACAGAAAGATTTGAAGAGATCATTTAAGTAAATTGTACTAATGATCAATATAAAATGTATATAGTGTGTAATATAATTGTTTTAAGAAAGAAGGAAATTTCTGCAAGTTCAAAATAAGAAACTTTGGGGCGTTAAACTAAAACATTTGAGAGTTAAGGGGCTTAAGGCTAATAGAGTAAGGGGAGATTCACGGATTAGTAGACAAGGAACCGAACGGCGCGATTCTCTTCTCCAACGCTCTCATTTCCTACTTACTCTCAATTAAGTTTATGAATATATTATGGATGCTGAATATTTTAAAAATATTTTTTACATTGAATTTAATATCTGAGAATCCTCAAACCTAATTAGATAAAAACAATGTCTTAAATCCAAGCAGAAGAAGAATAGTTGAGCATCGGATCACTTAACTATACATAGAAAACCTCAAACCACATTAGTAAGGTATATTTTAGATCAATATAAGGTAGTTCTATGTTTAGTTTGGGGCCACAAGTTCGACTATCATAATTCTCTCTCTATGTATACATATATCCGGTTAACTTATAGTCCATCCTTGAACATTTTCTAAAATCATTCGGTTAACGATAATTATTTTGGATTTCTGTTTTAAACCTGTCACAATGTATCTTTCACAATAAATTAATACATATAAATTTTAACTAAAAGAACTTTGGAATGATGTATTTTTTTTTTGTCTGGTTGGTAAAAATTCGTAGATAATTAGACTACTGATCATATTACGAGTAACCAAACCAATCAGATTCTAGTAATCTACGAAACATGTATAAATATATATTCAGTGCAATACAAATGTTAGACCATAGATGCAATAAAAGGGCTTGTTATAGGTTCACTATTAGAGAAGGGATGGTGAGGTAAGTGACTGGAATGCTTAGGTCCATGACTCCATGGGACAGTGAAGTCATAGAGGATGTAAGTCATACCACGTGTCTAGATCTTACGACGTGGCTTGTTTTGTGTATTGATCAACGTACTAGCGGTTGCTCCATCGATCTCAACCGTCGATTCTGTTGGCTTCTTTGACTGAAATTCTTTGAGAACAAAGATATTCCTCACTCTCGGAATTCAAGCGCGTGGTTTCAGTATTTTCTTGTACATTTTTTTAAAATGGTTGACAGAAATGGATTATAATTGAACAGTATTTCTTGATTGTTTTTTGTTAGGTGACTTTGGTTTATTTCAAAATTTGTTTTCCTAGGATTTAAAACCCTCATATACGTGTATGTAGAACCGGTTTATAGCTAGGTTTTGCTGATTTATTGAGCTATTTGTTACATACTAAAACATTATTACAATAATTTTAACAAAACCTTACTGCAATTTTAAATTATTCTTTGAAAAGATTTTTTATTTTACTTTTTTTGTTATAATCCGAAACTAAAACTAATTTACATAGTATAAATAAATAGAAACACTAAAAAGAGAAGACTGGATCGAGAGTGATTTATGTCGGGTGGAACAGAAACAAAAAGGAAGAAGAGGCAATAAAGAAGGTCAATAGATTGGATTTTCAAATCTCTCTGCACGTATACTAATCACTTTGACCGTGATTGTGACCGTGATTGTGATAGTGGAGAACGGAGAAGATAGATATTATTAAGCTGTCTTGTGTCACTTACTTACAAATGCTATAACTTATTGATACTTACATGGTTTTTGTGTTTGTGTGTGTTTCAGTGTCAATTATGCACCCGCTACGTACGTTTGTCGCAGTCCGGTTTAAACCAAACCCTCGTGATGATATGCTGTTATATATAGGGTTATGGTCTGAATCAGACATTTCATGATCTCTCCTTCCTACATTTTAAATGTCTATGAGTTCATGTGGGGATATCTATACACATATGACTTAATTCATATGCTGATATGCACTTATATAAACGTAAAGAAAGAGAGTGAGTGTGACAAGAGATGTGATAGCATGAAAAGAAATGTGCATGGGGAGGGGCCGCTAGGGCTAGAATACATGTACGTGATCTTTGAAAAAAATGCAAAGGGGTTCAGGGTTATGTGCATTTTGAGTTATTTAAATCGATCACACATGGTATGTGCATTTTGATATCGATCTTGATCATTGCGAATATATCTTTATAACATATATATTTCAGCTAATATACAATCTTGTGAATAATTGTCTTTCCTAGGCTTTGTATCGGTTTAATTTCCACACTAAATATATAGAACATGTTAGCAGAAGATCATTTATAACATCGAATTTTGGAACCCATATTAATTGTTCATACGAATTATATACATGAGTAGTATTCACGTAAAGCCCAATACATAAAAAAGATAGTATGAAATTAATAAATAAGCGGCCGATCAGTCAATAGCATACAGAAACTTACATTGACAGTCAAAACCCAAACACTTTTCATTTATTATAAGTGTTGAAATTAGTTCACTGAGTTAGCCTGATGTAAATAAACAAACCTCCTCCTTCTCTCAATACATCTCTCCCTCTCTTGCTCTCTCTCTTTACTTGAAGATGATGACCGGAAACTTGAACGGCGGTGGAAGAGGAGGAGAAGGACCATGCGGGGCTTGCAAGTTCTTGAGAAGAAAGTGTGTGAAAGGGTGCGTTTTCGCTCCTTATTTCGATGCAGAGCAAGGAACTGCGAGATTTGCAGCAGTTCACAAAGTATTTGGGGCCAGCAATGCCTCTAAGATGTTACTGAGATTGCCTCTGCACAAGAGACTTGATGCAGTCGTCACGCTCTGTTACGAGGCCATGGCAAGGATTCGTGATCCTGTCTATGGCTCTGTTGGCCATCTCTTCTCTCTTCAACACCAGGTTCTTCATCAAAACATCTTTTATAACACAACTGATTATATATACAGAGCAACTAATTAACAAGCAAGACTGTGTATACCTTAGGTGATGAATCTACAAGCAGAGCTTGCTCATGTTCAAGCTCGTCTTTCAACAATTCAGCGGTTTCCTCTACAGTCGCCACAACAAATGCAGCCACCGTCTTTTGATCCTGCGCATAACAATGAATATGCGATGGAACCGAGTAACTTGGATAGTGTGTGGGGGGAAGAACATTTACTTCAAGATGGAACTGGAGATGGGGATTTCCAAGAACTGGCGTCGCAGTTCGTCTCAAGGTATTTACCGGCGGTCAAACTTCCGGCTTGCACTTAGGTCAAACTACAAGTCAAGAATTTATGTATTATAGCAATGGAGAGTAGAAGCGAGGGAGGTGTCTCTGTTCCCAATAGTTGACCATTCCGCTTAAGATCATCTTAAGAGATATATAGCTAATTATGTATCAATGTATGCATGTTAAGAGTTAAAATTGGTTCTTGCATGAAGTGTTTCTTTGACAAAACAACAGATCATTGTAACAGAGCAAACTCGTTTTAAGAATTCAGTTACTGCAGATCCACCAGATAGGTATGCAAGATGGACAATGAAATGCTTATCGAGTAGGGAATATGTACTATGTTTCTTCCCGTGCACGGTATAATGAAACTAAGGAAGAATCATAAAAAGGTAATGCAGAAACACAACTTGTTTTAGGGGAATTCGCCAAGAGATTAGAAACAGAGTCTCAGAAGAGAGAAAGTTCACTAAAAACGAAGAGATTGAAAGTAACATGTCAATCTTTCTTATGAAATAACAGCAAACGCCATAAGCTCACTATGATAACAACTTCAATCCTAGATTAAAGGTATCAGTAGTCTCCATCGTCACATACTCACATATTTTTTGGATTCATCTAGAGGATATAAAAATATTTCGTAAAGTTTTCCAAAACGTTGATAAAGAAGGTTTTCATAATTACTTGTAAAAAAAATAAAAACATTTACAATATAACTCTTTGATTAATTTTACGGTAAAAGCCCTCATAAACCCTAAATTAAACCTCCCATCCCAAGGCACGAACACAATGACGACCGAAGAAGATATGAGGTCATCATCGAAGTCTCCGAAGTCGTTTTTGTCTTTACCCAACGACGTTGTTCTTAACTGTCTGTCTCGTGTCTCGAGAACTCATGATCCAATTCTATCTCTCGTATCCAAGAGTTTCCGATCACTCGTCGCTTCGCCGGATCTCGAAGCCGCACGATTCCGCTTCCTAAATACGGAGAGGTGCCTCTATGTCTGCTTAAAACTTAATAACAACCATAACCCTAGCTGGTTCATACTTTCCGAAACTCCCAAACATAAACTGATACCACTTCCTTCGTTTCCTTACCCACATCCCAATTGCTCAACTGTTGTCTTGTCTCTACTGGTTCAGAGATTTACATGCTTGGCGGATTCGACGCAAAGGGAAAGAGTAGCAGGAGAGCTTATGTTCTCGATTGTAAATTTCATCAATGGCGTCGACTCCCTAAAATGCTTATAGCTCGAAAAGGTGCAGCCGCTAATGTAATTGACGGTAAGATCTATGTGTACGTAGGATTCAGCAGCGTTTACAATAACGGCGTAAACGGGGGAGAGATTTACGACCCAAAGACTCAAACTTGGGAGCCATTTCCGCAAGGAGAAGAAGATTTCTCCAATAAAGAGGGTGTGACTCGATGTGCTTTTTGTTGGATTATTGAGAGAAAGAAGAAAAACAGAGTAAGAGAGACATATCTCTTCTCTTGTGAAGAAGACAAGAACAAAACTTTGTTTTATTGAAACTGAA